>Ga0247737_1000142_pt1 | contig 23011 bp, 29 predicted proteins | sample UWRJL028104C2_FD_180937 | JGI IMG/M metagenome (GOLD analysis project Ga0247737, IMG submission 180937) | Plant litter microbial communities from Arlington Agricultural Research Station in Wisconsin, United States - UWRJ-L028-104C-2 | ecosystem: Environmental > Terrestrial > Plant litter >...
CGTTGATGTTCTCCCTCTTGCTTAGGGGTTTCTACTGCAAAATCGTCTCTTTCCTTGCTTCGCAAATGTGCAGATGTGGCATCCACCAAGCGGTCTGGAAGTGAGATCGCCGAAGGGGGCTGGGCACGATATCCTTCGTCTGACCGAGTATCTGACGAATGGCCGCGGTCCGATTGTTGGGCAGAAGATTGGCCGATGGTCGTGGATAGCAATGACGGTTCTCTTGATATAGGTGGAGGTGTGCTACGTCCGTTATTCACACCATTCCGGCTTTCCCTGGACGTGATGCTACGAGGAGAAGAGTTACGACCTCTAAGCCTCTCTTCCCCACGATACTCAAGTCCAGGATCCTAATCTCGAGTCAATATTAAAGAGGGTATCGATACATGAATCCACATACCCGATCAAAGAATTGCGATTCTTGATGTGACCTCTTCGTTTGCTTGCTTTGGACGTCAAGATGATCTCCAGTACCAGATCGCTACGTTCCTGAATAAGGAAACATACGAAACATCAAGGGACGAGAGGACTTACGGGAGGACTGCGGTGCCGGCTGGTATCAAGTGGCAGTGGACTGCGCCTTCGAGGAGGGTCGATGACATCCAAGTGCGGTGGCTAAATGAAAGAACTCATCAGTTTGAATCTAAGAAAGCAGAGTCTGACACACCCGCTGGCGAGCATCGTGGCGAGAAGATAAGTTCCTTTCTCTCTCTTGATCGATGAACGTTGATGGAGGTGGTTTCGCATTCACACTGAATGTTGCTGGTGTTGACGCAGTCGATGTACTCAATTCCAGAGACGTCACAGATTCACTGGTGGTCGGAATGACCGGAAATCGGCGATTGGCACCAATGGGTACGTTGTTCGTATCAGAAATGCGTCCAGGTTTGCCTCCACGCTTTGACTATATTTGGAAAGCAGTTGAGTCAGGGGTCGCTATTGGGGCGTAGAGAAACTTACTATTTGTCTCTCTGGTTGAGTGGGCCTAATCCGATCTCCTTTCTGGTCCAAACGGTCCCCATGACCTCTCTGCTCAGCAAGGCTAGTACCATTGGCAGGGTGTGGTACGACTGATCGAGAAGGCGGTTGTACTTCGTATCGTTCAGGCGCTTTGTGCGCTAGGAAAGGCAAAACCTCATTCCGAGGACCTGCAGATCGTTGGGGAACTGGATAACCTCGTCCCACCTTGACAGAATCGTCAAGATCGTCAGCTTGCTCGCGATATGCACTACGGGGATTCCTCTCTTGCACAGGCGAATAAGGTCGTACCGATCGTGGTGGTTCTTCGTGGTCTACGTCCATCCTTGTATCCAGTTTAGAGAGATTGTGTTGTGCGGGCGCGAGATATTCGTCACGCTGCGACCTGTCTCGCTCACGATAACGATCATCCATCCTCGAACTCGGGGTCTCGCGGTCATAATCTTGTCCAATGGGCCTGGAATTGGAAGAGCGCAATGGGTCCTGAAGGTGCTGCTGAGGAACGTAGCGCGAGGGCTCATGTGTCCCCCACCCTTGGTCACGATCTCGAATGTCTTGCCTTTCAGGGATTGCAGAAATATTAGTAGGAGGTCCTCGCGGATATCCCACCGTGGCAGAGGTAGATGATAATGTTCGGAAGGTTGCTTGCTGAGGAGGTAGAGGTACCCGTTTACCTGTGGATCGAAAAGAAAAGGAGGAAGGTTGGTAGGTAGGTGATAGCGAGAACTAAGCGGAAAAACATACGGGGCACAGGTGGTTCGTCAGGCGAAGACCGGCTGTACTGATCTGGGTAACGATTGGGCCTACCGTCCGTCGCGGCTTGACTGGTCTCCGTCAAAGGGTAGTCGAAAGCAGGAGGCCGTGGTGAGTATTCATCCTCATCTATCCTGGGATTGCGGCGACGTTGTTCATAATCGCGGTCAAAGTCTGAATTGCGTTCTCTCGTCAGATCTTGCTCTCGTTCACCTTCCCTTTTGCGATCTCGAGGCCGTCGAGGAGGCCCAGCGACTGGTGAACGTTCGTGGTCACGCTCCCTTCCATATGGTAATGAGGATTCTTGAACCCTGACACCTGCAGAGCGCGGCCCATTGCTGAAATTGGCGTTTTGGCCCACGGAATGGTTGGGCTCTGAGGATCTCTCTCCCCTGTCCCTTTCTTTCCTGCTTGCGGAATTGGTCGGTACTGGTGGATGTTCGTCAAAGTACCTTGATGGAGCTGTGGCGGGTACTTGGTAGCGGTCCAGCTCGTAGTCGCGATCTCGCCTTGGTGGAGGCGACTGAGGTCCTATAGTTCCGCAATGGGAAAAGGTGGAAAAGGTGGTAAGAACGGGGGATATGATGGATAGACGAGCATAAGAAGAGAAAAAAAACAAGGAAAAGATGCAATCCGCGATGACGAACGTCTTCGTCTCCCAGCCGAAAGAGGGGAGCAGGGACGGAGTGCTGGTGGCAGCAAGGACAGGTCGAAAGTTGATATGTAGACGATGCTAGTCGGCAATAGGAACTATTGACCTTCGCCAGAGAATATGGCGTGTTGAACTCGAAATTGCACATGAATATGCACGAAGGGCCCGCGAACAAAGATATGGGAAGACGACCTGGATGGGAGGTGAGGAGGCGGATAACGTACTGGGTGCGGGATGATAGCTTGGATGCGCACTCGCTGATAGCGAATCAAAAGTATGAGCTTGGGTAGTTCCCCGTTCTCTACTCTGTCCTCGATTGCTTTCCTGCCTTTTCATAGTCCGCCTCTGTCGATCAGCAGATGATAAAGGTTGATCCAGTATAATCGGATCTGAATCATCCACGTGCCGACGAGAAGGTTCTCTGCGAATGCTACGCTCGTTCTCGCGGAACTCCCTAGGATAGTCTGTGGATGCATGAGATGTCCAGCGACGGCCGTCGTATCCATTGTTTGGTAGCACGACTTCTAGATCCCTTGGCATAGAAAATTCGCTGTTAGCGTAAGTTATCTCATCGCGGCCAGAGCGGTGGCTACGCGAGGGTGCATATTCCTGGTCTCTGGAATGAGATTGCGGGTCTCGATAACTTGGTGGGGTGAGAGACCTTGGTCGCCTTTGCTGACGAGGAGAAACTGGGGACTTTTCCAAGCGCTTAAGGGAAGGTCCACTAGAAATTTCGATCCGTTCTAACGTTCGGACTTGCACTGAATGCGAGATAGAATCACCACCAGGCCTGTAGTGACGGTCTTCGAAAGATAAAACGCGCTGATCAGGGGTCAGTGGCCGCGTAGCATCCTCCATGTCGTAGTCGGGTTGGGAAGTACGAGAGGCGTCACGAGTCGGGCGTGATGTCTGCGAGCGATGGGCGTTAGAGTCATGTGCAGTCATGTGCCTACTGTGGCCTGTGGACTCATGACGATGCGGACGCCCTCGAGGTTCCTCAAGAACAGACGAAGGAGGGATGTTGCTCACTGGCAGAGTCCAGGTCGACTGGTGAGTTTCTCGATTGTAGTAGTAGATGTCGCCATCTTTTCGTGCCGTCCGTACTTCCCAGTTTGGCGGAAGATCAATAACGAGCGGCACCAATTTCTCGTTATTTTTCTTCGCGTCACGGGCGGCTGCTCGCGGGGAGATTATCATGCTCGTTGCCTCGACTATGGAAGGGTGCGAAGGAGGTAAGTACGGGACCTTCGCTGTAACTGGTTTGGCGGGAAGTGCATGGGTAAGTCGGGGCTGTAACCTCTGTGGTGAACTTTGAGCAGTCGAACTTCGAGGCCTAGACAGGGATTCTGTGTTGGTATCGGAATTCCGAATGGTAGAGGGTTCCGGAGGTTCTGCGCCGTCACAAGCTGCCTGTGGCCCTCGACGATCATTGGCGCCCAAGGTCTCCATCTGCGTTCTGGCAGACGCAGGCCTTGCCGAATCATCGGTGACTGTGTATGCATTCAAAGCATTTGTGGGCGCGTCTTCCCGCTGATAAGAGTAGAATCCTCGGTCATCTTCGTCGTCGCCTAAGGAAACTGCGTCCTCGACATCCTCTGCATCGTTAGTATCCCGTCGGCCGTTTTGATCATAGGAACCTCTTCTAGGCGAATCTTGATATTCGTCTTCTTCATTTCCCCAGTCCAGTGCCTCGTTGTCGTCGTCCATGATGTTGGGGGTAATACAAGAGAGGAGAGGAAGAACTTGCCTATTCGTGATTTTCGTCCCAAGTCCATTTCAATCTCAGTTGGAAGTCCGACGACCCTACGGGAAATACGGGTACAGCCAAAGGCCACGGCATACTTCTTCAACAATCTCTGTCGACATCTAGGACAACGCCCTGACGATACTCGGCTTTTGGAATATACGAATGTGCTCATAATGCTTCCAATAAATGCTTATTCAACGGAAGACGGCCATGTGTCTTCAGGTCGCACGTCGTCTTCATTACGCCTTCCCGTCATCTTCAAAAGGTTGCATAGGATACAACAAATGGTAAGCACTTACTCTGTGATGAGAAGGCTAACTGATATGATTGAAGCTTCCATAGGACTTTGAGCTAGCAGCATGGCAATTGACCTATCTATGTCTTGCTCCCCGGAGAGTGTGCGTTCTTGACCTACATATACTGTTGCAAAACTGACCGTTGACATATATGTAGCTACCGGAACGTCTATTTCCACAAGCGTATGTTCCCAGGAATAATTCACTTCTCTCCCTAAAATCTTTCTCAGAGACAAAGAATACATGGGCGAGAGATGATCCAGCAATCCTGGTGCTCATCGGTGCTTGTCTGAGTGGTAAGTTACACAGTCGCACAGGCTTCCGTCACTAAAATCCCTTAAGTATCCGCCATCGCATGGGGTGTTGTCTACTCTTACGGTCTGTTGGAGATGGTGAACATTGCTCTGTTGATGATATTGCGGGACTTTCTTCTTTCTGGTGTCCTGGTGGCCACTATGCTATGGTCAGTATATTTGCCTCATGATTAAAGTGCCCGTTCATCTGTTTGCTTATTCAGGGTCGTATCCAATCGCCTCCTTCTTTCACCTCCTACACATTCGACACCGGCTGACTCTAGAGTTGAATGGGCATATGCATTTGACGTGCATACGAATGCATTCTTCCCACTGTACCTCACCCTCTATCTCGCCCAATTATTTCTCCTGCCCATTGTCCTAAGAGGCAACTGGGTATGTCTTTGGGTAGGAAATACTCTATACCTGGCCGCGTAAGTCCTATTCATTTAGTTGGGCCGGCACGACTGAATTCTGATCCTAGGTTTACTCAATACATCTATGGCATTTACCTTGGTTTTAACGGTACGTCTCCTGTATACTACCGTCATGATGCATATCTCATGTATTTCAGCCCTTCCATTCCTTATTCGATCTGAGCTGCTACTTTCGCCTCTACTGCCACTATTTGCAGGCTACTTTGCGTCGTTGTTAGGGTTTAACGTAGCTCAGCATGTGTTGACGGCCTACTTTCGGTGACCTGAGTATAGGTCCTTAATTTATTGTAACCGTCAAACCATGCCGGATTGTCAGAGCTTGAAGTAAAAGCGAAGTCTTGAACTGTACAAGGTATAGACTACAAAGTGCTATTTGTTCAGGTCAACGGGGATCTGTACGTTATCACGATCCATACGAAGTTCAAGACAACGCCATATTGACATGTGCACTGCAATCACCTGTGGCTGATTCGTTGATCGCCTTGTTTTGCATTCTTTCACGGTCACCACGTACTCCGCGATTCCAAGCTCCCCCCTCTTTGACTCTCTTTCTTCTCTCGGCGCCCAATAACGTTCTAGAAGCCTATCAAAATCGCTATCGACGGCCATGAGCACTCATATCGAAAGGGCGATAGAGAAGATCCAGGTGAAGGACCCAATACCAACTATTGACTTCACCCAACACACTCTTGAAGATGGGAACGTCATTAGCACGCAGGAACGGGTTGTGAAAGATGTTAGTGGCCATTAGACTGTAGAAACCTCGTCGATGCTGATGTTCTGCCGTAGGTCCAAGCTCCAGCGATGTTCAAGCCCACGGCTGAGCAGTTCTTCAACAAACACGGTCAAGATCGAACAAAACCTGATATAGCGTTCCTCAAGAATCATTTCTATCGTGAAGGAAGACTTGACGAAGAGCAGGCGCTGTGGATATTGGAGAAAGGGACTGAAATCCTCAGGAAGGAAGGCAATGTTCTACAGGTGGACGCTCCCATCACTGGTACGCACTCATCGTTGGCATGTTCGAACCACATCTCATTGTGCACCAGTTTGTGGTGATATTCATGGACAATATGTACGTTTATCCGACAACCTCTTAGGGTACTCGCTGATGTTGCGCAGTATGATTTGATGAAGCTATTCGAGGTTGGTGGTAGCCCTGCAGACACTCGTTATCTCTTCCTCGGCGATTACGTCGACAGAGGATACTTCAGTATTGAGGTGTGTTTATTTTACGAAATACCTACCTATTGGTGGTACTCACGAGCTCGTTCAGTGTGTGCTGTACCTGTGGTCCTTGAAGATCTGGTATCCGGACTCATTATTTCTGCTACGCGGTAACCATGAGTGCCGCCATCTGACGGATTATTTCACATTCAAACTCGAATGTGAGGACTTCTACAGCTTGAATTGCAATTGCGCTAACGTTTCTTTAGGTAAACATAAGTACTCAGAAAGAGTGTACGATGCGTGTATGGACTCTTTCTGTGCTCTCCCCCTGGCTGCCATCATGAACAAACAATTTCTATGCATACATGGTGGATTGTCTCCTGAGCTGAATACTCTTGATGATCTTCGCGCTGTAAGCCTCTTCTACATTTTGTTTGTTCTCAAAACCTGACGATCCTATAGATCGACCGATTCCGCGAACCACCAACCCATGGCCTCATGTGCGACATCCTATGGGCGGATCCGGTTGAAGACTTTGGAACGGAGAAGACGACAGACAGTTTCATCCATAATCACGTCAGAGGGTGCTCGTACTTCTTCACATATCAAGCGGCGTGCCAATTTCTTGAGAGGAATAACCTTCTTTCAATCATCCGAGCGCATGAGGCCCAAGATGCAGGGTAGGTCATATTCATTCTCAGGGGAATCTTCTCTGACAATGCCACAGATACCGCATGTATCGCAAGACTAAGACCACTGGCTTCCCTTCTGTCATGACGATCTTCTCTGCGCCTAATTACCTCGACGTTTACAACAATAAGGCAGCCGTGCTGAAATACGAAAGCAATGTAATGAACATCAGACAGTTTAACTGCACACCGCATCCCTATTGGTTGCCCAACTTCATGGATGTCTTCACGTGGAGTTTACCTTTCGTCGGCGAGAAGAGTATGTATATGGCTATTTCACTGAACAAGGCTGATTAACTCGTTGTAGTTACCGACATGCTTGTCGCAGTGCTCAACACCTGCACAAAGGAAGAGCTTGATGAAAGCGACGAAGAACTGGCTATCATGTCACCAACCACTGCGGCTGCAGAGTCGGCAGAACGCAGGAAGGTTATTAAAAACAAGATCATGGCCGTTGGTAGGATGGCGAGGGTATTTGCTTTACTTCGGTGGGACATGGGCATCATACATTTTTTGCATTGCGCTGATAATTCTTGCTCGATAGTGAGGAATCTGAGAAAGTGTCGGAGTTGAAGAGCGTATCTGGATCAAGCAGGCTACCGTACGGTGCCCTCGCATCTGGAAGCGAAGGAATCAAAGAAGCTATCAATGGATTCGATGATGCGTAAGTGTTGACCACTTTGATTTCCTTTATCGCGTCTAATATCCTCCCAGTCGCAAGTCCGATATCGAAAATGAGCGGCTCCCTCCCGAGCTATTCGATGCCAACTCTGAAGAGGGCAAGGCGATCCTTTCGTCATCTCAACCAACAACCCCATCGGAGAGCACTGCCCAGCCCGCCCCAGTGTCGCCTAATGGTGTCGCTGAAGGACTTGCCAAAGTTATGGCCGATCGCGGGACACCAGGATCCCGGATTAGCACGTCGACGGTATCGCCTGTACCATCTCCTGGTAGCCCTGTGGGTATACCCCCGCCCGGTGGATTCAAACGTGGCCACTCTAGGCAGGCTAGCTTGGGGACGACTATGACAAGTCCCAGCACGAGGAGAAGAAGCTTGGAGAGTACGATGAGCCTAATCCAGGGTGTGCTGGAAGGTAAGGGGCGAATCGACGAGGACGAGGCTGTCGATAGCCTGACAAGCCGGATGGCAGGTTCGTCAGTTGCGGGTAACGGGCGTCCTGCTGGCCGTTGAATTGGTGTTTGATTTGTTACTTACCTTCTCACTGTTTCAAATCCTCTGTATATCTGGTTCTTCTTAATCATCCACGCACCCATTTCTCAAGTTCGGACTCTTCGGCTCTTCAATTCAACCTCCCCATCTCAGCATACCTTTCAGAAATTGGGTTCATTCGAATGCATGAATATTGAATCAATGGAGTCTCCACCAAGTCGGATGTAAAACAATCTACACCAATGAGGTAACCGGTTGTCGATTGTGGGGCTGATAATTATCGATGATCGGGATTGTATGTATGTATATTACTGAGGAATAACAACTTCGATGGGTCGCGAATCCTTTGACACGGATGTTGACACTGACAGCTGCAGTAGCATTCGTCAACAGACGAATTAAGCCTGCCCTTTACCATGGACGTGATAATAGACCTCGAGGCCTTTCGTTTCGCTTCATCTGATCGTATCTTGTACAGAGGACTTCCGCGAAGGGGAACAAAGTACTCAGATCATCGGTTCTTTCTGTGGGGTCGGAGGCATTCACATAATTATAGTGTCGCGGGAGGCATGATATCATTCAACTCCTAGGTAGTATAGATCTACTAACGCTCTTTCCCTATCACCGCCAGCAAGAGCCTACAGTGACAGACCTCCCCTCGTTTGCAGTCTGCTTTGATGACTGCAGTATCTGATTCCATAGTTTTTCGCAACATCTTCTCCACACCGGAGATATCAGAGATATGGTCGGACCGAAACCGCACCCAGTATTATCTTTTATTTGAAGCCAAGCTTGCCATCGTGCAAGCTCGAGCCAATATCATACCACACAAGGCAGCGGCAGCGATCGAGTCGAAATGTCGCGTGGAGGAGATTGATATGCAAGAATTGGCCGAAGAGACGAAGAATATTGGCTACCCTGTGTTACCAGCTGTGAAGCAGCTCGTCCGTTTGGTCAATGCCATCGAACCAGGCTTGGGTGAATGGGCACATTGGGGAGCGACGACTCAGGTAAGAGTGCTGATTGCACTTCCTTCATCTATCTAATCTACGAGTAAGGACGTAACAGATACTGCAACTGTCCTGCAACTCCGAGAGACTTGTGCCTCAATATCAAAAACTTTAGAAGGTGTCTTGAATGTCCTTCAAGATTTGTCGCTAAAGTATGCCGATATACCTATGGCCGCGAGGTCAAACTTACAACAAGCCGTTCCGATGACCTTCGGCTTCAAGATGGCACGTTTGCTAGCTACCTTCCAACGGCACAAACAAAGGTTCGCAGAGATCCTGCCGCGGTTACTCGTTTTGGAATTCGGAGGCGCAGCGGGAACACTCGCCACAATTGCGGATACGGGTGTGGCATTTCAAATTCAGGCGGATTTAGCTGCAGAGCTTGGCTTACGACCGCCAGCACCGTGAAGCAACTAAGCGCTGCCTTGTTCGACGCAATGGTAGAAGATCACGAGAGGAGTACAGGCCCTTGGGAAATCGAATGGATTGTTCTCCCTCAAATTTCGACACTCACCGTCTCCACCCTTGAGCATACGTTAGCCTTGCTAGAGGGCCTCGAGGTGCACGCAGACGTTATGAAGCGCAACCTGGACATTACGAATGGGGCCATTGTCAGCGAAGCCGTTATGATGGGATTAGGCAAGAAAATTGGACGGCAAGTGGCTCATGATCTTGTTTATGATATTTGCAGAAAAATGGCATTGGATCCAAGTGTCTCATTTGTAGACAGGTTGATGGATGATAAAGCCGTGAAAAGCTCAGGAATGTCGCGGGATGATATCAAACCACTCTGCGAACCGGGAAACTACATTGGCCTTAGCAAAGAGATGATCTCCAGAGTCATTGGTAGGAACGAAGGCGCAGGGGGAACTCAGACGGAAGACTACTGCATCACTTAATTATTAGCTAGTGTTTTGGTGGGAAGAATAAAACAGTCGGAGTTTCTTAAGTATATTTATTCGTGAAAGCCGTTCCTCTGGAATTATGACTCGTAAAAAGATTTCCGACGGTACACTATCGAATGTAGGTCCCGCCTGCCATGGATTTCTTTCTCCACGCTTGGCGGTCCATGGACCAAGTCCAGTGGCAGCTGTGGGTGTTCTTTCCCAAAACTGAAGTGGTAAAGAGAGTCAAATATGCATCAACAAACCTTCGGAAAACCCGGCAGACGCCGAATATCCTCCGACTCCCATACACTCGGCCTGCAAACGTGTCTGGACTGGCCTCGAGGAGGGCTGAAATACAGCGCAATTGACTAGAAGGTATAAAAGAAGGCCGACAATGTCTCTTATCTGACAAGACTTCACCACGTGTGGTTCACCTTCACGTCGGCTACATTTGCATACCCAAAACGTTGCGAACTTCGAGAAAAGCTTGAGACTTGCCATTCTGCCGGAAAAGACAATGATGCGTGCGAACTCGTCTTCTACAGCTTGACACACCAATAAGGGTCGCTGTTGAGAAACACCACTCTGACTTCACGCAGACTGGCCGGCGCTATTAATTCTGGTCAGAGATACGTTCATTTTTGCGAAAGCTGTCGGCGATGTGAAACTTGCAAGTCTCAAATTTGCACCCTAGAATCCTGCTTGCTTCACCTTCTTCTTATCTTACTGCGCTGGCTGCCATGTTGGCACCGAAATCACAAACCCCATCTAATCGCCTCCAATTCCTTCTGGGTGCTTTCACCAGTCGGCCCGCTGTGAACCCTACACTATCAATCGGTTAAAGCAGTCCCCGTCGTTTCTTATGCACTCCACCGGAGACCTGGAGCTCAAACGGCTAGATTCACCTGAACCAATGTCTGTTAGTAAATAAAACATTGAGGCCTCACGGGAATCTCCGATTTCAGACTCAGAGGTCCAACTATCCTGCCAGGCCCTGCTACGAGAAGCACCTGGGTATACCCATATCGCCTCTACTTGTGGAGTAATATCTCTTGGCCCACTGCTGGTGTTCGGATTAGACTATATCAACTACCCAAGCTGACTAGAAATGCGCACTTCACTGTATGGCTTTGAAGTGGAGAGATTCCCATGTGCTTGCCAACGTCGTGAAGAGACCTAGATCACAGGCACCGTCTGCGTCTTTGGAAAGTGACAGACACATGAATGGTGTGATCCCCCTCTTTCTTACGACCTCTACACAGCCTCATATAATCAGGAAAGAGTACCGCACATGCTCTCTGGTGGTAAGGCAACTTAGTAGGCAAGTGTCTTTGTCAAGTTTCGAAATTTTGGCTGTCAAGATGCCCGTTTGGTAGCTTTCAAACGCGTGTTTCTCCGAAGCTTGATCTTTGTGAAAGTAATCCCATTAGTTAGACTCGGCAGGTTTGGTGTAGAGGTTTCTTGGATAAAAAGGTATGTATGGCCTGGTTGATGTGACCTTGTCATGGACCAAGGCACTTTTAATATCAGGTCACGCGGTTATTTCATTCAAAATATGTTGGGGTCATCTCTGACTCACCTTTAGTCAAGAGCCCTCATTCTTACGCGACCTGACGCCTTTTCCTCTATCGATTCGTTTGTCCAAACATGAGCGACGCTAGATCCATTGACAACAACAATTTCTATACCAATTTGCTTTGCCAGCTCTCTACTCCTAGTATTTGCTACCCAGCTTGGTCTTTCGCACACCTAAAGTTCAACCTGTCACCATTGGAAATGCCTAAGGTGAGGACGACATAGCGACACATTCCCTCACATTCCTTGACTCTGTCCGGCGTTTACCGATTTTATGTACTTATATCTCTATTGGAAACATAGACGTCAGCCCCACAGGAGCTTGCTAGACATATGGGTGCCAATGACTCTCTTTGTTGTCTATCTACGTTGTGACACATGGCCTCAGGTGGTCAGATCCAGCACTGGGCGGCCATGACCATTTGTCGTTGCCTTCAATTCAGTGCTAGCGCTCGCTGACTGCCGATACGGCTTATAGCCGCTCAAGCAGCTGATACAATTGCCTTCACTATAGGCATTATGCGCGAGGATGGAACGACCATCTGGTGGCCCAGTGACCTCCCAGCGTCATCAATGTGAAGATGAAATTTTAGGGGACCAGGTGCTTTCGGAAATTCGGATATTCTGAGATGGGGTACTTGTATTGAACGTTCTCTTCTCGAAGATGGTATGTCGTAGCAGGAGATGTTTTCCAGATACTTCCAACCTTCGCCGGAGGGATTAGCTGCTTCAACAGCCTGGGATGAGAAACCTACCAGCTATTCTTCTATCGAGGAGTCCGGCGCCCAAACACAGACTTTAAGCACAAAGAAGTGTTTGAGTCGCCGTCCCCTTTAATGCCAAGTCTGTTAGCCACGCAAAATCGTCGGAGAACTGTGATGATATACAGTGGAAGTATTAATACATATTTTGGCGCCAGATAACCATTACAATAAGTTTTTCCCTCCTCCTGTCCATCGTCATCGCACCCTCGTCGTCCGAAGCCGCCAACAGAGGCCGATCCACAAATAACCATCGGAAGTCGCTCAAGATAATAATACTTTTAGTTCACATCCCATACTTTCGCCGCAAAGCCGCCCAGGCAGGTGCTGCTGAGGCATTGCGGGTGCAGAAGACATTCATGTCTTGTTCGGTTATTCGATTTATGTCGATACGATTCCAGTACCGCACAAGCGCGTATGTGATGTCTTGGGCATCGCGATCTGAACCACGGCTGGGACAATAGGGAAGTCCGAGGGTTAGAAGTTTATCAAGGCTAAAAGGCAATAGGCATGGCGTACATGATCCAAGTTTTCAGTTTGGCTCGGATGAACTCAGAGACGGTCAGGAAGGGCACATTCTGTAGCTTCGTGACGGTTGATGTGTCGAGATGACGGGGTCCAGTCTCTCCTGCGGGCAATATCTCAATCTGAGAAGATAGGTGAGTTTTGATGGGGCGAACGCTCTTTGAGGCAAGTATGCTGTGTGGCTCACTTCAATTGCCGGAATCAATCGACGGTACGTGACATGCAACCTGGAAGGAATGATAGGAATAATGATAGACATATAGAAGTACACGGGCGATTACTTACCTGTTTGTCCAAGGAGAGTGAGTGATGGTGAAGTCCTCATTCCCTGTCACCGCATCCCGAGTTCTGCGGAAAGGATGCGCTTGGTTTTGACCAGCTTCGACAATACAGAAGATCTCCTGCAGAATCACGAACACAGTTAAAAACCAGGCCGCAGATGGTTGAGAATATACTTGCGTCGCTGAAAGGACTGTTGGCGAGAACCGCCGTCATTACACTTCCATAAAATGCATGTGGAATTGCGGAATTTCTGAGCAGCAAGGAGAGGGCAGCAGCAGCTTCCAACAGCCTACGAGTCTCGTGCATGGTTAAAGGTGGGAGAAAAGAGAGTAGGGGAGAATGTCAAGCAGAGCTCATAATATGAGAACACGTAGCCGCCGAAGTCGCAGTAAGAGTCGAAGGGGCGATCTTGAGATATGTAATAAGACCGCAAAGAGGGCTCCAGCCCGCAAAGAATGATATCAGCAGATGCCTGATCTTCTCATTCACATTTGCCGAACGCGGGTATGTCCGATCAGTTAGAAAAGGGCAGCACGTTGTCGCAACGTTTTCACCAACGAGAGGGTGACGCTGTGGGTGCCAGTGACATCGGAAGCCAGAAAGTTAATCTTTAACGGAGACAAAACCCAGCGGAGACGAGAGACGGCAGACAAGCCCCGTGGCTGGATATGTGTGATCTCCAGAAGATGGCCGATAATTTACGAACGAAAGCCACGGTCATGGACTCATGGTCGCGGGGAAGGACTGAGCCTTAATCGGGGATTGTTCCTGGAAGGACTAAATCGAGTGTGGGGATGATATCCAAGGAGAAGTCTGGGGTCAGGCAGGGTCACAATAAACATTAAACTTGGTCACGTCACACCAAGTCACGTTTCCGTCACACACTTCACCCGCAGAGCCCGTTCATTTTCCTACCTCCACCTCCAGGTCGCTGCCATTCTGCGCATGCATAGGGCCGTTGGCACCAGTTGCGCAAGTCATGTAAATGGACACGCTGCATACAACACTGCCCGTATTTTCTCCAGCTACAACTCGTGCTCTCGTCGAACTTTTACTGTTGGCTTGAGCTTCGGAACGTCTGTAAAGTACCTGCATGCACCTGACCGGTTTCCCCGTGGGATTCAAGGGCATCCAAGCGGTACTCGTCAGTGGTCATTCAAGTCTCAGCAGAGAGCACCAGAGTTCGTTCATGAGGTTCCGGACAATCAGGAGGACGCGGCAAGAGCTGCCATCTTGGACAAGGTTATGAAAGGGCGTCAGCCGACTGACCTCATGCTTCGCTGTGAGTTAGCAAGCATCCCGTGCCTTCTATCTGTCTGCTAAAGGCTCTGTTAAGGTACCGTTCTTGATGCTGAAGGTGGGGTTTAATTTGCTACTGCCGGTCGGAGCATCTCTCAACCGGTCCAACAGGCAACGTAAAGACGATCTCCGGGCAATTCAAAAAATCTGATCTCAGTACAGAGCACCGTTTAAACGTGAGCGGAGCAAGTCGGTCAATCACTTAACACTCAACATTCTGTGCGAATTACCAGGCTCGTGATCTACGGAAAATCGACTCAAGAATCCCAAATCTCGTCCCTACAATTCTCGTCAGAAAGGAAGCCATCTTGGTATGGTTTCAAATTTCATCCAGAAAAAGATTTCTAATTAAATCAAAAAACTTCGTAAGGTCAATATCCTCCATATACGCGCCCTTGTCAAAGCAGATGCCGTTATCCTCTTCGATACGTATGGTTCGGCTGATTCAAGACTCCATTCTGTGTTCTTGTATCATCTCGAGGTTAGTATCACTAACTCCACTGGAGCTACGTCACTGATTCTTCCTATTAGCACAACCTGAAAACTAAAGGCCCTGGACCTCCATACGAGTTTCGGTACTCGAATTTTAAATATTTCTGCATAAGCGGTTAGCTCACCCCGACACTAGCGCGCTAGAATCTATTCTCCTCTCAGTCTTGAGTGCTCTTGAAGCCGAAATGGTGTTCATTCGAAATCTTGTAGGAGGTTTGCTAGCCGAACTCGAGGATAACATAGACCACGATCGTTTCAAACGACTGCTGCATTACTCGCGACGCCTGGCCAGCTTTAAAAATAGGGCGCAGCTAGTTAGTGCTTTTGATTATTCAGCCCTTCAGCAAATCTCACGCACATTTTCCTGAAACATAGGTTGAGGATGCTCTTGACGAAGTTTTGACTCAAGGTATGCATTTCCTAATTACCCTTCACCGAATTCGTATTGTGTCAAGACTGATCATGCTAAAAGACGAGGACTTGAATGCGATGTATCTAAGTGATAAGAAGAATGGTATTTTCCATCAAGATGATCATGAAGAGCTTGAAGTCCTCTTGGAATCCTTCTCGAAACAAGTAGAAGAAATCGTGAATGAGGCAGAGAACATTGAGGTCAGATGTCTATCTATTTGTGCTTACTTCAATTTCCACGGTTGCTTATACGGTTCATTATCGTGCCTAGAACAATGTGCAATCAACGCAAGAGATTGTTGAATTGATTCTCGATTCCAATCGCAATGCCCTTCTTGCATTAGACCTCAAGGTAATATTTGTCATGCCCGGTATTTCGGCGCTTTAACCTTGAGTTTATTGGACTTACCACGCCGTAGGTTTCTATACTAACGCTTGGAGTTGGTACCGGTGCCCTGGTAGCTGGTGTCTTCGGAATGAATGTGAACACTTATTCCTTCACTCATCTGTGTTCCTTGCTGACCGCATCCCCATGATGTAGCTTCTTAGTCATATCGAACAACACCCATATGCTTTCTATGTTATGACAGGTTTTGCCACTAGCCTCGCCTTCATCGTAGGGTGGTCCGGTCTCCGGAGGTTTGTTCCGAATCTTTACCTCCATTCATAGACACTGAGCCGTCTACACAATCTTAGACTCGCAAAAATTCGCAAGGTAGGCTTGTCAACAAACCAACCGAAGCCGAAGCTTGCGAGACGACCTTGGCTACCCCTCCCACTACGTAATAGGAATCCAGGCGGATGGTGGTAACACCAACCAATGTGTCTACATGAATGACCCACCTGATGCCTTTGAAGATGGTACATCCTCTACTCACTCACTAATTTAGATATAGAAATTATGACTTATTTCCACCTCATATCTTCGATGTTCAGCAGCTCGTGGAGGATTTGGAACGTTGTATGTTTTACTGCATGCCAATCGAATCTCTCAAGATGTCAACTCGTGGCCAAGGGCATGAACGCGGGAGTGATGAATGTCGGATATCTGATCGGTATAAGTCGAAGGGAAGTAGAGTGTGATATCTTTAGCCACTCTATACCCTCCCTTGTGTGAATTGATGTCGTGCTTATTCATTTCGAGGCCTATCTGCGTGAGCTTCCGATGTGAAGTGGGGGGCAAAGTTCTGCTATGAGCGCTCGTCCAGACCTGGCGCGTCGGTGCACGGATTTGTGAAAGATTCTGGGGGTCAAACCTCGCATTCCGACGCACGTTTAGGGGGGCGCACGATAGACCCAGAAGGCACTTGAGTGTGACAAGGGCTCGACCGCACGATCTTGTTGACAGGAAACGTCATGGTGTCACCATCAGAGGGCTGGCGCCAGGATAATCTAAGATGCGTGCCAGTTACGCATGTCTAAAAGGTCAGTTGATCAATTATAACCTACCGGATAGTCTATGTTAAGAAAGTCGGATTCACAGAAAAGGAACTCTATTGACAATGAAAGGCATCCCATAAGTCCATCGGTCAATCAAAGCGTCGGTCAATCATGATCAGTTATCTCCACGAAATTCTATTAAACTTACTTCTAATCGATATAGGAAAACTTGACTCTGATTGACTAGAGGGTGAGCCAATATCCTGGATATTCGAAGCAGCGAAATTTTACGCCTCGGTCTCGACATTGACTATGTACTTATCTATTTCTTTCGTCCCGCCACGAGGATAAGATCGAGCGTTGGATCTGGATTCTGATTTGGCTCTTCAGGGAGCAGAACGCTAAGTCAAATTTATCAATTAAATGCCCAATTAGTATCCCAATAGTTGATGTCCTCGCCATCCGCGAGGCTCATACCGTAAGATTTTTCGGACGGGACCTTCTACCCATCTCATGACAAGATCCGAGCGTTCAAGCACCAGAAAATGGATCCAACTGCGTCCGGCGATGGTGCCGGAATTCCATTTAGGTGATCTACAGAATTCCTCTGAGCCGCCGGGTTGGAACTTGGACTGGCCCGCAAAATACTTATTTATATTCAGGGAATCTACGTGTCGAGGGTTAATAAACCGCCCATCATGCAGTGGATGCTCCCAATGTCAATCAACGTGAGGCAGTTGCGGAATGAAATCACGAGTGTAAGTCTCGGTAACAGGTTCAAAATAAAGAAAGGAACCGAAGTTTCAGCAGCATGCTGCATTCCGAGCAGGGTTGGCAAATAGTCGGATCCGTTCTTTTGGATGTCGTACAGACCGTTGAAATTGGACTGATCTGATGTCGGGCCATGGTGTTGCCTTCAATTATAGCTACTTAGATTGTCAGATCCATCCAGCAGGTCGAACATCTTTGGTAAGTTGCCAATACAAGCCATACTAGTGATGGATCGTAATTACCACTTCAGCGCCCTTCAGATTAGATAACCGAAGAACAGTCAAAACGAAGTGCTCCTGATCCCTGAAGCGATATCGGCATTCGGAATTCACAATCCATCCAAGTTGCCGGTGACTAGATGGTGAAGATAAGAGGAACAGATAATATCAAGTGTTGTTATCCATTTGAAACGCAATAGCAAAGCAGTAAGTCATGCAGGGTGATGTTTGCTCAGCCAGGAAGGGATATTACATGGATGAAACGAACTGTTGGGTAGGTCTGATCGGGGAACTGCCTTCAAATTTTAGAGTTCCACATGGTCGGGGTATAGGGCACATAGAAAAGTAGGCTCCTCGGAAAAGATCTTCTTCCACCAAGGACCCCGTACTCAACATAGCGGCCACACCAAGATGACCCACGGTAACCTCCTGCGAATTGACCAGCCGTCAGGAGGGTCACAGGATTTCATATATCAAGAACAGCGAAGGTCGCCGTGAAGGGTGGTACAACAGGCGGACCTTCTGAAATTCCGATCTTGGTCATACGACGGTAAGCGGCCTGAGAAATTGACGTCCTCGTTAATCGTCAATGCACCAGTCGCCAGTCTGGGATTGTTCACGGGAAAATAGACCCATACTTTTCAGATAATTCGTTTGCTTTCACGTATCGACCTTTTAGACCTTCGCCATCTGTTAGAGCGCGACAAGGTCGATCGAGAGATGGCGTACATGCAGATCAATCACATGAAATGTTAGGCTACAAGCCGAGGCAAGTCGCCAACTGGGGTCCCTTTGATTCTCAGCTGAAACTAATGGATGCAAGCTGTGAACGGGTTGAGTTGCAGCGACAAGTTCGAACGATGAGAGAGCAGACGCGCTGAAACACGTTAGCTTGTATTCGTTATACATCAACTTCAAAGGCAAACAAGCTCAAACTGGCGCCACATATCTTGATATGGAAAAATACTCAAATAGGTAGTGAACGTTATCATTCCAAAAGGGTAGGTTTCTATGCCAGTAATATCTCCGATTACTGAAATTTCCGAAATTTGCCAGTACTGCAATCATGCCTATTAAAAAACTTGAATATCAGATCAAGCTTGTCGCTGAATGTTCGCCAACAAATTGACAAACTAATAGATTCACTGGCAAATCCAGCAATGAAATAATACCAGTTCTGATGCTCGATTTCAAAGTTATAAGAAATGATCAAAGTCTCAGGGAGCGGATTGAGTTCGTATTACATGATAGAAAGCTAAGTATAATTGGTGCGGGGAAAAGCAAGACATGGCGAAGAAACTACGAAGATACATGGTGTAAATATTGGAATCCATCATGACAAAAGAATAAAATCAGTGAGATCAATGAAATGGCATTAGCAGAGCAATGGACACCTCACGTTAGAGGAATGGAGAGTCATAAGTACTGATGAATGCGAAAGTCGGAGAAAAATACGGAGTGTGTCGTTGAAGTTTGCGGCGTAGTGAATGGCATGAGCGGCGTGGATGAATGAAAAGTTAAAAAATACTGACGGAGACCTTAGCTCCGCCGGTTGATTCTGTTCTTCCCGCAACACATAACACCGTCGTGTAAACAAGCTACCGTTCCCCACATCCAGCTAGGCTTGACCCTGCACCCAGGAGTCAACCAACAACTACCAGCCAGCCTTCAGGTGAGAGAATACGATAACAATTAGTCTGTGGACGTCGGTGGCATATCCGGAATGAGATAATGCAGTTGCTTGTTGTCCAATCCTGCTGGACCGAAGCTGCTCTTGTGCATCAGCTCCGGCCGGCTCCCGTCTTTCCCGGCCTGATTGCGAGTAGCATAGTGTGCCGGTGAACCGCTTGATAAAGGTCCAGTACTTCCGACGGACGACGGGGCAAATGGCCCTTCAGGTCCGGGAGAGGGAGGTATCGGTGAGGGAGATGTTGAAGGCGGAACAGTCGGCATATGCGATGAGAGCTCCGTACTTGCATCGTACGAGGGCACAGGCTTCCGCCGCTTGCCCAAAGATTGGCGGTTAGACTGCTTAGTAGCATCCATGGCGACACTGATGTTGCTGTCGCGATATCGTGGCTGAGGGGAGAGAGGCGTGGGCGCGATGAGGGGTTGGTGGCTCGAGTGTGAGTGCGTGTTAGTGGATTGGGAGAGATTTGAGGTGTGGTTGTTGTTTCCCGACGTCCTGTCATAGGCACCAAATTGCGTCGAGTTGCGCCCGGCATGCGATGAAGTCGAGTTCGGCGGGTATGTGGCAGAGTCCGTTGAGTGTCGGGTGGATTCTGGCAGGGCGGAGTGTTTTCGTGACGGCGTGGTAAACTCGGTCGCACCAGTGGTATTCAGCGTCGATGAAGAGGTTGAGAATGTCCGACTGGGTGCGGTAGAGCGTGAACGGGGGGACTGGTTTTGAAGCACAGGTAACGCTACACCGTGATCGCCAAAGGGGCTCGTATCTGACTTCGAATGCAAAGAGTTCTTCTCCGCACCAACTGCCTCTTCCGAGCCCCCGTTGAGGACAGTTCCAATAGAAGCAGAGCGATTCTGAGGCCCCTTGGACTGTTTGCTTCCGATCCCAATACCGGCGAAGGCAGTTCGTGAATCAGTCGAGCTCAGCCCATTCCACCTGTGGGAAGCGCTGGGATAATTGCCTCCGCTATTCCTGGTCTTTTTACCTCGGCGGTAGAGCCAGAGCCAGGCGAGAAGAATTATAGCTACGAGGACAACGGCTCCTATGCTCACTCCAATGATAGCGGCCAGGTTGGTGTGTGACGCACCCGCAACAGGGATGTTTGAAGGGACCGGAGCGCCTGTAGTGGTTGGAGAAGTCCCACCGCCAGTACTCGAAGTTGTGATGGGTGCAATGCAAGATGTATCAGGACCACTGTGGACGAAGAAAGGGACCGAGACTGTACTGTATGACTGTGCAGGCATGGAGGCGTTGATGATGTACCACCCTTGCGGAACATTCACTGCGCTCCAGGTATAATTCTGAAACACAGGGTTTATGCTACTCCCAATCTGCAGCGCGACAGACGGTATCGGATTCGCTGCTCCTGTTGGTATCGCTCTTTTTCCATTGGTAAAGGTGTTTGTCCTTGACGATGACAACGAAGGTGCGGGATCAGACTGTGAGACGCCGTCGTTGGTTGCGAAGAGGTCGATCAAGCCGCTAGGGCCAGTATAAAACCATGCGAGCTTGACTGATTTGCAGGTTATTGCTTGAATGTTGTTTTCCTCGACGAAATTAATGAATGGAGTGGGAATGATACTTGGAGGGGATGAAGGACTAGTCGGTGTTCCTACGCGCGTAGGGCATGAGGACCTTCATGCAAATTATAAAGCTTTTACTCACCTTGTCTAGCGACATGAAGAACACCCGTGGCGTTTATCCCTTCAGCAAAGAAGGAAATAGCCAACAGTAAAGAGAGGGATGCCCATGCAAAGTTCGCCATGGTCGGTGGTCAAGTACAAGCAATCACCGCGATGGCTGGCCCTCTGGGAGAAGTGAATATGGTGGTAGGGAGCAACCCTTGAGAACCTCCCTCGCCGTCGGATCCGGGAGCTTTGGAACAAGAACCACAAGTCTGAGGAAACAAAAGGTTGACGGCAGCCGGCAGTCGGCAGTGGGAACACTTTGGGAATGCTCACCATGCTCTCACTCCCAGGCACTGCTTCACCCAGAACGGCAAATCTCCATCATGAATGATCTATCAACGACAACATTCAGCACATAATTGGACGATTTCTGGTGCTATTATAACCTGCAAAACCCATTTGGATGACTTTCAGTTGCATAGCAGCTTCCCGACAAAATGAGTGGGGCTTCGCGTGGATTTTTGGGTGGGACGAGAAGCGTCAGGAGTATCATCATCCGAGAAAAAGCCCTCTGCTTCCTCCGAGACCAATTGAAAGATTAGTCGCTCCGAGGCTTGTGCATGGCAATGGTTGCACTTCTTAGACTTTGGTATCAACCTGGAGTATCCATGAGAAAACTTTCAAGTTTGGAGGAGGAATGTCATGATGTGGTTGACCGGTTGGTCTGACTTCAGATTTCGCCATGGAGAAAAGGTATATGTGTTCACTGTTGCTTCAAGGAGCCAAAAGATTTGTAGCTGTCTAGGTCAAGCGTTTTCCCATTGGTCCAATGGTCTAGTGGTTATGATTTCTGTCTTACATTGTAAGGAACACAGAAGGTCTCCAGTTCGATCCTGGATTGGACCACTTTTTGACTTTGTTCTCAAGACTCTGGATCCAGTACTAGTAGTGCCATTCCCTCCTTTTTATATTTATTCCCTTGTAGTTTCTGGCCCCTAGGTGATGTTAGGCGACTTGCCAATAAGCGTGGGACTGAGCCGTGTGGGAGTTGATGACAAATGGTGCACAACGAGCCAACACTGTCATGCCACCATCACCACCACTCGACAATTACAGCCCTGTAAGTACATTCCACCTTTCGCCGATGCTTCAATCTTACTTTTGTCAAGTAGATTTCACATTTCGTATGGTGCCACCCGTCTGATGCATTGACGCGACAACCAGCACGGGCCATACAATAGAAGTTCACCAGGACGTACTCTGTTCTCAAAAATGGTCTGGGAACTACCTCACGTTCCCCTAGGCGTGTTCGTCGCGATCTGTGTTACCATTTCCACCCCATGGCTGTATCGAATATTTTCGAGCGGCAAACCCAACAAACCACTCAAAGAGACACTACTCTCAACCCTTCTACTATTCCATACCCTTTATATGCTACATGAACTGCTTGCTTCCCCCCCTCAGAACGTCTTTAAGGCCCTGGGTCTGCCGGTGAACATCCCACCAGAATACTTGCGTGCAAAGCTGGTGGAGACATACGGAGCAGAGGAGAAGGTGCCACCGTATCTGGCCATGCTCTCAAAACGTCTTGGATTGATGGACCTTCGATCGTTATACATGAGGCGCGTCCGTTATGTCTTACTGGTTCTGTCTTGTTGGATCTTGACGAGTTTTATAGATTTGGACATGATGTTCTGACCACCTGCGAGCATTGTAAATCAACTGTCGACTTCGCGCTCTATGCTCTTCCTACACCACTACTGGAATACATCCGCGAGATTGCTTTTGCAGGTGTAGGTTATATGCCCTCTTACTACGAACTATTCACTGAACAGAGCAACAGGTTCTTACGCTTCCAAGGTCATCTACGGCCCATCTCCGACCTCTCGGCCTTGGCGC
>Ga0247737_1000143_pt1 | contig 22951 bp, 22 predicted proteins | sample UWRJL028104C2_FD_180937 | JGI IMG/M metagenome (GOLD analysis project Ga0247737, IMG submission 180937) | Plant litter microbial communities from Arlington Agricultural Research Station in Wisconsin, United States - UWRJ-L028-104C-2 | ecosystem: Environmental > Terrestrial > Plant litter >...
CGTGGCGTTGACGACTAATGTTGGCGCCATGACGACGGCGCCTCACGTTCCCGTCCCGCCGCCTGCGCCTCAAGTTCCCAGCGCGCTGCCCGCGCCTCAAGTTCCCGCGCCGCCGCCCGGTCCGGGTGTCCAGCCGCCGTTCCCGGCGCCGCCGGTCGAGGGCAAGGGCAAGCGCATCGGCTGGGGCCTGGGCATCGGCGCCGGTGTCCTGCTGCTCGTCTGCGGTGGCGGGGTGGCGGCGCTGATCGGGCTGGGGACGTCGATCTCGGGAGCGCTCGACGAGCAGGCGCACGCGGCCGTCAACGGCTATCTGAACGCCTTGAAGGCCGAGCGCTTCGACCAGGCGTACGGGATGCTTTGTCCGGACGCGCAGGACGAGCAGACCGTCTCCGAGTTCCGCACCAAGGCCGAGGGCGAGGAACCGATCGTCGCCTGGAAACTGGGCACCTTCGACACGATCTACTCCACCGTGCCGGTCGAGGCCACTTACCGCGACGGCGACGTACGGGATCTCGAGGCCTCCCTCGACCAGAACACGTCGACGGGCGAGTTCGAGGTGTGCGAGGTCGGAGAGTAATCTCGCTGTTTGTCCCGATCGCTGTTTGATCCCGCCCACGTTTTCTCGCCGACACCCAGCCGGCGTAGGAGGAACATGCCCGCCGACCGCATCGACGCCGTCGTCAGCCTGGCCAAGCGCCGTGGCTTCGTCTTCCCCTCCAGCGAGATCTACGGAGGAACCCGCTCGGCCTGGGACTACGGTCCGCTGGGCGTGGAGCTGAAGGAGAACGTCCGCCGCCAGTGGTGGCGCACGATGGTCCAGCAGCGGGACGACATCGTCGGCCTCGACTCCGCCGTCATCCTCGCGCGCGACGTGTGGGCCGCCTCCGGTCACCTCGACGCGTTCGTCGACCCGCTGACCGAGTGCCAGTCCTGCCACAAGCGGTTCCGCGCCGACCACCTCGAGGAGGCGTGGGAGGCCAAGCACGGCACGCCGCCCGCCTCGCTCCAGGAACTCAACTGCCCGAACTGCGGCAACAAGGGCACCTTCACCGAGCCGAAGATGTTCAACGGCCTGATGAAGACCTACCTCGGCCCCACCGAGAGCGCCGAGGGCCTGCACTACCTGCGGCCCGAGACCGCGCAGGGCATCTTCGTCAACTACAACAACGTCGCGACGGCCGCCCGCAAGAAGCCTCCGTTCGGCATCGCCCAGATCGGCAAGAGCTTCCGCAACGAGATCACGCCGGGCAACTTCATCTTCCGGACGCGCGAGTTCGAGCAGATGGAGATGGAGTTTTTCGTCGAGCCGGGTGCGGACGAGCAGTGGCACGAATACTGGCTGCAGGAACGCTGGAACTGGTACCGCGACCTCGGCCTCTCCGAGACGAATCTGCGCTTCTTCGAACACCCGAAAGAGAAGCTCTCGCACTACTCCAAGCGCACGGTCGACATCGAGTACCGCTTCCAGTTCGGCGGCACCGAGTTCGCCGAGCTCGAGGGCATCGCCAACCGCACCGACTTCGACCTGACCACCCACTCCAAGCACTCCGGGGTCGACCTGAGCTACTTCGACCAGGAAAAGCAGGAGCGCTGGGTGCCGTACGTGATCGAGCCGGCGGCCGGTCTCACCCGCGCGGTGCTGGCCTTCCTGCTCGAGGCGTACGACGAGGACGAGGCCCCGAACACCAAGGGCGGCGTCGACAAGCGCACGGTCATGCGTTTCGACCCGCGCCTGGCCCCGGTCAAGGTGGCGGTGCTGCCGCTGTCCCGCAATCCGGAGCTGTCGCCCAAGGCCCGCGGACTGGCGGCGACGTTGCGCAAGCGCTGGATCGTCGAGTTCGACGACTCCCAAGCGATCGGCCGCCGCTACCGCCGCCAGGACGAGATCGGCACCCCGTTCTGCGTCACGGTCGACTTCGACACCCTGACCGACGACGCGGTGACGGTTCGCGACCGCGACACGATGAAGCAGGAGCGGGTGGCCCTCGACCAGATCGAGGACTACCTGATCAAGCGCCTGCCCGGCTGTTAGAACGCAACCCGCCCGGTCGGCCGTTCCGGTCGGCCACGAGTCCCGCCAGGGTCGCCACGGCGACCTCGGCCGGGGTCCTCGACCCGATGGTGCGGCCGATCGGGCGGTGTACCCGGGCGATCTCCTCGTCCGGCACGTCGAGCTCACGCAGCATGGCGACGGGCGGCCCACGCGGCCGGCCGAGGATTGGCCGGGCATGGCATCCTCGAAGGTGTGACCGCACCACTCAAGCTCGGCGACCGCGCCGTCAATCCGCCCGTTGTGCTCGCGCCGATGGCCGGCATCACCAACGTGGCCTTCCGACGGCTCTGCCGGGAACAGGGCGGCGGTGTCTACGTCTGCGAGATGATCACGACGCGGGCGCTGGTGGAGCGGATCCCCAAGACGCTCAAGATGATCACTTTCGCCGAGGACGAGGACTTTCGCAGCCTTCAGCTCTATGGCGTCGACCCGGACGTGACGGCGGCCGCCGTGCGCCTGGTCGGCGAGGACGGGTTGGCCGACCACATCGACCTCAACTTCGGCTGCCCGGTGCCCAAGGTGACCCGGCGCGGCGGGGGAGCGGCGCTGCCCTGGCGGCGGCGCCTGTTCGGGCGGATCGTGTCGCAGGCGGTCGAGGCAGCGCGGCCCTACGGCATCCCGCTCACGATCAAGATGCGCAAGGGAATCGACGACGACCATCTGACGTACGTCGAAGCCGGTCTGAGGGCCCAGGAAGCGGGCGTGGCCGCCGTGGCGCTGCACGCGCGCACGGCCGAGCAGCGTTACTCCGGCAACGCCGACTGGGACGCGATCGCCACGCTCAAACAGGCCCTCGACGTGCCGGTGCTCGGCAACGGCGACATCTGGGAGGGCTCCGACGCGCTGCGCATGATCGAGCACACGGGCGCCGACGGCGTGGTCGTCGGGCGTGGCTGCCTAGGCCGGCCGTGGCTCTTCGCCGACCTGGAGGCCGCGTTCGCGCAGGGCGCCGACTACCGGCCCGTGCTGCCCGCGCTCGGTGAGGTCACCAAGATCATGTCGCGGCACGCGGAACTGCTGGTCGACGCGCTCGGCGACGAGAAGCACGGCTGCGCCGACTTCCGCAAGCACGTGGCCTGGTATCTGAAGGGCTTCCCGGTCGGCGGGGAGCTGCGGCGTCGGCTCGCCATGATGTCGTCGCTGGCCGAGCTCGACGACCTGCTGGGCAAGCTCGACCCGGGCGAACCGTTCCCGGTCGAGGCGCTGGGGCAGCCGCGCGGCCGGGTGAACGCGCCGGGCAGGGTCACGCTGCCGCACGGCTGGCTTGAAAGCCGCGACGACGACACCGTGCCCGAGGGCGCCGAAGTCGAGAACAGCGGCGGCTGACCTCGGCGGGAGACCGGCACGGCACCGGTGTCAACGAAGTTTTGCCTCGTCAGCGGCTGCACGGCCCGACTCCCAGCCCTCGCGGCTGTCGACCCGGCTGCCGCGTGACCGCACCGTACGCGGGAAGGCCTTCTGCATTGTCTCCCGCACCTGCAGGTCCCGGCCGCGCAGCACCGGCAGGAGATCACGCACCCCGGCGATCTCGTGCCGAGTTGCCTGGGCCAGCCGCTCGCCGATGCGCACGGCGTATGCCACCAGGAAGCTGCGCCGGAACGCCTTGATCCTGGCCTTGCCCTTGGCCGGCTCGTCGCGCGCCATCGCCCGGTTCGCTTGCACCAGCAGCGACGTGTAGAGCAGCTCCACCCCGTCGATGTCCGCGTCGAAGCCGAACACCGTCGAGAAGCCCAGCTCCGGCGACCAGACAGTGTGGCAGTGGTTGGCCCGCGCCACCGCGTCGAGCAGGCTAGCCTTCTCGCTCTCGTAGGGGTGGTCGACGCCGATCCGTCGCGCGAACGGCACCACGTCGGTTCGGTCCGCGCTGGTCAGCGCCTCCTCGATGCTGTGCCGGGCGATCAGTTCCTGTGCCTTCGCCGAGTACGCCTCCGCCTCGGCCGGGAAGTCCGTCGATTCGGCCTTGGCCAACAGCGCCCGTACCCGTTCGAGCATCCGGTTGTCCCCGCCTGTGGGGAGAATCGCGGCTTTCGTCCCCGGCGGCGGAATCAGTACTTCGATCAAGGGCAGCCGGCGCAGCGCGATGAGCAGCCCGAGTGACGAGTCCACCAGGGTGATCCGATCGGCGCGTCGCGCGAAAGCGGGCAACGACGCGGCCTGCGCGAGCCAGCGCGGATCAACGTCGGAGAAGCGTTTCCCGTACGCCGTCGCAGCGTCGGCCACCAGCGCGGCCTTCACCGGATCGCCCAGTCGAGCCACCACCCGATGCAGCTCAGCGGGCTGCCATCCGCCCTTGAAGAGCTGCTCGAACGTGTCCCGCAGGGCTCCGCCGAGGGCGGCGTCCACGTCCGCCGCGGGCGCGACGGTAAGCGCGTCCAGACCGGCCTCGTACCCGATCGCGCCGTTGACCACCTCGCGCACGATCTGCTGCACCGACACAGCTCAAACGGTACAGACGCGGCGGGGACAGCCCACTGCAGGCCCTCCCCGCCGCAACCGCGGATCAGAGCTCAGACGTCCATGTCGTTCTCGATGCGCCTCAGCTGATGCCGCGCCATCGCCAGGTTCGACCGGTCGCGGCGCAGCGCCACGTAGAGGAACAAACCCTTGCCGGCCCGGCTCGTGAGCGGCCGGATCAGGTGGTACTGGTTGTCCAGGGTGATGAGGATGTCCTCGATCTTCTCGGTGATGTTGAGCATCTCCATCGCTCGCAGCTTGGCCCGCACCACATCGGTGTTGCCGGCCGCGGCGACCGTGAGGTCGAGGTCCTTGCCGCCGCCCACGGTGCCGAGGGCCATGCCGCTCGTGTGGTCGACCAGCGCGACGCCGATAGCGCCATCGATCTCCATGATTTCCTTGAGTGCGGTGTCCATGTCGGCCATGGAAGTTCCTCCGTTGCGGTGGGATGGCGGTTCCACTCGGGTGGCGGAACCGTTCGGTTGCGGGGAGCCGGGTGGCTCAGCCCGCGGCCTGCCGACGTCGGGCGTTGGTCGACAGGGTCGACATCGGGGTACGCCGCGTCAGCGAGTCGGCCGGTCCCGGCTGGTGCGGGATCTCCGGCCGCGGGAGCGGCTTGTTCTCCAACTTCAAGATCCGGGTCAGCCGGCGTACGCATCGACGCGCCTCGAGATGCACCATGGCCAGGTTCGCGTCGCCGGTGGTGACCAGGGTGAGCAGGGCGTTGGGTCCGGCCGTGTACGAGGTGATGTAGCCCCGATCGCACTCCACCACCGACTCGCGCAACTCGCCGTGGTTCACCGCGTGGGCGAACCGGCGGGCCAGCGCGAGGTGCGCGGCGGCCAGCGCGGCGATGCTGTCCGGCTCGATGCCGTGCGCGTCGTGGGCCACGACCAGCCCGTCCGTGGTGGCGAGCACGCTGCCGGAGAGTTCGTGCAGCCGGCCTCGCAGGCGGTCGAGCTCGTCGAGCACCGCCGGATCCACTATCATCCTCGGTCTCTCCTCTCGTGCGGGGGTGCGCGGGTCACCGCATCGTCCGCAACGCGGTACGGATGCGCTTGAGCAGGACTTCGTCGGTTCCCTGATGCTCCGGCGGGGACTCGCCGGCGACCTCCTTGGGCAGCTTGGCCCCGGGTTTGCGGCGAGCCAGCCGGGGTGGCCGATAGACCACGCCGCTCTCCTCCGTGAGCGAGTGGCGCGGCAGTTCGGGCACAACCGCAACCGGCGGCGGGGCGGCGACCGCGGCCCGAGCCCCGGCGACGACCGGGACCGGCACCGGGGCACCGCTGGGCACCGGCCGCCGCACCTCGGCCGCCGTGCCCCGCGCGTGGGAAAGACGCACGAACTCCGGCCCCTCGGAACGAGTCTCGGGCAGCTCGAGCAGCCCCATCGCCGCCATCCGGCGCAGTTCCTGGATCGTGGCGAAACCCGCCCGGCCCAGCAGCAGCGCCAGGTCGGCCGGCGTGCGCTGCCCGTCCGCGTGGACCAGCAGCTCCCACTGCGGCGCGGTCAGCGTGATCCGCTCGCGCGGCGGACGCGGTACCGGGGCGACGGCGGCGGTGTCGACCCGGGCGTCCGGGAAGATCTCGTCGAGCAGGCGCACCCGACGGCCCGCCTCCCGGTGCACCGCCGCCGGGTCGACGTGCACCACCGGGCCCAGCCAGTGGGTGGCCCCGCTCAGGAAGTCGAGCGGCGCCGAGACCGGGGAGAGCGCGAAGTACGCCGCGTCGTAGATCGCGCCCAGCACACAAAGCTCCAGCTCCCCCTGGGTGAGGTGGCCCTGCTCGACGAGCAGCCGCCCCACCCGCGCCGTCGAGGTGCCCAGGTCCAGCGCGTTCTGCCAGGTGCGCCCGGCCAGCCGGCCCGATGCGGTGAGCAGTTCGCCGACGCCGGGCGCGGCCGGCGACTCGGCATAGATGACCCGGCCCTCGAGGACGTAGACCGCGCCGCCCGGGTGGCCACCGACCATCAGGACGCCGGTCTGCCGCTCACCGGCCACCTGCGTGAGCAGGCGCCCCGGCGCAGCGGTCTTCGAGGCTGTCACGGTCACTCCCATCCCCGATTTCCTCTGACTCGCTGGTTCTGCTGACTCGCTACGGCGCGACCAGTTCGTCGGCGAGCCTTTGCATGCCGCGTCGGGCCATCGCGAGATTTCCTTGCACCCGGTCGAGCCAGACGTACAACACCAGCCGGCTGTCGAAGTCGGTCTGCAGCATCCGCAGCAGGTGATATCCGCCGGCCGTAGTGATGATCAGGTCTTCGAGCAGGTCGTGCGGCATCGCCGAGACGAACAGCGAGCGGCTGTTCGCGGCCTGTACCACGTCGGCCGTGCCGGCCGCCGTGGCCTCGTGGTCGGAATTCGGTGCGGCTCCCGCCGTGGCGATCGGGAAGCCGGTGGTGTAGTCGACGATGCTGGCGCCGACGACGCCAGGGATCGACATGGCCTCCTGTAGACAGTGGTCGACGCCGGGCACATCTCTCCTCAGCGCTGAGTCGCCCCGCCGGGCCGTGCCTCGTAGCCGCGGCCGTGGGCGAGCCTCCGGTCGGTGTCCGTCGACGCTCCGCTCACCGTCGCGTCGCCGTCACCGTGGGCCATCCTCCGGCGGCTGCCGGAGAGACAGTCGCACCGGCTGTGCGTCATGTTCGCCGGCCCCGCGCATGCGGTCCGGCGGCGCCGATGGAGGACACCGGAGTGCGCGTCCGCGCGGCCATGAATGAGAATGACCGGACATGTACGCGTAACATGATCGCCGCTTCTCGATGAAGGAGATGTGTATGCCGAGCCAATGGGAGCAGATCGTCGTCGACGCCGCGGACCCGGCGCGACTCGCCCGCTGGTGGGCCGAGGCGCTCGGCTACGTGATCGTCAACGAGCAGCCCGACGAGGTCGAGATTCGCCGCGGCCAGAACGAGTTGCCCGGGTTGCTGTTCACGCCGGTGCCCGAGCAGAAGAAGGGCAAGAACCGGCTGCACTTCGACCTGCGCCCGGACGACCAGGAGTCCGAGGTCGAGCGCCTGCTCGACATGGGGGCACGCCCGGCCGACATCGGCCAGCGTGAGGTGAACTGGGTGGTGCTGGCCGATCCCGAGGGCAACGAGTTCTGCGTCCTTTCCTCGAAGCGCGAATAGGCGCTCCGGGCCGCATAGGGTGATCTCATGACGGCGTTCGACGCCCGGCGGTGGATCCCCGAACCGGCCAAGGACAGCGGCCACGGACGCACCCCCTACCAGCGTGACCGGGCCCGGGTGCTGCACTCCGCCGGGTTCCGCAGGCTCGCCGCGAAGACCCAGGTGCACAGCGCGGGCTCCGACGATTTCCTGCGTACGCGGCTGACCCACTCGCTCGAGGTGGCGCAGATCTCCCGCGAGATGGGCGAGCGTCTCGGCTGCGACCCCGACGTCGTGGACGTGGCCGGGCTCGCCCACGATCTCGGGCACCCGCCGTTCGGGCACAACGGCGAGCACGCGTTGAACGAGGTCGCCGAGGCGTGCGGTGGCTTCGAGGGCAACGCGCAGACCCTGCGCGTCCTGACCCGGCTCGAGGCCAAGGTGCCCGGCGCCGGGCTCAACCTCACCCGGGCGTCGCTCGACGCGGTCTGCAAATACCCCTGGTTCCACGAGCCCGGACGGCGCAAGTTCGGGGTGTACGCCGATGACCGCGCCGTCTTCGACTGGGTCCGCCCGGCCGACCTGGGCGAGCGCCGCTGCCTGGAGGCGCAGGTCATGGACTGGGCCGACGACGTGGCGTACTCGGTGCACGACGTCGAGGACGGCGTGCACGGCGAATACCTCAAGCTGCGACTCCTGCTCCACGACGCCGACGAGCGCGCGGCCCTCTGCGCCGACGTCGCCGCGAGCTATTCCGACGAGCCGGTCGACGAACTGGCCGCAGCCCTCGACCTCCTGTTGGCCGAGCCGGTGGTGTCCGAGGTCGCACGCTACGACGGCAGCTATCGCGCCCAGGTCGGCCTCAAGCGGATGACCAGCGTGCTGACCGGCCGGTTCGTCGCCGCGGCGATCGGTGCGACCCAGGATCGTTACGGCACCGATCCGGTACGCCGGTACGCCGCCGACCTCGTCGTGCCGCGCGCCGTCCGTGATCAGTGCGCGCTGCTCAAGGGGATGGCGTTGCGCTACGTGATGCGGTCGCGAGCGGTCGGCTGGTACGAGGAGCAGCGCGTCGTCCTGGTCGAGCTGGTGCAGGCCTTGATGCGTACGCCATCGGCTCTTGACCCGGTTTTCGCCCCGTTGTTCGAGGCCGCGCAGAGTGACGCGGAGGCGTTGCGCGTCGTGATCGACCAGATTGCGTCGCTCACCGACACGGCCGCCATCAGCTGGCACCGGACCCTGGTGGCAGCCCGGGCCTGACACGAGGCAGGATGTATGCCGTGGCGGGCAGGGTCAAGGACGAGGACATCGCGCTGGTCCGCGACCGCACGTCGATCGCCGACATCATCAGCGAGTCGGTGACGCTGCGCTCAGCCGGCGGCGGCAACCTCAAGGGCCTGTGCCCCTTCCACGACGAGAAGACTCCGTCCTTCACCGTCGCACCCGCCCGAAATGTCTATTATTGTCACGGGTGTGGCGCCGGTGGCGACGCGATCAAGTTCCTGATGGACGCGGAGCACCTGTCGTTCATCGAGTCGATCGAGCGACTGGCCTCGCGGTCCGGCATCCAGCTGCGCTACGAGACCGACAACTCGCCGAGCGCGCCGCGGCCACAGACCGGGCAGCGGCAGCGGCTGCTGGCGGCCCACCTCGAGGCCGGCGTCTTTTACCGCGAGCAGCTCGGCACGCCCGGCGCGCGCAAGGCCCGCGAGTTCCTCGCCCAGCGTGGCTTCGGGCGCGACGCCGCCGAACGGTACGGGTGCGGTTTCGCCCCCGATTCGTGGGACGCGCTCGCCAAGCACCTGCGGCAGAAGGGCTTCACCGCCGAGGAGCTGAACACCGCGGGCCTGACCAAGCCGGCCCGCTCGGGCTCGCTCATCGACCGGTTCCGCCGGCGGCTGCTCTGGCCGATTCGCGACCTCTCCGGCGACGTGATCGGCTTCGGCGCGCGCAAACTGTTCGACGACGACGACGGCCCGAAATACCTGAACACGCCCGAGACGCCGCTCTACAAGAAATCGCACGTGCTTTACGGAATCGACCAGGCCAAACGCGAGATCGCCAAGCGCGGACGGGCGGTGATCGTCGAGGGTTACACCGACGTCATGGCCTGTCACGAGGCGGGCGAGCCGACCGCCGTCGCGACCTGCGGCACCGCGTTCGGCATCGACCACATCGGGGTGCTGCGCCGCCTGCTGATGGACAGCGACAGCTTCACCGGTGAGATCATCTACACGTTCGACGGTGACGCTGCCGGGCAGAAGGCGGCGTTGCGCGCCTTCGAGGAGGACCAGCGCTTCGTGGGCCGCACGTTCATCGCGGTCAGCCCCGACAACATGGACCCTTGTGAGCTGCGGCTGGCCAAGGGCGACCTGGCCGTACGCGACATGATCGCCGGACGGGAACCGCTGGTCGACTTCGCGCTGCGGCACACGATCGGCCGCTTCGACCTGGATACCGTCGAGGGCCGCGTCGAGGCGATGCGCCGCGCCGCCCCGCTGGTCGCCCGGATCAAGGACCGGGAGAAGCTGCCCGAGTACGCCCGCAAGCTCGCCGCCGACCTCGGCATGGACCTCGACCCCGTCCAGCGGGCGGTGAACTCGGCCCTGCGCGGTCTCGAAGAGCCGGGGCCCGCACGGCCGCAGTCCACGGCCGAGGCCCCGCAGCGGCTCGTGGAGCGTGAGTCGCTCAAGCTGGCGCTGCAGGAACCGGTGCTGGCCGGGCCGGTCTTCGACGTGGTCGGCGCCGAGAACTACGCCGACCCGGTCTACCACTCCGTCCGGGCGGCGATCGAGGCGGCGGGTGGCGCCTCCGCGGTGTCCACCGGCGGCGTGGTCTGGATCGAGAAGGTGCGCGACAGCTGCACCGACCTGGCCGGGCAGGGGCTGATCTCCGCGCTGGCGGTCGAGCCGCTGCGCGTGGACGGCGCCGTCGACCCGCACTATGTGCAGGTCACGCTGGCGCGGCTGCAGGTGGGCGCGGTGACGACCCGCATCCGCGATCTCAAGTCCAAGGTGCAGCGGGTCAACCCGGTGGCCAACAAGGACGCTTATCTCGCCCTCGCCGGCGAGCTCTTCTCGCTCGAACAGCAGGCGCGTGCCCTGCGTGACCAGGCGGCAGGTGGACTGTGAACTTTCTTCGTCGACGTCCGTCCCTCCCGGCGGCTCTCAAGCCCCGGCTCGGACCGGAGGAGCGCGTCGTGGCGTGGTCACTGGTCACGGACGAGCGGGCGGTCGTGGCGACCAACTACGGTCTGTGGCTGCCCGACCGGGCGGCTCGGCTCGGCTGGCACGAGATCCACAAGGCGGCCTGGTCGGGGCGGGAGCTGCGGATCACGCCGGCCGAGGTGGCCGAGGAACGCGACGACTACACGGTGCTGGTGGACGGGCCGATCGTGGCGTTCCTGCTGCTCGAGCCGGGGGAGCTGCCCGATCAGGTGCGCACCCGGGTGACCAAGTCGGTGGCCTACACGACGCATCATCCGCTGCCGTCCGGCGCCGGTGGGGTGCGCGTGGTGGGCCGCCGGGTAACGGGCAAAGACGGGCTGAGCTGGGCGGTCCGCTACGACTCGGGGACGCCGGTGGAGCTCTCGGCCGTGGTCGAGCTGACCGAGGAACTGGTGTCGACGGCGCGACAGGCGATGGCCCCGCCGGACTGAATTCGGTCGTTTCTGTCGTACCCCCGCTCTAGGGTCGTCAGCGTGGACTCCCCCTCCGACCACCCCGCCACCGCCCCCGAGCGGACCGAAGACTTCCTGATTCACGCACGCGGCCTGGTCAAGCGGTTCGGTGACTTCACCGCGGTCGACGGCATCGACGTCGATGTTCGCCGAGGTGAGGCGTTCGGCTTCCTCGGCCCTAACGGCGCGGGCAAGAGCTCCACCATGCGCATGATCGGGTGCGTCTCCCCGCCCACCGGTGGCGTCCTCGAGATCCTCGGGCTCGACCCCCGCCGCGACGGTCCTCGCATCCGCGCCAAGCTGGGCGTCTGCCCTCAACTCGACAACCTCGACATCGAGCTGACCGTCCGGGAGAACCTCACGACCTATGCGCGCTTCTTCAGCATCTCCCGCAAGGAGGCTCGCCGCCGTGCCGACGAGCTTCTCGAGTTCGTGCAACTGGCCGAGCGCGCCGACAGCAAGGTCGAGCCGCTCTCCGGTGGTATGAAGAGGCGGCTCACCATCGCCCGCGCGATGGTCAACGAGCCCGAGATCGTGCTGCTCGACGAGCCCACCACCGGTCTCGACCCGCAGGCCCGCCACCTGGTCTGGGAGAGGCTGTTCCGCCTCAAGCAGCAGGGCGTGACCCTCGTGCTGACGACCCATTACATGGACGAGGCCGAGCAGCTCTGCGACCGGTTGGTGGTGATGGACGCCGGCCGCATCGTCGCCGCGGGCTCGCCTCGTGCGCTGATCGATCGCTACTCCACCCGCGAGGTCGTCGAGCTGCGCTTCGACACCGGCAACCAGGAGGCGTACGCGGAGAAGCTGGCCGGCATCGGCGACCGGCTCGAGGTGCTGCCCGACCGCATCCTGCTCTACGTCGCCGACGGTGACGGGGCGGCGGCCGAGGTCCACCGCCGCTCGCTGACCCCCGCCGGTGTGCTCGTGCGCCGCAGCAGCCTGGAAGACGTGTTCCTGCACCTCACCGGCCGGACGCTGGTCGACTGATGACTGCCACCCTCTCCGTTCTCGAATATCACCTGGTCAACTATCGGCGCACCTGGCGCTCCAGCGCACTGTCCACACTCGTGATGCCGCTGCTCACGGTGTTCGGCTTCGGCGTGGGCGTGGGCGCGTTCGTCTCCGGGGGCGTCGACGGCGTGCCCTATCTCGACTGGATCGTCCCCGGTCTCGTCGCGTCCACCGCCCTACAGGCCGCGGTCGGCGAGGCCACCTGGCCGGTGCTGGGCTATTTCGAGTGGCTGAAGGTCTATTTCGCGCAGGCCGCGGCGCCGCTGCGGGTGGCCGACATCCTCGGCGGTCATCTGGCCTTCATGCTGTTCCGCGTTCTGCTCAGCGCGGCGGCGTTCCTCGCGGTGGCGGCGGTCTTCGGCACGCTGCACTCGTGGTGGGCGTCGCTCACCCTGGTCGTCGCGCTGCTCGTCGGGCTGGCCGTCGCCGCCCCCACCGCGGCCTACGCGGCGAGCATCACCAGCGACAGCTACCTGATCATCCTGATGCGGTTCACGGTGCTGCCGATGTCGCTCTTCTCCGGTGTCTTCTTCCCGGTCGATTCGTTGCCCGGGCCGTTGCGCTGGGTGGCCTACACGTTCCCGCTCTGGCACGGCGTCGAGCTGAGCCGCGACGCGATGCTCGGCACCAGTCCCGGCCCGGTCGGCGTGGTCCATGTGGCCGTCCTGCTGGCCTGGTGCACGGCCGGCTACCTGCTCGCCCTCGTCCGCTTCCGCCGCAGGCTGGTGATCTGATCATGGTGACGCTGGTGCTGCCGCGCCTGATCTCGTTCGAGGGAACGGGCCGCCGGGCGGCCTCGGTGACCGAACGCAACATCTCGACGCTGCGCTCGGCCTACTGGGTCGTCATGGTCTCCGGCTTCCTCGAGCCGGTGCTCTACCTGTTCTCGATCGGCGTCGGCGTCGGCGCGCTGATCGGCGACCTCACGCTTCCCGGCGGCGAGGTCGTCGAGTACGCCGAGTTCGTGGCCCCCGCCATGCTCGCCGCCTCGGCGATGACCGGCGCCCTGTCCGAGACGACCTTCAACTTCTTCGGCAAGATGAAGTTCGTCCGTCTCTACGAGGGCATCCTGGCCACGCCCGTCCGCCCCATCGAGATAGCGCTGGGCGAACTGGCCTGGGCGTTGGTCCGCGGCACGATCTATTCGATCGCCTTCGTGGTCCTCATGACCCTGCTCGACCTGACGACCCCGATGCGCGCGCTCATCATGCTCCCGGCGACGCTGCTGGTGGGCCTGGCTTTCGGTGCCCTGGGCATGGCCGTCTCGACGATCATCCGCAGCTGGCAGGATTTCGACCTGATAGCCGCGGGGCAGTTCGCCCTGTTCCTGTTCTCCGGCACGTTCGTCCCGCTCACCGGCTATCCCGAGCCGCTGCGCTGGCTCATCGAAGTGACCCCGCTCTATCGCTCGGTCGACCTGATCCGGGCCTTGAGCACGGGCACGACAGGTTGGCTCCAGATACTCGACGTCGCCTACCTGCTCGCCGTCCTGGCCGTGAGTCTGACCGTCGCCGGCCGCCGCATGTCCCGGCAGCTCTGCAAGTGAGGGAGCCGGCTCGGGAAGGCCTTCGCGCGGACCTGCCTGTTGATCGACGGCGTAACGCCCGAATCGGCCCCCTCTCCTCAGGTGGTTAGGAGGGGCGGGTGGCGGGCATCACGTCTTGGGGGTTATCGCACGTCGCGGGTGGGGTCGCGGCGCGGGCAGCCCGGACCGAGGACGTTGTGCGCCTGGAGGGACCCGATGAAGTTGCGCCACAAGCAGGACGACGAGAACGTCTCCGGCCGGGTGAACGGCTCCCCCGGGGCTGACCGAGACCGGGCCAGGCCGTCCGAGGACTATGACCTGGACGCCGCCGCGACCACCCGTACCGGCGACGACCAGGAGCGTGACCTGTCCGCGGTGCCGCCCGAGGCGGGGCCGGACAGTCCCCTTCAGCTCCGGGGCAACGGTCTGCTCGCCGCGGTGAAGCGGACGTTCAAGCAGTTCTCGTCCGACAATGTCACCGACTGGGCGGCTGCGCTGACCTACTACGGAGTATTGTCGATCTTCCCCGGGGCGCTGGTGCTCGTCTCCGTTCTCGGTCTGCTCAGCAACGACGGTCAGAAGACCGTGCAGGACACCGTCACCCAGATCGCCGGCGGGAACGAGCAGATCCAGGAACTGGTCGACACGGTGCTCGGCCAGGTATCCGACTCCGGAACCGCCAGCTTTGCGGCGATCATCGGTCTCGTGCTGGCGTTCTGGTCGGCGTCCGGCTACGTCGCCGCCTTCATGCGCGCGTCGAACGCCGTCTATGACGTACCCGAGGGTCGCCCGATCTGGAAGACGCTGCCCATCCGTGTCGGCGTCACCGCCGTCATCGGCCTGATGTTGATCATCTCGGCGTTCATCGTCGTCTTCACCGGGGAGCTCTCCCGCGTCGTGGGGGAGAAGATCGGCCTGGGCGAGGTGGCCGTCACGACCTGGAACATCGCCAAGTGGCCGGTGCTGATCCTGCTGGTGAGCTTGATGTTCGCGATCCTCTACTGGGCCTCACCGAACGCGAAGACTGGCGGGTTCCGCTGGATCAGCCCGGGCGGCATCTTCGCGGTTGTGCTCTGGCTCGCCGCGTCCGGCGCCTTCGCGATCTACCTGGCCAACTTCGCCAACTACAGCAAGACCTACGGGACCTTGGGTGGGGTCATCGCCTTCCTGGTCTGGTTGTGGATCTCGAACATCGCGATCCTGCTCGGCGCCGAGCTCGACGCCGAGCTGGAGCGGGGCCGCGCGATCGCAGCCGGCCACGACCCCGCCGACGAGCCGTTCCTGGAGCTGCGCGACGACCGCAAGCTCAAGAAGGGCAGCGAACACGGCCTGAGTTCGAAATAGCGTCGCCGGGAGGCTGTGTCAGTCGCAGTGCGTGTCGACCACCGACCCGACCCGAAGCCCCGGCCGTCCGACGGCCGGGGCTTCGCGCGTCCTCGTACCCGGAAGCGATCGTCCGAGGCGTTCCGGGCGGCTGCGGCGGGCAAAGACGTACGCCTATATTCGGCGGTCGCGAGCGTTGACTCGGGGGGCGGCGGCGGAAAGCTAGGCCGTTGACCGGCGCAAAGCGCATGGTCAACGGGTCGCGTGGATCGACACTTTTGCTCCAGGAGACAAAAGTTGGCATTGATCTTCGAGAAGGTATGGACTCTGGAGGCGTAACGCGCCTACTGTGACGGGCACAACACCGAGGGGTTACCCCGGTGTTAAGTGCCCTTCCGGAGGTTTCTCGTGCACGTGGCCGATGCTCCTCACCTGCGGGTCTTGCGCCTGCTGCGCGATGAGGGACCGGTGTCACGGGCCGAGCTGGGGGACCGTCTCGAGCTCACCCGGCCACGGCTTCTGGCCGAGGTCGAGCGGCTCGTCGCGGCCGGCCTCATCGCCGAGGCGGGCATGGCGGCTTCGCGCGGCGGTCGCCGGTCGACTTTGGTCGAGTTGCACCCCCGACTTCGGTTCGCCGCGGTCGATCTGGGGGCCAGTTCGATCGACATCGAGGTAACCAATGGACGCCTCGAACCGGTCGCCACTTACCGCGAACCGTCCGACATCCGTTCGGGTCCGCGCACCATCCTGCAGCGGGTCAACGAGCTTCTGCACAAGGCGCGCATCGACGGAGCTTTCGACCGGCTCGACGCGGTCGGTATCGGTGTTCCGGGGCCGGTCAGTTTCCGCGACGGCGTGCCGGTGTCCCCGCCGATCATGCCGGGGTGGGACCGCTATCCCGTGCGGGAGCTTCTCGCCCGCGAGCACGGCTGCCCCGCCGTGGTCGACAACGACGTGAACATCATGGCGATCGGGGAGCGGCACGGCGGAGTCGCGCACTCGGTCGACGATTTCCTTTTCGTCAAAATAGGTACGGGCATCGGCTGCGGCATCCACCTGGGCGGCACGGTCTATCGCGGGGTCGACGGCTGCGCGGGCGACATCGGCCACATCCAGGTCGACGCGAGCGGTCCGGTCTGCTCGTGCGGCAACACCGGCTGTCTCGAGGCATTGTTCAGCGGGTTCGCCTTGGCCAGGGACGCCCTCGCGGCCGCCCGCTCCGGTGAGTCGCCGGCCCTGGCCGAGCGTCTCGCCGCGTATCAGGCCGCGATCCAGGCGGCCGCCGGCGACCAGGCGAGCGACGAGGAACGTCCGGAGCCGGTCGTCGGCATCACCGCCCGCGATGTCGCCGACGGAGCGGCCGAGGGTGATGTCACCTGCATCCGCCTGATCCGCGAGGGCGGTCGCCGCATCGGTGGTGTCCTCGCCACGCTGGTCTCCTTCGCCAACCCTTCGATGATCGTCATCGGTGGCGGCATGGCCCAGCTCGGCCACGTCCTGCTCGCCGAGATCCGCAGTGTGGTCTACCGGCGGTCGCTTCCGCTGGCGACCGGCAACCTCCCCGTTGTCCTTTCGGAGTTGGGCAGCCGGGCCGGCGTCACCGGCGCCGCCGTGCTGGCCAGCGACACGGCATTCGAGCAGGCGTCATGACCAGTCCTTCTCCGCGCGACGGCCGCAAACCGGCCGACTCGCCGCGTCCTCCTACAGCAGACAGCCAATCCATCTCTTCCGAGCCGGCTCCCTCCAGCGCGGGTGTCGCGGCGCGAAGCGGCGCTGTGCAGAGCGCGGCCATCGATGCGCCGGCCAACGGCGCGGGTGCGGTCGTCTCCGGGCCGGCCACTGACACCGCGGTTCCGAGCACGCCACCGCCCACCGGGGCGAGCGGCGGCGACGGCCCCGACGGCGTGGTTCTGCGTCTCGTCGATGTGGTCAAGACCTTCCCGGGCGTCCGCGCTCTCGACGGCGTTCAGCTCGAGGTGCGCGCCGGCGAGGTGCACTGCCTGCTTGGACAGAACGGCGCCGGCAAGTCCACGCTGATCAAAGTGCTGGCCGGTGTGCACCACGCCGACAGCGGCGAGGTCAACTTTCTGGGCGAGCCGTTCGCGCCGGCCACGCCGCAGGCCGCCATGCGCGCCGGCATCGCGACCATCTATCAGGAGCTCGACCTCGTCGACGATCTGTCGGTCGCCGAGAACGCGTTCCTCGGCCACGAGAACAGCCGCTTCGGCTTCAGCCGCCGGCGTGCCTCCGCGCAGAGGACCCGAGCGATCCTGGGCCGGCTCGGCCACGCCGAGATCCCGCCGCGCACGATGGTGCGCGACCTGCCCGCCGCCGGCAAGCAGATCGTCAGCATGGCCCGCGCCCTCTCGCACGACGCCCGGTTGATCGTCATGGACGAGCCCAGTGCGGTGCTCGCTCATGACGAGGTGGAGAACCTGTTCCGCATCATCCGGGAGCTGACGGCCCAGGGCATCGCGGTCATCTACATCTCCCACCGGCTCGAGGAGATCCGCGAGATCGGCGACCGTGTCACGGTGCTCAAGGACGGCCGCACCACCGCGGCCAACCTGCCGGCCCGCAGCACGCCGACCCGCGATCTGGTCAGTCGGATGACCGGCCGGAGCATCGAGTACGTCTTCCCGTCGCGCCGCCCACCCGCGCAGCACGATCCGATCCTGGTCGTCGAGGGTCTGGGCCGGCAGGGCGAGTTCGCCGACGCCAGCCTCACCGTCGCCCCGGGCGAGATCGTCGGCATCGCCGGTCTGGTCGGTTCGGGCCGGTCCGAGCTGCTGGAGACCATCTTCGGCGCCCGCCGCGCGGATACCGGCACGGTCACCCTCGACGGTGACCGGATCACCAGTGTCGGCCGCGCCGTGCGCAAGGGCATGGGGATGGCGCCCGAGGAGCGCAAGAGCCAGGCTCTGCTGCTCGACGAGCCCGTCTACAAGAACATGACGCTCGCTTCGTTCTCCGGCTTCGCCAAGGCCGGCTTCACCGACGCGAACGGCGAGCGTCGGGCCGCCGCCAAGACGGCCGACGCGCTCGAACTGCGGCCGCGTGACGTCAATCGCCCGATCCGCACGCTTTCGGGCGGCAACCAGCAGAAGGTCGTGGTCGGCCGATGGCTGCTCGACGACACCCGGCTGCTGCTGCTGGACGAGCCCACCCGCGGCGTCGATGTCGGCGCCCGGGCCGAGCTCTACCAGGTCATTCACGATCTGGCCGCGCGTGGCGTCGGGGTGCTCCTCGTCTCGAGCGAGGTGCCCGAGGTGCTCGGTCTGGCCGACCGAGTGCTGGTGATGCGCGAGGGCCGGATCATCCGTGAGGCACCCGCCTCCGAACTCGACGAGGACATCGTCCTCGACCTCGTGATGGCGGGGTCGCTCACGACCGAGTCCATCCTGGAAGGGGAGCCAGCATGATCACCGAGACTGCGCCCTCCGAGGCGCCCGCCAAGCAGCAGCGCCGCAAGATCGACGAGGGAGTCCTGCGCAATCTGGGCCTCGTCGGCGTGCTGGTCCTGCTCGTCATCGTCGGCATCATCACGAAGCCCGACCTCTACAGCGACCCGACCTGGGTCAAGAACAACTTCCTGACGATCCTGCAGCAGGCGTCGGCGATCGGCGTGGTCACGGTCGGCATGACCTTCGTGATCATCGGGGGTGGCATCGACCTCTCCGTCGGCGCGATCATCGCGCTGGCCGGGGTCTGGGCCACGACTCTTTCGACCCAGAGCTACGGCGCCGGCGGCATGATCTTCACGGCGCTCGTCGTGGGCATCGCGGTCGGCCTCGTCAACGGCGTACTGATCTCGTACGGGAAGCTGGTGCCCTTCATCGCGACCCTGGCGATGCTGGTCGCCGCCCGGGGTCTCGCCGCCCAGATCTCCGGCAAGCAGACGCAGGTCTCGGCGAACACCACGATCAACGACATCGCGAGTACGAAGCTGCTCGGCATCCCGCTGCTGGTGTGGATCCTCGGCCTGGTCGTCGCGGCCGGCTGGGTTCTGCTGAACCGCACCACCTTCGGCCGGCGCACGGTGGCCGTCGGCGGCAACCCTGAGGCGGCCCGGCTCGCCGGCATCAACGTCAAGCGGCACACCATGCTGCTCTACGCGCTTTCCGGCCTCTGCTGCGGCATCGCCGCGATCATGCTCACCTCGCAGGCGACCAGCGCTCAGGCAGCCATGGCGAATCTGTACGAACTCGACGCGATCGCCGCTGCCATCATCGGCGGCACGCTGCTCAGTGGCGGTCGCGGCACTATTGTCGGCGCCCTCTTCGGGGTGCTGGTCTTCTCCACCATCACCAACCTCTTCGCGATCAACAACCTCTCCACCGAGGTCCAGAACATGGTGAAGGGCGCGATCATCGTGGCCGCCGTCCTGATCCAGCAATTCCGCTACCGCTCTCTCACGCAACTGTTCAAGCGCTGATCTCTTTTCGCCCGGCTCCGCTCGACCCGGGTACTCCTTGGGAGGAATCATGTCCGCTTTGTCCCGTAGGCGCATTCTGTTCGGTGGTGCGGCGGTCGGTGCCGGCGCCCTGCTGACCGCCTGCACCAGCAACGAACCCGACACCACCGCGCAGGTGAACGCCAACACCGACGCGAGCGCCAACCCGAACGCCGCCACCGGCAAGAAGGTCGTCATCGGCTTCTCCGCCCCGGCCGCCGACCACGGCTGGCTCGCGGCGATCACCAACAACGCCAAGGCGCAGGCCGCGGCGTACTCCGACGTGGAGTTCCGGGCCGTCGAGTCGGGCAACGACGCGGCCGCCCAGCGCGCCGCCGTGTCGACGCTCATCGCCCAGAAGCCCAACGTGATCGTGATGCTCCCGGCCGACGGCAAGGAGCTCGACGCGGCCGGCCTCGAGGCGATGAAGGCCGGTATCCCGGTCGTCAACCTCGACCGGGCGTTCCCGTCCCGGGCGGCCTTCCGACTGCAGATCAAGGGCGACAACTACGGCATGGGCCTCGCCGCCGGCCACTACATCGGCGAACAGCTCAAGACCAAGGGCGTCTCCGGCGGGATCATCGGCGAGATCCCGGGCATCGACTCGCTCGAACTGACCCAGGAGCGCAGCGAGGGCTTCAAGACGGCCCTGGCGCAGTACGGCCTCAAGGTCGCCAACCGGCGCCCGGCGGAGTTCACCGCAGACTCCGGCCAGGCCGCCGCGACCGCGCTGCTGCAGGCGCTGCCCAAGATGGACGCGCTCTGGAACCACGACGACGACCAGGGCATTGGGGTGCTCGCCGCGATCAAGCAGGCCGGCCGCAGCGAGTTCTTCATGGTCGGCGGCGCGGGCTCGAAGCAGGCGATCGACGCGATCACCAAGGACGACTCGGTGCTCAAGGCGACCGTGACGTACAGCCCGTCGATGGCCTCCTCGGCCATCTCGCTCGCCCGGCTCATCGGGCAGGGCAAGGGTCTGAGCGACCTGGTCGAGCTGCAGGTGCCGCAGGAGATCACCCTCGCTTCCGAGACGATCACCAAGGACAACGCCGCGCAGTACGTCAAGCTCGGCTTCTAAGAGGGGATTTCGATGTCGGAGCAGCTGCGGGTCGGCATGGTCGGCTACGCGTTCATGGGCGCCGCGCACTCACAAGCGTGGCGCACCGTCAACCACGCGTTTGACCTGCCGCTGTCGGCACGGATGACCGCGGTGAGCGGCCGTTCCCCGGAAGGGGTGGCGGCCGCCGCCGCGAAGCTCGGCTGGGACGGACACACCACCGACTGGCGGACCCTGATCGATCGGGACGACATCGATCTGATCGACATCTGCACTCCCGGCGACACCCACGCCGAGATCGCGTTGGCCGCGCTCGCCGCCGGCAAGCACGTGCTGTGCGAGAAACCGCTGGCCAACACGGTGGCCGAGGCGAGGGAGATGGCTGCGGCCGCCGCCGTGGCCGCTTCTTCCGGCGTACGGGCGATGTGTGCTTTCAACTACCGCAGGGTGCCCGCCGTGGCCCTCATGCGGCAACTGGTGCAGGACGGCCGGATCGGCGAGATCCGGCACGTCCGGGCCAGCTACCTCCAGGACTGGATCGTCGACCCGGAGTTCCCGCTGGTCTGGCGTCTGCGCAAGGAACTGGCCGGCTCGGGGGCGCTGGGTGACATCGGCGCTCATATCATCGACACCACCCAGTTCGTCACCGGGCAGTCGATCACCTCGGTGTCGGCGCTGACCGAGACGTTCATCAAGCAGCGGCCGCTGCCTGGCGCGTCGGCCGGGTTGTCCGCGGCGGCCGACGGCAGCGGTCTGGGTGAGGTCACCGTCGACGACGCGGCCCTGTTCCTGGCCCGCCTCGACGGGGGAGCGGTAGCGTCGTACGAGGCCACCCGCTTCGCCACCGGCCACAAGAACGCGCTGCGCGTCGAGCTGAACGGCTCGCTCGGCTCGCTCGCGTTCGACTTCGAGCGGCTCAACGAGCTCGAGTTCTACGACGGCGCGCTGCCCAGCAGCGAGCAGGGCTTCAGCCGCATCCTGGTGACCGAGTCCGACCACCCGTACATGGCCGCGTGGTGGCCGCCCGGCCACGGCATCGGCTACGAGCACACCTTCACCCACGAGGTACGCGACCTGATCGAGGCGATCGCCACCGGTCAGCAGCCCACCCCGTCGTTCGCCGACGCGCTGCAGGTGCAGCTGGTGCTCGACGCGGTGAGCCGATCGGCCGAATCCGCACAGTGGACCGAGGTGGAGCCGGCCCTCGAACCGGTTCTGGAGGGGTAAGCGTCCGTCGCGGGCCGGCGAGGGAGAGCGCGGTTGCGCCCCGCGCCGGCCGGCCCGCGGCGGAGTCCAGCCCGGGGTCCACCTTTCACGTCGCTCACCTGCTGTTCTCGTGCGGCCGTCGCCCTGGAGCACGATACGGCGTTCTCGCCGGCGGGCTAGCGGCTGCCGCGTTCGTAGCCGCAGACGTCGTACAGCCAATGGTCGTAATAGGCGCGGACCGCCTCCCGGTCACGATGGTCGAGGGCTAGCCACTCCCGGGCCGCCTGCTCCGCCTGCCCCGAGAGCCATTCGCTTTCGCCGAGCACGCCCCACAGCAGGTAGAGGCTGGTCGCGAAGTCCTCGGCCTCCAGGTGGTCGTGCAGTGCGGCCAGGACAGCCGCAGCGGGCACCGAGGGATCGTCGGACGAGATCACCTGCCGCATCAGGCTGCGGATCTCGTCCAGGTAGGCCGGTGCCCGGCGCTGATCGTTCACAGTCAGACGATGGCACGATTACGTGGCGAAGTGATTACCGGTACCGCACGTCGGGGTGCGTGGCGGCACCGATGTCACCCGTCGACGAGGCGGGAGAGGTTGGTGAGGCTGGTGACGAGAGCGCTCGTGTAGCCCAGGATCCGGCCGGCCCACTTCACCACGGCGCCGGCGATCTGCGCCGCGACCACGGGAATCGTCACGATCAGCAAGGACTCGGCAGCCCAGACGATCACGCGCGCCACGAGGTCGGCGATCAGGTCGCGCACGACATCCCGGGTGAACGTGACCAGGTTGCCCGCCGCCTGAGTCGAAACGGCCATCGTCGCGGCCAGTGACGAGAGCCCACCGAGAGCGTCGACGTTGTTGGCCATCAGGCTCTGATAGGTCAGGGCGGCGGGGCCTGTCCAGTCGGGCAGGTCGACGGCGAGGGCACCCTGCAGGTCGGCCGCCATCGTGGACAGCTCACCGGCCATGTTCTCCCAGGTGGCGGCGTGCGCGGCGACCCGGTCGGGCAGGCCGGCCAGCCGGTCGAGGACCTCCCGCAGCGGCTCGAAGTATTCCATCGCCCAGCCCAGCCCGTTCGCG
>Ga0247737_1000145_pt1 | contig 22908 bp, 20 predicted proteins | sample UWRJL028104C2_FD_180937 | JGI IMG/M metagenome (GOLD analysis project Ga0247737, IMG submission 180937) | Plant litter microbial communities from Arlington Agricultural Research Station in Wisconsin, United States - UWRJ-L028-104C-2 | ecosystem: Environmental > Terrestrial > Plant litter >...
ATCAGGTCTGGACGGGGCCTGCCGACTGCGTTCTTGATGACATCGGTTATGAATGACGAGAGTGCAAGCCTGGTAAGTCAGCTTGGATCCTAGGAGTTCAAATGGTATGGCATACGCTATAAAGAACCCAAGCAGTGTGACATGGAACTTATGGCCATCTGCTCTCAATACTACAAGTGATAAGATCAGAGTTACCAGAGGCACTCCTCCGGCATACACAAAGTTCCAACCGACAGATACTCTCTCAACCAGCGCATGTGGATATAGGAGGTTCATGTTGTTTATGAAGAACATTCGGTGGAAGGGCGTCACAAAGAACACAATCTAAATATACCGTCAGCGGCTGGAACTTCTGTAACCATGCTAGGAGCTTCATACCAGGAGATATGCTGTGACCAGGAACACAAATCCGACATAATCCGGCGCATATGTTTTCTAGTGGTTCGGCATCAGCAACGGACTAATTTTGCATAGTATCTCGGCTTTGTACCTCCCAAAATCTCGCGACGGATCCTATCCAGCCCGTCTGAGCAGCAAGTCCAGAAGACCCGGAGCGGGCGCGTGGCATCGTCCGTGAGTCTCTCGACGGCCCCGAGACGCTGGCATTGTTCTGCATAGCCCGACCAGTCTGGGAGAGGATATCCAAAATGTAGGTTGAGGTGGAAGAGGAAGTAGATCTTTTATGCTTGACGTTCATAGTATTCCTTCAACCACCTTGTCCTAGTATATTAGTGGATTTGGCGCGTCGAGCCCAAAACCATTGACGTCAGCCTCGCCAAGATATAATATCAGATTCCCCGAATAAACTTTAATGTATATAATGAAAGGACGTGCCCGTTTCTGCTCCACTTCGTAATATCGGTTTCTTCTGTATAGGCCGGTTTATTTATACTATTGTGTTCCTTATGATCTAGGACAAAATTATGGAGTATACTCTCGAGTGAGATGGTACAGTGTAACACGACGATCTTTGGAAACAGAAGGATGTAGTAGCCTACCAGTGGTTAAGGGACTTGGGTGCGTGTGTTCTACAAGAGTTTGCTCAGTGTGACACGAAAAGACTTGACGGATTGGCGAATTGATAAAGCTAAGTATTAGAGCGTAGTGTTAAATTTAATCTTCCTGTTCCAATTTTGCTTAATACTATTCTGTTACTAGAGAATCTCCATATACCTTAAATCTGTTTAGCATCGTAGTATGTTCCTGCTGGCAATTAGCGATACTATTGCCTCTGTTTGCTTTAGTGCTTCGCTCCGTCTCTATAATTCATACTATGCCTATTCTCAAAGCATATGCATTGCAGCCACTATTGCTATCTATGTTAACTCTATATGTCAAACGTTTTCAAGCTCCACTCTCCCTTCCATCGCTTTCTCCCTCCATTTTAATTTGTTTTCTGCTCTGTTCCTCCACAATTGCCTTAGCAAAGAAGCATGCTCTTTCACCAAATCCTCGACATGCTGCGCTGGCGTGTGAATGTACCATCGTTCCCGGTCCATAGCAGAGCATTTGTGATCTGGATGCATTCCACATTGCAATGCAAATTCGGGTCTTAGACCTATAGCAAATGCTGAATTCACATATCCTTACAATTGCACCATAGATTAGCAGGTGGCGGTTCGAGTCAAGTGCTGAATGAGAATGTCACATACTAAAGTCTTCTGCTTCATCAAAATCCCATTCCTGCCCAATACTGAGAACGAATACCGTAACAAGATGATTAACCAAAGTTGCTTCTGGAGTCTCTGATTGACGTAAAACTGGCCCATATGGCTCGGGAACATTGCCAGCAAGACGTTCTTCGTAGTCTTTCAATACTAGCTCGGAGACGTTCTCGTTAATCTCAAGCCATGCTAGAATCGCTTTCTTATCATCAGGCTTTGGAAGTTTCATTTCCGGATTATAAACCACCATGGAATCATCCCATTCTGTGTCGGACTTTAGGGAGGGATGTAGAAAAGAGCGACAAGGGTCCCCCGAGTTCATGTTGGACGATCTCCTCGAGGTCGGGCATCATTTCAAATTTGAGTTTAGTTGAAGCCATGATGGTGAAGTTGTGGTTTGTTGCAAAGTATGAACACTTGAGATACCCAGGTTTCAAGTTTATATCAACCCTGTAAAATACATGTATTTATTGCAAACGAAAGCCTGAGTCTCACCAGGAATGTACATGCTAATTGATCTATCTTACTTAAAGTAAATCATGCAGAATTTCAGATATTTATCGTGGGACAACTATACTGAACGCTGAAGGTTATATTCAAACTGGTGATAGCCAATATATGCGAACCACTCCAGCAGGAGATTTCCACCGAGGGGGTAAGCCAGCAGCGTAAGCATACGATTGGTACTACTGTACAGGAAAGAGTTTCCATATATTTTCTGCTTTTATCTGCTTTATATATTCTGTTTCATATGTTCTATTTTATATTAACAGTAGCTCGCCCATTTCACTTGATGCGGCATCGCCCGCAGGCTCCTGTAAGTAGCGGCTTCAGGTGAACCAGTCAGCATCCAGCCGCATATTTGAGTTCCGTGTATACGCCAAGATATCCAGCCTTACATCCCGTTGTCAGAGCACATCAACACCAGCATTCTTTCAGACCCTTATTACAATAGGCAGGCCACTTCTAGGGTGCCAATTGATCATATCAAGCTAAGTTTTTTCGGAAAACCAATACAGAATGGCAGATCAACAAGCGCAAGGCCAACAAGAACAGGGCCCTGAGGCTACCGGCAGCTTCTACCCCCCTCCACCATACTTTTGGGAGAGCTTCACGCCCGAGAAGCTCGCACAACTCGAAGAGCTACGCGATGAGCAAAACGGATTGCAGGTTACAGCTGGAGAAACTTCGAAAACCGCGCACCTCCTCAACCTCCCCACAGAGCTACGCTTCCTCCAGCCACCACCTCCCCCAACAGACGGAGCATGGCAATGCTTTGGCAGCAACTGGACGCTGAAGGATGAATTGCCATCACTGCAAGAAATGGGCACTGAACAGTTGTACTCTCCGCCAGCGTCACCTACTGGCACCGGAAAGTTCACGCAACATACCGACCGCGCGTTCGTGCTGAAGAAAATCGCCAAATCGCTTTTATTGAACTTCCTAGAATTAATCGGAATATTAGGTGTAAATCCTGATCAGGTATGTATACATTCATTTTTGGGCCTTACTTTGGCGAGACGTGCGCTGATTATTGGCATTAGTATCAAGACAAAAAGGACGATATCAGAACGTTGTTTGTTAATATGCATCACTTGCTCAACGAATATCGGCCGCACCAAGCCAGGGAATCGTTGATAGAGATGATGACGGATCAGCTTGAGCGATCGAAAGCGGAGACAAATGGGATATACAAGATGAAGAAGGAAGTGGAAGATGTGTTAGAGGGTCTAGAGAAGGCAGGCTTGGGAGAGAAGGATGATAACACCGCCATGATCATCGACAACCCGGCGGCGGACTCGATAACCACGAAGGAGGAAGGGCAGGATATCTGGGAAGAGTTGTATCGGGAGTTTGGCTGAGAGGCAGGTCTGGTATATCTATACAGGATAATGGCTGCGATTACGGGGAATTTATCCAAAGCCGACCCAGGAATGATACCTCAACCCGTCACGAATTAGACGAGAACCTCACTACGATGATATCCCAACACAAACAGCTATGCTCCCCTGGTAACTTCACAAGCAAAGGGGATGAATATGATTCCATCTTGTGAGTCCAGATTGAGAGGATATACGTACTAGAACCCGTCCTATATGGTCATGGTATTTGGTTCAAGAATTTCGCCGCCCTATTGCTCTAGATATAAGAGAAGATGTTAATCAAGGATGAGAAATATTACAAAATGGAACAACACAAATCCTCAGTTGATTGGAAGAACAACTGGAATTTAAACTTTTTGTTTTATCACAGGCGTGCACCCGATAACATTCCGAAGTGAATAGTTCCTGTCGAAATATTCCTCTTGACTATTGCTAAGCTGGTACTCGCATAAACTCAGCATGATTCAAACCCCTTAACATTTAAAAGCCCATTGTATATGTGCGCATTGATCATCAATCATATCTCTCCTATTCTCAATTGAGAGAGTGCTACCCGTCCCACCCCCTTTCTATACTCTCCTTGTCCTAAACCTCCCTTTATTTTCTGCCAGCGCTCCTTACATGACGGTGCAAGGGATGGGGATACAGCAGCATGAATATTCGCCGCAGTCGATGCACTTGGTCTTTCCTGCACCCTCGCCCTTGACAATGGCAGAGACGGTCGACGAGGCAGCGGAGCCGGGCCCGTTGCGGTTGACTAGGGATGTGGTAGTCGAAGTGCACATTATGTTTTGTTGTCTTCTCTTCTAGGTCGTACGGTTAATGAACGTTCAGTGAGTTGAGAAATACTGAAGACGTACGGGTTTAATTCTTGCGAGTGATTTCGAAGTTGGACTAATTGGTCGTGGCGAAATTGACTGGTTGCGGTGAACGATGCAACTAGACAAAAGTCATGTCAGTAAGGCTGAGTGAGTGTTCTAGTGTTCAAGAGTGCACAAAGTTGAGTATTTCTAGATTCCAACTCAAGTTCACATACCTATTTATCGTTTTCTAAGATTGATAGTTTGAAATTTAATTCTTTGCGGTGTGGAAAGTGAGGGGATTCGGGTTTTATATGGCGTCTGGGTTGTCCGATACTCGATTTCCAAGTTTCAAAGCCTTGCGAATGATCGTCCAACAAAAGACAGGCGTAATTCCGTGGCGCAGTTCAGCCACGCAGTTTGGTGAATTGAATGGATGGCGGGGAAACGCTATAATAATATGATTTACCGAGACGCGTTATGACGAGTAGGGCCTGAACTTGTTATTAACTACAATATATATGCTTTCTTTTCTCAATCCTGCTGTTCTGCCAACCACTTATGGTAGGAAGTCACTTGAAAACAAATGCAACTGCACCATATCTAATAGTCTTGTTACTCTGCTTCTACTATATTAAATTACTCCTTAGAAAATACGAGAAAGTTAAACAGACAGAAAGAATGTTTGACCATTTGCGAGTCTCAACTTTACAGAGCCATCTTGGTGAAGTATGTTTTGGAATTGTTGCCAAAAATTGATTCGCTTTGCCCACTATAGTGAATTAATCAAGAAAGCCCAAATCAAATGAGACCAAACTCTTCCATCATTACCACGAGTAAGCATCGACCTCCAGCTCAAAGATCGTCTTCTCATGTCTCCCCAAGCTCGCCACCACCGCGCGCACCTCGTCACTGAGCGAGCCCGGTCCGCATACCACCACTCCCACCTTCTGATATCCAAACGTAGCTTCATGTCGCAGCAAAGCATTCGGTTCCAGCCGCTCGCCAACGCGAATTTCTTTGTCTTTGATACCGTGCAAAACATTGTCCAGTTCCGTGACCAGAGCGTGGTCAGATGCCTTCACACTCCACGCGAGCTTGACGTTCGCGTGAACATTCACAAAGGCGAGTAGACCAGTTATGCCAATCCCACCGCCAATAAGCAGCAATCGATCGGTCTCGAGCACGGCTCCTGGTCGATTGTTCCGGTAGGGTCCGTCAAGAAGAGTAAGTAGCTTCTCGTTGCTTTCAAGACGCCGAGTCATCCCGGCAGATTTGCGAACGTACAAGGTGACACCAGCGGTGGTGGTAGGGCTAACAAGAGCCTGGTTCTCTGTGGTCTTGATCCTACTGTCCCCTTCCTTGTTCTCTGCATCCAAAGAGTGATGGCGGAGCGAACTATCGGGGCTGGGTACGGTACGCGTTTGGGAACGGATAAACGTAGAAGTGTTGATAGAAAACGGATGGTTCTCCCAAGGTCGAAGCGGATTGACGGTTGGAAAGTAGACATAGCCATGATAGCCAGGCTTATTGATGATTCTGATGTTAGGAATATCGATCCGGACATGATTCGTGCCAATTTGCGTTACGGTTGCCCTCTGCGCTCCATTCTTAAAAATTCGCACAACGCGGAGGATACGATCAAAGACCCAGACTGCAAACGCAGCATAGAGCCAGTATTCGTGAGATCCTGTTTTGCCGAAGCGTAAGATTAAATGATACCAACTACCAACTATAAGCAAAATGGCCATGATGATATGGCTCAGGAGGAATATTTCATAGCTTAGCTGGCGCATCCAGAGCAGACTGAACACAAGCATCACACAAACAAAAACGGTGCCTACAATCCCCCATTGCCAGTAAGGCAGTTTCACATCTGCGGAGTAGGTTCCTGTTTGAACTCGTGCAGCCCAGAGAAAGATAGAATGGAGGATAGTATGAAGGGCAAAGAGTCGAGCTATCCAGCGATGGAGGAGAAGATACGTAGCATGTGACCAGTTGGTGAGCCATAGCAGCGTGTTGTTGCGTCCGGCAAACAGGATCGTCAGAGGTAGCAATGCAAAGGCAAATTCTCCTGTGCGGTATCCAGCGTAGGCTAAAATCTCCCCCCGATGGTCATACCCCCATGGATGTTTGAGTGGATATATCAGCTTATAATTTACACAAGAGAGCACAATATTGAGAATGAAGAATCCTGCGATGTACCAGGCATGTCCTAGAGTAGGTGCATTTCCTAGCAGCCAGGGAAGTGGACGAACTTGATATGTGCCTATTGTTGAACGATACACCAGATACGGATTAAGTCTCTCGACGATGGTCGACAAGAATGGAGTTTTAGATATCAATGTGCACGCAATTGGTGTACCAAAGCCAACCACAAGAAGAACAATCCTGTCTCATGTCAAAGATAGGCCTCAATGAGGAAGAGTAAACTGACGAGTATTTGTACATTATGTACGAATTATAATCCATCGTGTCGAAAAACTTACACTGAATACTCCACGCCTCCTCCGCGACCAACATCGTAGAGTTGAGCGTATCTTCCTTCGTCCACGTTACGTGCGGAGTGCCGTTCACGGCATCGAGCGCAGTCGCAAAATTCCACTTCGCGGGAACACTTGCATCCCCCGTAACCTGCATCGCCCAGTACTTTTCAATCGCGCCGTTCGATATCGTTGTGCAGTAGGACTTGATGCAATAAGCCAATGACGTCAGAAAATCATCGTCGCCAGCTCGACAGTCAGGACTGGTCATGGCCATCATCTCCATGCGACGCATATGGTGTCCATGTCCGTGGGATATCTCGGTACAGCTAAGATGTGCATTGGTAAGGACCCCATTACAGGCATATGCGCAGTAAGGTGTTGAATATGGAGCACCTAGACCAGTGAAGGCTCCAAAGGTCGTCGTGAAGAAGCACAGAGGCCCCAAGAGCAGACAGATCTTCATTGTCACGATGAGGTCGACTGTAAAGGCGTGATAGAAGCCTGGATAGATACGAGCAAAGGGATGCTTGCTATACAGGGGATGAAAGGTCTAATAAATAACCTCTAGAACCAAAGAGTTTACATAGATAGGTTCGACAAATCCAAGATGTTTGTTCCAGTACATCGTGAAATGCAGCCTTTGTATATATATATACCACATATATAGACAGATACCCAATTCCAGACTCCCTATCCGGGAGAAGTTGTTCTCATTCGAGTATAGCACTATATGCGTGAGGCTGTTCCAAAGCCATCGTTCGCGGCCGCTCAGCCAGTAGCAAGATTGGGAAATGTCAAAATGTGCTCAAGCCAAGAAACATGGGGGTCGCTGTGATCCAAGCGAGCCGATCAGAGTTGCTGTGCTTGTCAGAGCGAGAGGAATTTGGCCAACAGGGCGGCATATAACTCCACTTCTGTCTGGTCGGTAAGCTAATGCGAGGTGTGCCTTTGAGCAAGTTGTGGAGTTTAAGTTGAATTGGGTAGCGAGAGAAGAAGTGCTTGCCGAAAGGTTGGAAGACGGAGGATCCAAGGCTATGGAATGGCTGGTCACACAAGGTGCTTGAATAGTTCCGCAATAATAAGCAACGTGAGTAATGATTGGAAGCAGTAGAATTGGCCTTATGGATGCTTACCATAGTAGTGGTTCAAAAGTTCAGTAGGCCAGGGTTGTTTCTCGATGCTCACAATGCACTTTTGACCAACACAAATATGGCGTTCATTGCAACGAGTTCAACTTCTGTGCACATCTATCCTAGAAACAACTCTGCTTATATGAATCATGAAGTAAAGAGCTATCACATTAACATCACGCGATAAACATCACGCGTTCTTCAAAAATTGTCATGAGAATGCTCAATTCGTATATTGGACCGTTACGCCGGCTCCACAGAGAAGGAGACGGATATGGAAATCATATAAATGAGTCAATGAATTTATCTCTCTATTAGAATGACATTCGAGCCACAAAATCTGCATCTTCTGAAAAGTCATGTCTGATTTTTGATTGATGCGGTTACGTGCTATTCCAAGATGAATATCAGAGAAATGCATGAAAGCGGTTCACAAGTAGCTCCTGTGAAATAGAACTGAAATCAACACACATATGTCGGTATGATTTCATTCTTGTGGTAGGTAAATGTTTAGAATTTAAGTTATATGTGTATATATAAAGGTTCACTTGACATGCAAAATGTCATCTCTAATTTGTTGCAATATGCTTTGATTATAGGATTCCATTTAGCGTTAACGAACTTCTCACTTTTATATCGAGCCTTATATTAATTTATTGATTGATACTGAAATACTCACCTGCTTTTAAGGAATTTCAAATCGCACTAATTGAAAGTAAAAATCTATATCACGTGATATTACATATTAAATATTTAGTAATTCTCAGGCTAACGTTTTTAGGCAATATCAAAACTAGCCTCAAATTAAAGAAAGACGTAGTAAGAGCTATTCGGTGGAAGTCTTGAATATCAAAAACAAATTAGCATCCATTAGGAGCATAGATCCAGCCTGGCTCTCTGCCTTTGTACAATATAAATGGAGCCATCGGCTAGTTAAAGAAGTGGTTAGCCGAGCCTACGACATTCTTCTCATTTACATCACATATTCAGGCACAAAAGACAACGTTGCTTCAATCAACCAAAACAAAGAGAATCATTTAACGTCAGAGTTTTTGTAGATAATTAAGGAAACATGCCTCCATTCTGGACGATAGGCTGTCTTTACGGAGCTTCCTCCGTAGCCCTCGGAGCGTTCGGCGCCCACGGATTGAAAAAGGTCATCACAGACCCAACCAAAATCGCAAGCTGGAACACGGCAGCTCAATACCACGTTAGTTTCGTCCAACTCCCACATGTTATTTACAAGTCCGCAGCTAATAAACTTAGTTAATTCACTCCGGCGTCTTGCTTCTCGCTACATCCGTGTCGCCCAAAAACACGACAGCTGCATCACTGTTCGTGGCTGGAATGTCAATGTTTAGTGGGAGTATCTATCTGCTGGTGCTTGATCCAGTAAGATTCAAATTTCTGGGACCGGTCACACCGATTGGAGGGTTGTGTCTAATTGCCGGGTGGGTCACTCTGGGTTTTGGACGAAGAGGAGGTGGAGATGGAGCTGTGGTTGGTAATTAGTTTGATGTCTATGACAACGTTTTGTTTGCGAGTAACTTTCCATCTCATAAATGTAGAATATGCTTAAGAATCTTCACTATCTTCACGAAGCCCCTTCTGTTATAAATACGAATGTATACATTGTATGATAGTGACTGTATGCTAGCATGGTGCCTGTTTCAATACCATTAACTGGGCTCATAATGTATATACTTTGTATCATTCTATTTGCTGTATTTTAATGTATAAGATGTTCAATTATATGAAATGCTTTTGTGAGGTCATCAACTTATTAAAGTATTGTGCAAACACAGCACTTTTACAAATTGGAGTTTCATGTCCATCAGAACGATACAGAGTTTGTAGTTTACCCCTGTAGAAGATTAGATAGCTCATTAACTAGTACTGGTTGTTAAATCTGAGACAGCATGCACAATTTATGAAAGTTTTGAGGACGTTGGTTAAGGCCCATTTGTGGAACCAAAAGCATTCACGCAGTCCAACACCATCAGCTCCTTTGGCCGTGATTAAAAGGGACTGTGAGAAGATTCAATATCCTTCACAAGCCATTTTGCGTGACTCTTCTTCATCATCTTGTCTTGAACAAACGACTGCACCGCCCGATCTTGTGTAGTCCTCACGTATGCCAACCTTCCTTCAAATTTTGGCTCATGCCAGGCCACTGGTTGGGAATTCGTCACAAATGCACCATGACCTTGCGGCTGAAGAGACTGTATCGTCTTGGAGGCCACCTAAGCATCGAAGTCATTGTGAAATACCTCTGCTGGGTTCTTCGTCTCGCAGAGATCAGGACTTGGCTTGAACATACTACTATGCAATGATGCGCCAGCGATATTGGGGTTTAGAGCTTACTTGGTTCGCCAAAACGTATGGTGGAGGTCCGACCATGCCACTCATATTCGCACCATAAAGGATCAAAACCCTGCAATATGAACAATTCCAACAACTCCCTCTTCCGTGCCTGCTATCGCTTGTGAGACTTTCCTTAAGCCATAGGCAGTTTCGCTAGCGGAGATCTCGCCATAGGAGTGCGCAATAAGTACCACATCGTCGCCTTCCTCGATTAAAAGTAGCAGTAACCTCTTAACAGACTCAAAGTCTTGAGTACAGGATACGGATGATGGATCATTAACATCCAAGCTTTGATGTATCGCATTCAGGGCGGTGAAATTGGCAGCTTTCAGCATATCCGCTAGAACTTGGCAGGAAGACGAAAAGTGCTAGGCACCTGGTACACTGATGATTACCAGTTCAGAGGTCAACATATTCAATCATCGCTTGTTCTTTACTGGACTGAAAAAATAGATTTTAGTAGACTGTGGGAGGCAACTGGTGATACTTCTGGCCGGGTGCCAGAGATGCGGTGGATTTACATTAGCATCTTAGCGATTTTGGTTACCGAGCTCTCGTTGGCTCAAATTTTCACTCGATGTCTATAGATATATATTCTCTTTGGTGAAATTCTTCTATCCTATATTAGGGGAATCTACGAGAGATTTGGAATATAGAATTTGTCTAAATATCTTCATCATCTTCACGAATTCCCTTTTCCCTCATTTTCTCAAGGAGTAGCTCGAAAATTTCATCGTGGCCATCCAGTGCTGCCATGTCCATTGCCGTTTGCCATTTATAATTTTGTTTCGAGATGTCAGTACCTCTATTAATCAACAGCTGGACAGTTGATCTATGGCCTCCTCTTGCGGCAAGATGCAGGGTAGTAAATCCTTCAGTCCCGCCCGTAATGGCTGATATATCAGCGCCACGCTCAAGCAGCAAATCGACTATAGAGTCATGGCCATTAGAAGCTGCAAAATGTAGCGCCGTGAACATGTGCTTGTCGACTTCCAAAAGTTTCGCACCATGATTCAGAAGCAATTCCACGGTTGAGGTGTTGCCATTCTCAGCTGCTGAAAGCAGGGCTGTCATATTATGGCCATTAGAAGCGGAGATATCTGCACCCCACTCAAGGAGTAACTCTACTGTTGAGTCGTGGCCGTTCGAAGCTGCGAGATGTAGCGCCGTGAACTCGTACCCATTGGTTCGGAAGATGTTCGCGCCACGGTCAAGGAGCAGGTGTACGGTCGAGGTATGCCCATTCTTAGCTGCTAACAGTAGCGGTGTCTCCTGATCACTACTTACTGCATATATAGCAGCTCCTCTTTCTAAAAGTTGTCGTACGATCGAGGTGTGACCATAAGATGCTGCTCTGTGTAGAGCTGTATATCCATAGTTATCTATCGCGAAGACGTCCACTGTCTGACTGAGAATTTGAGCCACAAGATTATCATTACTGAATGTAGCAGCTAAGTGCAGAGCCGTGACTCCATTCTCATCTCGCTCTGTAACATCAGCACCAATATTAATAAGTAGGGATGCCGCTTTTTCATGACCTTTCTTCAGATTCTCTAAGAGATAACCCTTGTTCGGGCCTAGCTTCATTTCCGCAGCAAGAATGCATTGATGAGGATTATCCAGGGCGCGAATTATCAGGACCTGGATGTCTTCACAGCAATTTTCTAGCGCGAATTCCAACATAAGCTTTCCTAGCTCCGACGACAACAGCGGCTCTGGGCCCAGCAAGATTTGAACAACTTTTACATTCCCATTGCGACATGCTTTGAGAAGGGCCTCGGGTCCCCACTTGTGGAAAGATACATATTTGGTAAGAAATTCAACGACATCTTCAATTGTATTTTCGATTGCATAGAACAATATTCGATAGACTTGAATCTCTTCGAACCAGGCTTCGGCAACCAGATATTTCACCACCTCCAAGTGGTTAGACTGTACAGCATCAAGAATCACTAGTTGTCCATCGTCGGTCAACTCGTTGTAGTATCTTTCAATCTCGTCCAGGCACCGTAAAAGAAGTATGTGGCCTTCCTGGATTGCCCAGCGAAAAGCGCCTCTCTCGTCTACCCATGGCCGCAGATCAAATGGCAGTGGAGCCTCAGACACCAGCTTTTTAAATTTGCTGAATAGCTTTGCAAAGGCTAATTCTCGTGGCTTCGTCTGATCCGTGATATGTTCTCTCCATAAGACATCTAAATCGCGGGTGTGCTCGAGCCAGTAATCAATTACATAGTCTAGAAGAATAAACTTCTCATGCAGGCTTGGTAGCGGGCTTTTATGCATAGCATGTCGTGCAAGGTCAAAGTTTGTACCTTTTTGTTTCGTCCTACTGTTGCGAAGTAGCCTTCCTATTCGGAAAATCTCTGGGGAAATATTGTTTCTCAACCCAAGGCTATGTGTGGTACGATCTACTACAATATCTGGACTTGGCATGGCATCAAGTAACATCAATCTGGGAGCTCCATGTAGCGAAACTTGTCTCTCAAAGTCTGAGAACGACAAATAAGCAACACAAACGGCTCCAGTACAGATATCAGCCTCGATTCTCTCAAAATGAAAGTCTTCTAAAGGAGGTTTCAGTTGTTCCTGGAGAAGAAATTGTTGGACAGTGTGGTGAGCAAGTCTGACCGTGTTGTCATTTTCATCCAAAATGACTAGGTTTCCACAAGCTGGAATTAGACGTGAAGGTCGAGGAACTTGTTCGGCATTGTATGATGTGTCTTCTGGGCCAAAAGCAACAGCCTCGCTAAGTTCACCCAGTTGCAATGGTCGCTTGGCACTAATTATCCATGGGAAGATTGTCTGAGCTAAACGCGTATCTACTTGGCTTTTGCTGATCTTTTGCAAAATTCTTTTGTAGGTAGCCGCCATACCAATCGGAAGATTGCGAAGAACTTCTTCGATGGCGAGATGTGTTGGAGCTTCACATAAATCCAACAGTTGAAAATGAACCCAAAGAAACCTGGGTCATTTAGCAAATTAAAAACCGAGGGAATAGTCGGACTAACATTCCATGTGCACCTTCCTTTAGCCTCGATAGAACTTCCAACTTCAACCATGGCTGATCTATCACCAGTTTGCCTGAATCAATGTTACATTTGACGCTTGCCTCAATAAATGCATCAATGTCCTCCGAATTATTACTGGCAGATATATTTAGACGTTGATAATCTCTGAGGGATATTGTGATGATCTCTTCTTCACGGCTGGTAAAGATGAACTTGGAACAACCATGAACACGAGCCATTCCGTGAGTCATAAGTAATATATTACTTTGCGTTTCCTTTCTACATTCATCAAGGCCATCAATGACGGTAAATACTCGATGGATATACTTTCCAATATCTTTGAAGATTGTGATGAATTCCTCTGTTGTTGGATCTCTATCGCCGGATCGGAAGAGTGTATCGATCTGCTTTTGAACTGTACTTGGAATTATGATCCCTTCGAGGAGCTGCCGGATTATTGCCCTCATGAAGCTTCCAAGTTCAAGCGAAATTGCATCCGAGAAATCACAATAGTAATATACGATCACAGAATCTTGCGTTGTGACGTTCTCCCGAACGATTTCTTCGCTCGATATTACTTCAACGGTCACGTCTTCCCGACCAACATCTTTCGCTAAAAGATCTATAAGCGCCGAGCTAGGAAGAATTAGTTTAGGTTCATTTATGGATCAATTGACATACGCTAGAACGGTCTTTCCTGACCCAGCTACAGTCTAATATCAGCGAAACCAAGATCGAGCTAATATGCAATGTCGAACGTACGAATACCGTAACACCAAAGGCATGATGAAGTTGCATTTTCCATCCACTGTTTGAACTGCTGTGTCTCCAGTAGCCAAGTTCCCGTTTGACCGATCCGTCTTCTGCGTTCTTTGAGATGCTTGTCAATATACCTGACCGATTGCAGCTGGGCCATCAATCGATCTCGTTTCGCGACTGTTTCATTTCAGCTTTCATTGAGATTTACTAGGTTTTAAGAAGCCCACTTTTCTTCTGAAACTCGTCTTCAATTCTATCGGCACGCATAATGTCTCTCTCTTGCGAAGCTTCTATCATATTTGATATTCCAGCTTCTTTCTCGACATTCTTGACATGGCTCCGAAACTCCCCCAAGATTCTATCGAACTCTTTATTAAAATCCTTCCACACTAATTTAACTGTGAAGTGGCCTGGTAAAATTTCTTTTCAGCCATTGAGTCATCAAATAAAATGGTTGCGACAACTTACGTGTCGTTGAGCTCTGAAATCGTCGTAAGGTTGTCTTGGCATCCATACAGAAATAGATTATATCCAGGTACGCCATCGAGATTGCTTGTAATAATCTTCCATGAGTTGGAAAGAGTGACTCGTATACCCGGCATCTTGGAAGAACATCGCCAATTCGGACCAACATCTCTATCAGCTTGTCAAAATACTTCTCAAAAGCTGTAGCGAGCTAAAACAAATTGTTAGTGTTCAATTGAAGTTCAGCATGTGTGCAAACTTTACGTGTAACACGATTCTTATACTACCCCATATAGGTCCCATTGCAAGCGGATATATACTAGAGTAAACATCAAGGGCCGAGCCGAACTGAGAAATTGCCGAAATAAGTGGTTCGAGTTTAGCTGATAGTGCTCGAGATTTGCTATTTTGCTCGTGGTGCGCCTGTGCAGCACTAGTACTGAGAAACAATGTTTCTACAGAGGCATTTCTAAACAAAACTTTCTCTTCATCCTTCAGATCTACCATGTAACGAGCCTGTGCTAAAGACCAGGGGTCAGATCCGCTCGAATCTAGAGGCATATCCAGGCTTTGTCCTTAGCAAATAGCTCGTATAAACAGCGAAGTCTCGTTGAACTTTTGCAAAGATTTTCCTCAATAGCTCAAAGAATGATCACGTTTCTGTTGGTCAAAAATTCCATTTTCACAAATCCAGAAAAGGCAGGTCGGCAGTGGACATGATTACCGGCATTTCGTCTTACGTAACACCTACCTTTCTACAACACTGTAACTTTCAACCAATATTAAAAACCGAGAAAGCGTACCGAGAGTTTGCATATTCCTTTAGGCAGTTTAAATATGATTTATCACTATGATTTTGAGTTTGTATAAAAAGCTCACACAATCTGGATCACGTTATATTAGCGGCGGTTACCTGTCCACTTTGAAGCACGCAAGGCTGTGCAACCAATGTCGTACTTCGTGTTTCCATACTACCACACCACTTTTAACCATGCACTTACGTTCTTTATTTCGCTAGAATAAATTGGCTGTATTGCCTTTCTCTCAAAGCTTTCAATTTCGATACATTTTCACTCTTCTTCTTGAATTTCTGAACTAGGAGCCAACTTGCAATTAGCTACTTTCAATTAAGTTTAGACTTAGGAGATCTAATATCTAGATTACACAAGTCACAGGCTGGATATGATATGAATAAATTGTATAAACTGTATATTCTGTTAATTTAGAAGTTGGAATTTTAATACCTGATAAATTTGGGGTTAAGCTTAGCAGAATAATTACTACAAGGTATGTCTTAGAACGACCATTAATCTCCCATCAGGTTTAGTGCAAAGCATCACTTATCATGTAGCCAACAAATTCACTGCCTCCTACCATAGGCTTTAAGAGAATGTAATCTTGGTTTTCGAAATTGGAGACACTAAATATTATCCTCGGGTAATTCATGACTAAGCATGAAATCGGGTATTTTGACTATCGGCCTATGAGTAGTGTTTCTTACGTTGCAGCCTATCAGCTGCTTTTTAAATCTAGGACCAACAATTGGGCTGTCTTGGATCTTGAGGTTAGCGAAGTGAGCTCTGCCAGGCTTGCATTGATCAGGTTTAAGTCCGTGCCAACGCTAGGTAGACGGCCCTTGTTTTGTTGTATTTAAATGACACCCAATAAAAAACACTTTGCCTTGGAGGTCGTGTCATCCTCCAACTAGTGGGCAGATCAGCATTGACTTCGCAGTCAATTCCAACTTTCGACTTATCGTTATCTACAGATACCACTTCAGTTATTATTTTATTGCCAAGTTACGTTACAACTGACTCTCTAGGATTAGTGTACAATTCAGCTATGCGAAGTTTCCTCCTTTATTGCTCCTTGAGCTTAACAATAGCTTTGGCTTTATCTCAAGATGCGATTCAAAAGCCCTTTTTAGAACTTGATCACCCTGCCGTAGCCTCAGACAGTTGTCACAACGCTGTATATCTTACTTTGATGCTCAAATCAGGAGTAAAACTGACGCAGCACAGTGTATGTCTCTCACGCAAACCCTAGGATCACACACATTTTTTGGTACACTACCAATAGACTTCAAAACATCTTTCCATGCACTTCAGCAACAGAGTGTCGTCCCAGCGTGTGTTGTGCGCCCCAGAACTACTACAGATGTCAGTTTGGTACTGAGAACAATTGCTCAATATGAGTGCCATTTTGCGGTGAGATCCGGTGGGCACTGCACCTTTGGAGGTTCATCAAATGCGGATGGAGGAATTACGATAGACATGAAATACTTTGATCAGATCAACGTGATTGATCCTGGAACAGTCAGAATTGGCACCGCACAGCATTGGGGTGCTGTTTACAAAGCTCTTGAACCTCAGGGTCTAGTTGTGGTGGGTGGAAGAGACTCTAGTGTGGGTGTGGGAGGCTTTCTTTTAGGCGGTAAGCTGTTTCAAACTTCACCCTCAATTCTTTTGCAAACGTACTTATTAAGGTATGATACAACGCTAATGCAAGCATGATAGGTGGCATTTCTGCAATTGCTCGGGAACATGGTTGGGCATCGGACAATGTTCGCAATTACGAAGTAAGAGTTTTGCTTTATTGTACAAACATACTTTCTAATTAGGAGTAGATCATCCTAGCTAATGGCTCTTTAACTCATGCCAACCCAGCCACAAACCCAGATCTTTATTGGGCACTCCGAGGTGGTGGTAATAACTTTGGTATTGTTACGCATTTTGATCTTTATGCCTTCCCTAGAATCGATGTTTGGGGCGGAGCTAGCTTTTATATGTTTTCAAATGTCCATCAACGCCGCATCAGTGCCGGAATACTTCGTCCAATGGATTGGTCGCTATTTTGGCTCACACAGAAAATTGGCAGAACCATCAGTAAGTCTACCAAACCTGATATGATATTTCAATCATGATATATATATGCTAACATAAGAGCCAACTAGATCGCATTGTTTGTAAACTAAGGTACTGCATCAAACTCGAAGATTTCGTAGAAGCAGCTGAACGTCTTGCAATCGTACAGCAACGTAATGATACTTCGAGCCATATGTTCTTGTCCTTTGGATATGCTGCACCATGGGATATGTTGATGGGCACCGCATTCATGGTGCACAACAAACCTTTTGCTAAACCCATGTCTCTCTCCCCTTTCACTGAGCTCACGAACGTCTACTCTACCAACAGAATCGCCAACCTTTCATCACTGGCGGACGAAGTGATGTCATGGGACACCGTAAATCGCCAACAGTTCTTTAGAACTATAACGATACGTGCGAATGCGTCGTTGTTACTAGAGATTGTAGATATTTTTATAGAGGAGATCGAGTGTCTAAACTTAGTTCCGGGTCTCCTTCCGAATATTGTTCTCAATCCTATAGATCAAGTTGGGGAGGTGGGAAGATTAAAAAATGGTGGAAGCCCAATGAGAGTTTCTGCACAAGACGGGCCGCTATTCCGTGAGTGTCTTTCGCCTTATCTTGCATGAAACTTGTTTGCTAAGATGAAATAGTGTTAATGATTGCTCCTTACTGGAAAAACGAAGAAGACAACCAGGTCGTATATGCGGCGTTCGATGCTTTCATAACCAAGGCTGCTGTAGCAGCTCAAAAACGTGATATGTTGCATCCTTTTATCTATCAAAACTACGCAGGGCAGCCACAGCCTGTATTTGAAAGTTATGGCAAAGAGAATAGAGCCCGTTTGCGAGAAATTAAGAATATATATGATCCAGCCGGTATCCTCGATAGGCTTCAACCGGGGTACCATCAGGTCTAGTATTGTAGTTTGGGCAATGTAAACAGAGTTATAGCATTAAAACATTATAGAATATCGTATCTGTTAGCAGGAATAGATGTTTACCAAACCGATACTTCATTTTGTATCTCTGGCTGGTGTCAAATTACAATGTTTAAACCATCATCGATGTCATCATAATGAGGATACTATAGCCTCGGACTCGCCTCAGTATCAAGTATACGCATTCGAGACTACTTTATTTATCATAATGCAGCTTTACCTATCGTAAGACAGATAGGATGTAGATAAACGTAGTACTAGAAAGAATCAATGATGTTAACATCTTCTTTCACGCTGTACCTATTAGATGAGTAAGAAGGAACGCGGCTGTCTATTAAGGACACCCCTTTCCATCTCCTCGATAGCTTTACCGTACATGTAGCCATCAATATAGACATCTCCAACATACCTATATCCATCACCGACCTTCCTCAAAATAACAGGAGTGGAGCAGCCAAGTGGGACACAAACAATATCGCCCGATCGAGCAGCGCCAGTTCCAAGACCGAATAAGCCATTTGAAGTTAGGAGAAATCGTCTACCAGTCATAGCATCAGCAAAGTAGTCCTCGAAAATCAGATTTTGAAAATGTGCATTATCAGGCGTCCGGATTTTGGCGTAGAACTTCAATTGCTCGTCCAATTCTAGATGATGGTACCTCTCTTGAAGTAAGTTGGCGAAGGTGTGGTAAGTCCAGTCTAACAACTCACGAGGGGAGATTTTATGCTGATCACGGTCAAAACATAGAGTGCGACAGAAGGCTTCATGTGCAGATATGCTGTTCGGACCCCTGCCTACAAACTCCAGGAGTTTGAGTCGCCACTGGAACATGACAATCAAAATAGTATTCAGAGACCTAGGAGGTGAAAGGTGGGTACCACAATGATGAATTTCGTCAATGGGGATAGCAGTAATTTGAAGCCTTCTACGGTGGTGAGAATAACTATAATTGACATCCTTAGCGCAAGATGCAGTGAATTTTCGGGGAAATAGATAGCTTATTGGAGGCTGTGCACTGGTTTGAGACCAGTCTGGAACCCAAGTTGGTAGTGCCTTTGGGCTTTGGTGCCAGGGAAAGTGGATGGAAGCACAAATAACATCCAGCCTGCGCGTCGTCCGGAGAACATACTCAACAACATTGGTGTAGACTTCACGGATAGACATGCTATAATCAACAATGATTTGTGACCTTTCATGGAGTGACAGTACTCCTAGAAGTCCGAATACTTTATCACGAGCGTCTGCACAAGCTTTAGATCTATGGAATATTAAGTAGGGAAGCAGCTTTGTTGGAGAGTCCTCTCGCATGTCCCATAGACGAGCAGGTCCATGATTACTTAAAATGGTAGCCCATGTGTAGCCAGTAGCGGAAACCTTTTCCTGCATTAAAGTTGCCAGGTTGTTTAGATGGAGGCGGAACAGAGATGAACTTGTTGTAAAATAGGTCCACGGCAAAGACGTTGATCCACAATGGACTTTAATCTTCTTAGCACTGTGCACTTCTTGTACCACCCATAGACGATTCCAATAGTCTCTTTCAAACAAGCATACCACAGCTTGGAGTTGTGAGAGGCGACCTGGATCTTTGAATGTCTCCCTCAGCTTTTGATCCCTGGATGGCATTATGTTTAAAGTATTGATTTCACGAAGAAAGTTCAAGGCACTACTGCTTTCCTCAGCTTCAGAACCTAACCAGACAGCTACCTCATATGCTTGGTTGTATATTCTGGTCATTGCCTGAACTTGCACATTGCGTTCATCCACATTAAGTTGGTCGATGCACACAGCATCGACCCACAGAATCACCGCATGGGTGATAGACCGAAAGTTGAAAAGTGCAGACCAGAGGCTCTCGGTAACGGCGAAGTCGTATCCATTTAGACCGATGGTTCGTGTATCTTCCGTATCTCCCCAGCAGTAGGATAGTGCCTAGCCTCAGGATTAGTTTAATAGCTATAGCAGAGGTTATGACAAAACAATTGTCCAAACATACTATATAAGGGCGCGGGCTTGCTAAAGAGGCTTCAAAAACCTCACATTGAATGTATGATGTATAGAACCCCGGAAGAACACGCAGCAGACGAATCTGACTTTGTGTCGAGTCTAAAGGCTTGTATTGGAATAAAGTATCACCTAACTTCCTCATCTGTGGGCTGGGAGACCTGCGCTGTAAAATATCGAGCTCCTTATCAGCGGCCACATTCACCGATGCAGTGTTAGAAATTTCTGTTTCTGAATACCTGGAAAGACTACGAAAAGCCGTTGTTTGGTTGGCCAAAAAGGATGGAGCAGATGGACTTGCGTTGGATTGAACCCCAAAGCCATAGCTGGGAAACGTTATACCTGGGGCTTCCCTAGGTAGGATTTCTGAATGAGATCCAGATCCATAGCTGGGTAATTTCATTCCCGCGAACTCCTGGTAACCATGTTCAACTGGTTGACGAGACTGTCTATATACCACTTGTGAAGGAGATCCCAATCTATAACTGGGAAACATCGTGCTTGGTAACTCATTATTAACATCTGTAACTGATTGGCGAGTTTGAGTGTCTGGTGGTTGCTCTTGTGCTGTGCTATTTGAGCAGAGCGGCAGTGGCTTGTGTGATATTCGTTTCATTTGAGAGCTTGCTAGCGGTATGTGGATATGCAGAACAAGATTCAGGACAGACAACAATATTAACTGAAGACCTGGTACTATATTGCTCAAAAAGGCTAGCGGAACCATTGATCGTCTTGCGTTATTTTTCCTTTATTATGTTCGACCGTGGGTCGCATCGGCACTTGAAGCTGTAAGACGAGGCTGAGCGTCGAGTACTCCAATTGGCTAGTGGTTTAGCTTGCCATTTCTCCGCAGCTACTCTATACCTACACTTACGCTAGTAGCGGGCTGTTCTCCATAGATAATAATCCATTATTGATATCCTAAACTGTGATTTTTCGAATATTAATGGCGGTTAGGCTATCATCCATGTCCACCACTAACCTTGGCGTGTCTCGCTGGGCTATCTTGAGGTAGGTTTGCCCAAATTGGTTTCACTAGCGAATTCATAATTCCTTAACCATGGCAACAGAAACCACCCAACTATGGAGAAATGGAGGAGCATCAGTATATAGCACCAAAAGTTAACAATTACGGTGTGCCAATTGTACCCTGATTGAAAGTCCTCAGATATCAAGCTTGTTGAGCTCGCAGGATATAATATTACGGGCTCATGTGGGATATTGACACGACCTGGAACCTTTCGATCAAAATCAACGCCGTTCATTCGGCTCCAACGGCAATAAGGATGAAATCAAGCAGTTAGGATGTTACCATGCGTCCAATGGGCGATCTCCAATAGTCCTTAAACCTCTGGACCCTCCAATCACAAAGCCCCGTTCTTCTCTTTTACGTTGGTGGTATTTAAATATACTGGCTACAGCAACGGCCCTAGCAAGTCTCACAGCGACGATTGGCGTTTCATACATCTATGATGGTAAATCTCAAGATACATAGCCTAGTGAAGTTCTTACCATCAATGGTCTTGTTGCAACACTCGCTACCATCTGCCTTGGCGCCTTCATGGCTTCGGTGGTTTCGGTTCTCAGCCAGGAAAAGTGGATTAGATTCTCCAATTCAACCAACAAACTCGAAGGTTTCCCAATTTTGGAGGAGGCTTCCAGAGGTATGTGGGGCAGTCTGCGGTTGTTCTGGGAACTTCGGGCAGTATGAGTGGAAGCTAGTTAATTATGTTTCTCTCCCTAAAATAATACCCCACTAATATTGCTTCAAGGGGCGGCACATGGGCTATCTCGGGGCTCTCTTAACACTCTTGTCTCTGGCATTCGGTAGAGTCTCACAACAGTCAATTGCGTTTAGAATTGATCAGGTTCCAATTAGCTCGCATAGTCAAGTGGGTGATGTCGCACGCTTGTCCTATGTTGACACCATCTGTCAAGGACCTGTACTCTCGATATGAACAAAAGGAGAGGCTCTTCAGTGTGTTAAGGGTCTTGGATTGTGATAAGTCTAGGGAAGGAAGCTCTCCGTAGGGAGAGATCTAGGTACAGCTAACTAATGGGGATGTGTGCCTGAGGCCACAACACCATCCTTAGCGATAATAATTCAGGTAATCTGCGCTGAGTCTTAACCTGCCCTACTTCTAAAGTTGTCAACTTTGCACGACTCTATTTATGGAAACCAAGCCGGCTCCTACGAATCCTTAACAGGATCCCTTCAAAAATACATCGTTCTGACGTAGATGAGAACCTCATTGTACTTGTGCGGACTACTCTTCTTCGTAGCATTTATTAGCATTTCTCGAGGATCAAAGCAACAGTTCATGCAACATTCCGGAGCGTGTTAATAGTCGTGAAAGAAAGGGCTCTTTTCCAGACGTTTATGATCGGCGTAGAGTCGAAGACTGGTCACGTCCCTTCAGCGGCTCATTTTGAGTACTTGGATGCAGGACGTACGTCCTATTTGGAAGAGCAAAACCGAGTCTAGTGTTGGGAGTAAGCTTCTAGTGCTGAAATAGGTACCGTAGTTCGTTACGAAGAACTG
>Ga0247737_1000146_pt1 | contig 22886 bp, 20 predicted proteins | sample UWRJL028104C2_FD_180937 | JGI IMG/M metagenome (GOLD analysis project Ga0247737, IMG submission 180937) | Plant litter microbial communities from Arlington Agricultural Research Station in Wisconsin, United States - UWRJ-L028-104C-2 | ecosystem: Environmental > Terrestrial > Plant litter >...
GCATGGCCGATAAGGGCATTGGCAACGGCCTGCGCACTCGTGGCAGTGAAGGTCGACCCCGGCGCGGCCACGATCGAGATGTCCTCGACGTCCTCGAACGCCACGAGACCGGATTTGCGGTTGGTCGTGGGATCTTCCGCGCCGGCGAAAGATGCAACGACCGGCATGTTGCCGTCGCTGCCGTCCGTCAGGAAGAAGACCGCCTCGAAGAAGGGGGCGGTGCCCGTGCTCCCGCTCAGATCGGCATCGACAAAACGGTTCGCCGTCACGCCGGCGGCGCGATAGTCCCATACCAGCTTGGCACCATTGCGCGGGTTGGTGTCGTCGGTCGCGGCTGCGGTAAGCACTGCCTCCGCGGCCGTGAGTTGATCCGTCGCCGCGGCCAGATCGGCGGCGGCCGCCGTGGCAACGGCTTCGGCCGGCGGGATCAGCTTCTCCGCGGCGTCCACCAGCTTCTGCTGATCGTCGACTGCTTTTTGCGCGTCCTTGACCGCCTGCTGGAGGCCGACGTTGCCGGGGTCTCCTGCAAGATTGGTCTGCGCGGTAGCGAGTGCCGTATTCAACGGACCCATCTTGCCCAGTTCAGTATCGCGATCCGCCTTGGCTTTCAGGACTGCAGCCTTGGCCTTGGTATCGGCGGTCTTGGCGTCGTTCTTTCGCGTCTTGGCGGCGTCGCGCTCGACCGTCGCTTCCTCTTCGGTGAGGGTGGTGAACACGATCGGGATCGAGCGCGCGGCCGAGAGGTTGACGGGGTCGCCGGCGAAATAGTCGAACAGCGAATCCGGCGCTCCGGCCGTCTTGTGCGCACGGTCAATGGCAAGTCCGGTCGCGGCGAAGAAGGGAAGGCCCGGCTCGCTCGGTTCGACATAGACGGTGGCGGTGATGGTCCTCACCGTGGCGGTAGGCGTCGCAACCAGATCCTGGAGATTGACGTCGTCGGTGCCGTTGTCATTGCCGTTCTGCGGCCTGAAGGTCCAAAGCCCTTTCTGCGCGTCGTAACTGACCAGGAAGACGCCGGTCTTCGCCGCGCCACCGCCGATATAGACGACATCGCGGTCCTGCGAGGCGCGGAGCTGGGCGACGCCCTTGTCGATCACCAGCCGGTTCTGGCTGACCCAGAATTGCAGCCTGACCCGTGCCTCGCCAGCCTTGCCGGGGAAGCGCGCGCGGATACTGACATTGGCGGGCGGGGCCGACTTGCCGGGCACCGAGGCACAACATGCATCGATATCGCCATTAAAGGCGCGCGCGACATAGAGACGCTTGCCGCCCTCTTCGAAAAAGGCACGGACCGCGTTCCACATGTAATTGTCGGTCGGCTTGCCGCCATCCTCGAAGGCAAGTTGCTGGCGACCGGCATAAACACGCTCGAACTCGACCAGCGATGTGATGACGTCGGGCTCGATGTCGATCGGGCCAAAGCGCGTCGCGCCGACGAACCCGGTGGTGGTGGTGCTGACACCTTCGATCGACTTGGCCCGATAGGAGACTTCCTCCACGAAGACGCCGGGGGCGAGATATTCAGGCATGGGCAGTCTCCTCGATCAATTCGGCTTGAGGTAGAGCGTCGAGAGCCGCACGTTCGCGGACTTGAGCGACACGAGCGTAAGCGGACGGCCGAGCGTGAGCGGCTGGCCGGGCAGGGGGTCGTCCTTGTTCAACTGCTTGAGCGCGATACGGGGCGGACTCGACAATTGGCCCAGAATTGCGTTGAGCGAGGGCAGGTCGTCCGCCAGTTCGTCCCAATGGACGGCAATCTCGGCCGTCCAAGTGACTTCGCCCCGCCCTTTGGCGGCTTGGGCCGGTGTCTGGGCGGGAAGCGCCGGATAACCGCCAACTGCGGCGATCGAGCCGTTCGCGCCGGCGATGCCGAGCGCAATGATCTTGCCATCGACGGTGACGGTCATCGCGGCCCAGGCCGCGGGCTTGTCGGAACCGTCGGCCTGGCGCTCGGCCAGCTGGGCGCGGACCGTGGAACGCGGCCCCGGCGCGCCGCGCGCGATCGACGGGAACAGGGGCAGGTAATTCGGTTTGTAGCCCGCGGGCGCATCGGCTGGCAGCAGCGGGGCGATCTTCGCCTGGTCGAGCGAGGCCCATTCCGGCCAGACGAAACGGCCGCGCACCGGCAGATCTGCCTCCAGCCGCATCGGCAGGAAACGCCGGAAAGGGTCGTCGACCATGACCTTGAAGCTGCGCGCCTTGGCGGGCCAGTCGGCGGGCGTCTGGGCGAGGTCTAACCCGAGGCCGGGGAGGCGAGGGGTCATCCACGTGCCGCTCGGCGTGGGGCCGAGCACGGCGTTGCGGAACGGGCGCTCGCTATCGGCGATCCGCACGTCCAGCCCGTCCCCGACAATGCCGAGGTCCGACGCGTCACGAAAGGCGAAGCCGAGCGGGACATAGCGCGTGAAGCGATCGGGGGAGACGAGGACAAGCGTCATATCGCTTCCTCGGCTATGCCGACGCCAAAACCGCGCTCGAGCACTTCGCCGCTGTCGTCGAGCATCTGGTTGCTGTCGATCAGCACCATGCGGACGAGGTAATTCACGAACAGCGGGTGCTTGCGGATTCGATCCCACATGTTCAGCTGGTCAGCCAGGGCAAGCGGATCGCAAACCAGATCGACATCCTCCTCGACCGTGAAGATGTCGTCCTCGGTCAGATAGTCGTTGAGCTGGGCCGCAGTGATCGACCCCGCGTCCTCCAGCGCGCGCATAACCCAGCCGAGCATGCGCAGCTGCTTTTCCGCGGAAGAGGCGACGGGGATGATCAGGAAACTGAGATCGATCGGCAGCGATGGCCGGAAGCGGCGCCCGAAGATATCGACTCGCGGCCCGCGGGCGCGACGCTGCGTGTTGATCGTCACGCGCCAGGGCAGGATCGCGAAGCCGTCACCGGTCAGGCCCTTCTCGATGTCCTTGGCCTGGTACATCTCGACGGTGAGCGTGTTGAACGCATCGCGCGGATAGCGTTCGCGGATCAGGCCGCGGATCGCGGCGGCGACCGCGGCAATGGCCTGATGTTGCGCCATCAGCCGGTCCGCGCCACGGCGCGGATCGCATCGGCGAGCCCGTGCTCGCCGCCGGCGGCGAAGCGCCATCCCTGCTGATCGACACGATAAAGGCTGCCTGCCTGTCCGTCTTCACCGATTGCGACCACACCGATATGCGGCGCCTCGACGATCGTACGCAGCGCGATCGGGAAGTCGCGCATAGCCGCATGGTGGAGGACGACGACGTCGACATCCCCGATCATCGCGTCGGAGTCCGGGGTGGTGGCCTGAACCAGTTCGATATCCTCACATCCGGCGAGCGCGCCGTGCAACGCTGACCTGATCATCGCCGTGGTAGCGCCGAGCAATACGCGGATCGTCATTGCGCACCCCTTCGAGGTCAGGGAGGCAAGCTAGCCCGATGCTGGCGGTGGGCGCATGAGCCCAAAGGTGGGGAGGAAGGCCCGGGCCACCGGGCCTGGATCATCGTCCCGGACGGGATGGGGGCTGCCGTCCGGGCCGCTGGTCCGGGCCATTTGGTCTAGTATGTCGTATCCATACAATTGGTCGACGGACAGTCGATCGCTATGCGACAGAGAATCGTCGAAAACACCGTATTGATCTTAAATCCAGTTTTCGAATGCCCGGATCGGTACTATGATCGTCCTTGCCTTGTTGCTTGGGTTTCCTTTGAACTTTCGTAACAGCCGAGACCTGTTCTTGGCTCGGTGGGCTGTGTGCTGGATGGACAATTCGGCGTTAATCACGATGTTGGGGTAAGGTCTTCCCAGCGAGTATTGGTCCGGCCCGCTACGGCCGATCGGCATTTTCGGAAGCCGGGCGGAGCGCGCACCCAGAGGAGTCTCGGATGGAACGCCATCACGACATCGATGCAGGCAGCGGGAAGCGACCGGCAGCGCTCGTGGTGAGCGACGTCCTGATCTATCGCGAAGGCATTGCCGCAGGCTTGGCGCGGATCGGCGACCTGGACGTGGTAGGTGCCATTTCAGCCGATGAGCTTTCCGGTGTGCTCGCCGCAAGCAAGGTGGAGATCGTCTTCGTCGATATTTCCCGCGCGCCATCTCGCGAGGCGGCCCGTGCCGCACGTTCATTGTCCCCGCCGGTACTGGTGATCGGTTTCGGCATGACCAGCGAGGATGAGGGGCTGGCAGGGGCGGAAGCGGGCGTGACAGCTTTCGTCGATCACGACGGCACGATCACTGACCTGAACCTCGCAGCTAAACGGGCGCTGAGTGGAATACCGGTATGTCCGCCACAACTCACGACGCGGCTGTTGCAGCGCGTCGCGCAACTCGCGACGCGAGGGCGCCCCGATGGTGACGCCAACCTGACCCGGCGCGAACGCGAAATCGCCTCACTGGTGGAGGAAGGCATGTCCAACAAGGAGATCGCCTGCGCGCTCAACATCAGCCCGGCCACGGTGAAGAACCATGTTCATATGATCCTAGACAAGCTCAACCTGCCGCAGCGACGGATGCTGATGGTGTCGCAAGTGGCACGTGGCGGGCGAGCGGGGCAGGGGATGCACGACTCTACCATAGCCTGACGCATACAGGTCATGGCGTCGGCAGCGCTGACTTTCCGTACGCCGCGAAGAATACTCGGACACCTTCGGCCGCATGGCGCCGAAGCGCTACCTTTCCCGGAATCGCCGCGTCGCCAAGGAACATGGCCCGGTTCACCGGTTCTCCCATCACCAGCCAGTTGAGATGGGAAGCGGCAACCTGCGGATCCGCGATCGAAAGCAGGCCGCGATCGGTCCATCGGGCAAGCGCTGACGAGAGACCCGCTACCGCACGTCCGGGGCCGCCTTCCTGCAACGCGCGGCCAAGCGCCGGGAAGCGACCCGCTTCGCCAATGACGAGGCGGCGGAGCTGCATTAGCCGTGGGGTCAGGACCACGAGCAGCTGCCGCTCGGCATAGGCAAGCAACTGTTTCTCGGGATCGTCCGTTTCGCCCATATCGGCGATCTCGCACTGCACGACGTCACCGGCTGCACCGGTCATGCCGGTAACGATCGCGACGAACAGCGCCTCCTTGCTCGCGAATTGCTTATAGACCGTCTGCTTCGACACCGCTGCCCGCGCCGCGACCTCATCCATGCTGGTGCCGAGATACCCCTGGAGCAGGAAAATATCGGCAGCTGCGTCGAGGATGGCCGCCCGTTTGTGATCGGTTCGGCTCATCGGGTCGATTCTCCAGTCGCCAGCTTCGATTGACTCCTAGTACTGGACAGTCCAGTTCTATTCAAGCGCCACGGCGGAGAGTCTGATGAGCATCGAACAGCCGGCCCCTCTGACCATATCGTGCCGGTGCGGCGCAGTCGCATTCGAAGCCACCGGCAAGCCGATCATGAGCGCCGCCTGTTATTGCGCGAGTTGTCAGGAGGCGGGCGCCCGGATCGAGCGCCTGCCAGACGCGCCGCCCGTGCTCGATGCCGATGGCGGCACCAGCTTCGTCCTGCACCGGAAGGACCGGGTCCGCTGCACCGGGGGCAGTGATTTGCTGGAGGATCATCGCCTGTCGCCCGATGCGCCGACAAGGCGCGTGGTGGCGGGATGCTGTAACTCGGCGATGTTCCTCGAGTTCAGCAAAGGCCATTGGCTTAGCCTGTATCGCAACCGGATATCAGGTGATGCGCCGCCGCTGGAGATACGGGTGATGACGCGCGACTGCCGCGAGGGCGTGGTGCTGGCCGACGACCTGCCCACTTATGCGACGCATTCGGGCAAGTTCATGTGGAGGTTGTTGATTGCCTGGGCCGCGATGGGCTTCCGCGTGCCCGCTATCCAGGGCGAGCGGCCATGACCGGGGCGGACAAGGTCCTGATGGAGAATCCCAATAGCCCGGACCGGCCGATCCGCGTGGATGCAAACAAATATCAGGCGATGCGCGACGCGATCTTGGCGGTGCTGCCCATGGGCTCGCCCGGCCTGACAGTCGCGGAGGCGAAGGCGCGGCTATTGCCCCTGTTGCCGGAAGCGCAGTTTCCTGGCGGCGCCAAGGCCGGGTGGTGGCTGAAGGGCGTGCAACTGGACCTGGAGGCCAAGGGCCTGATCGTGCGCGAAGACACCAGGCCGCTGTGCCTGCATCGCGTTTAACCGCTACTCCGAACCTGGACCGGCCGGGATACCACCATTTCCGGATATGGTTGTTCATTGCCCAGATGCTGGCGATGACTAATCAGGAGGGCATCATTGTCCCCTCGTCCTCTGGCCTCAGGGCATCGCGCTCCGCGATCGGCGCACGCTGGCTCGCTGGTCTCGCGGCGCTTCTGCTGCTCACCGTCATCCCCTTTTTCCTGTTCGAGGAGGATATCGGCCATTGGTCAGCCGCGCTGCTAGCTGACGCCAGGGGCAATCCATGGGCCAGCGCCGGGACCATCATGCTGTTGCTTGCCGGCGATATCCTGTTGCCGGTGCCGTCGAGCCTGGTCGGTGCTTATGCGGGGGCCGTGCTCGGCACCGGGTGCGGCGCTGCGGCGAACTGGTTGGGGTTAAGCCTGGGCAGCGCGACCGGCTATATGCTCGGTCGGAGCGCCGGTCGGCCCCTGCTCATGCGGATCGTCGGCGCGGACGCGGTCGATCGAGCTCGCGCTCTCTTCACTCGAATGGGGCCGGCTGCGCTTCTGGTATCCAGAGGTATCCCGGTGCTCGCGGAGGCGGGGTTGATTGCGGCCGGATCAGCATCGATGCCGCTTGCATCGTTCGTCGGATCGGTCACGATCGGCAACGCCGCCGTCGCGATCGCTTACGCGGCTGCCGGTTCGGCAGCGTCGACGGGCAATTATGCGCTGCTGGTTGCAGTGCTGACTTTGGTTCCGGTCGCGAGTTGGTCGCTGTGGCGTGCGCTAAAGAAGGCCGAGACTGCCGCCTGAGGGGTTTTTCGTAAAATGGTGGACGCACTTGGGCTCGAACCAAGGACCCGCTGATTAAGAGTCAGCTGCTCTACCAACTGAGCTATGCGTCCATACCGGGCAGCGAAAGTGGCGCGTTGGAAAGCGCCGCCGCATCGGGGAGGGCGCCGGTTAGCACCCGTCGCCAGAGTTGCAAACCCTTTTTTCCCCAACAAGGAAAAAACCCTGCGCCCAGCCTACCACCGCGCCGTCTGGCGGTTCTGCCGATCGATCGACATCAGGATGCCGATGCACAGCATGATCGTCATCTGCGATGATCCGCCGAAGCTGATCAACGGCAGGGGAACGCCGACGACCGGCGCAAGGCCCATCACCATCGCCATGTTGATCGCAACGTAGAAGAAGATCGTCGTTGCGATGCCCGCCGCGGTCAGACGGGCGAAGCGACTCTGCGCGCGGAGTGCGACCATCACGCCCCACTGGATGATGACCATGAAGGCCAGGATCAGCAGGATTCCGCCGACCAGGCCCCATTCCTCCATCATTGTCGCCAGCGCGAAATCCGTATGGCCCTCCGGCAGATAATCAAGATGGCTCTGGGTGCCATGGAGGAAGCCCTTGCCGAAGATGCCGCCGGACCCGATCGCGATCTTCGACTGACTGATGTGATAGCCGATGCCGAGCGGGTCGCTCTCGGGATTGAGGAAGACGAGAATGCGGTTGCGCTGATAACCGTGCAGCAGGAAATTCACCGCGAGCGGGATCGCCGCTCCGAGCGCCAGCGCGCCGCCGATGAACAGGCGCAGCGGGACGCCCGCCAGGAACATCACCGTGATGCCACCGACCGTGATCATCAACGCGGTGCCGAGATCGGGCTGCTTCATGACCAGCGCGGCCGGGATCATGATCAGCACCGCGGCCGGCCAGATCGCCCCGAAACGTCGCGTCTCGTTCGGTGGCAATGCGTGGTAGAATCGCGCGGTCGCGAGCACGATGAAGACTTTCATCAGCTCTGACGGCTGCAGGCGAATGATCCCGAGATCGAGCCAGCGCTGCCCCCCGCCGCGTACCGCGCCAATCAGCTCGACCAGAATGAGCATGACGATCAGCGCGACATAGGCGGGAATTGCGAGGCTTTGCCACATCGATTCCCGCACCCGCGACAGCACGACGGCACCCGCGAGGAAGACGAAGAAGCGGATGCCCTGGATCAGCGCCCAGGGCCTGAGGCTGCCGCTGGCCGCCGAATACATCACGAGCAGTCCGAACACGCCGATCGCAAGGACCAGCAGGATGATCTTCCAGGGAAGCTGTGCCAGTGGCTCAGGAACGAAGTTGAGGCCGCTCACCGATCGCTCTCCGTCGATCCGGTCTCTGCTACGCCTGCGCCGCTCCGCGTGGCAGTTGCGCTCGCCTCGGCGCTTGCGTCAGCGGCGCTGGTTGCTGCCTCGACTGCAGGCGCCTCCGTGGCCGCCGTCGCGTTGATCTCGGTCCGCGCCGCCACGACAGGCGGTGGCGCATTGACGGCGTTGCGATAAGCGGATGCCTGAGCCGTCATACGGGTCTTGATATCACCGCCCCATGTTGGCTCCGCCTCGGCCAGCGCAGCCAAAGCGCGATCGCGATCGAACAGGTAGGTCATGATATCGCGGCCGATCAGCGGGGTATCCAGGTTACGGATAATATGACCGTTGTGCTCGAGCACAACTGCCGCTGCGTAGCGCGGGTTGTCAGCGGGTGCGAAGCAAACGAACAGCGCGTGGTCGCGAAGCTTGAACGGGAGCGCTCCGTTTTTCAGGACTCCCGACCTGCGCTCCGCCATCGTGATCCGGCGGACCTGAGCCGTGCCGGTTTTCGCCGCAAGCGTGACACCGGGGATCTGCATCCGAGATGCCCCGCCGGTTCCTCCCTCGTTGACCACGCCGTACATTGCATTTCGGACGATCGTGAGGTTCTCGGGCGACACGGAGAGGGGCTGGGCGCCCCGGTGAACCTGATCGGCGAGGATACTCGGCATCAACGCCCGACCGGAGGCGATACGCGAGGCCATCACGGCGAGCTGCAGCGGGTTGGCAAGAACATAACCCTGGCCGATCGATGCGTTGAGCGAATCCGCCACCGTCCAGGGCTGTTTATATCGGCGCAGCTTCCACGCTGGATCGGGCATCGTGCCATATCGCTGCGTGGAGAATGGCAGGTCGAATTTCTGTCCAAGGCCAAGGGTTCGCGCGATCGGCGCGATCTTGTCATAGCCAAGCCGGCGCGCCATTTCGTAGAAATAGATGTCGCAGCTCTGCATGACAGCATGCTTCATATCGAGCGCGCCATGGCCGCTGCGCTTGTGACAATGGAAAAGGCCGTTTCCGACCCGCAATGCGCCGCTGCAGCTCACCCGGTCGTCCGGGTGGACGCCAGCCTCCAGCAGCGCCAGCGCGTTCATCGGCTTTACGGTGGAGCCGGGGGGATAGAGCCCCTGCAGCACCTTGTTCATCAGCGGCACATGGTCGTCGTCCGACAGCATCTTCCATTCGAGATGGCTGATTCCATCGGAAAAACTATTCGGGTCATAGGCCGGCATCGATACCATCGCGAGAATTTCGCCATTCTGGCAATCGATCACCACCGCAGAGCCGGAATTGGTACCCAGGCGGCGCGCGGCATATTCCTGAAGAGCGGCATCGATCGTCAGGCGGGTGGTCTTGCCCGGCTCGTCCGGCCGGGTCGCCAGCTCGCGGACCAGCTTGCCGCGCGCGGTCACTTCGACACGCTTGGCGCCGGGCTTTCCGCGCAGCTCTGTTTCGAGCGTCTTCTCCAGGCCGTCCTTACCCAGCTTGAAGCCGGGGGTGACCATCAGCGGGTCCCTGGTCTTCTGATATTGCTCGGCCGATGCCGCGCCGACATAGCCGGTCAGATGCGCGACGGCGGCGCCCGCCGGATAGCTGCGGGCAAAGCCGCGCGACGGCGCGACGCCGGGCAGTTCGGGCAGATGCACGCTGACCGCGGCGAACTTTTCCAGATCGAGATTCTCCGAAACCTGCACTGGCTGGAAACCGGCCGCGTGCTTCAGGTCGGTCTTGATCCGCTCCATCTCCTCGGCCGGAAGATGGAGAATGTCGCGGAGCAGACCGAGCGTGCGGTCCTTGTCCTCCAATCGGTCGGGGATGATGTCGACGCGAAAATCGGTCCGGTTGTTGGCGATGGGCACGCCGTTGCGATCGACGATCCAGCCGCGCCGGGGCGGCACCAGGGTCATGTTGACCCGGTTGCTCTCGGAAAGCAGGCTGTAATGCTCGTTCTCGGCCACCGCGAGCCAGGTCATGCGGCCCGCGAGCAGCAGCCCGACCGCTGCCTGGCCTGCCCCCAGCACCAGCGCGCGGCGCGAGAAACTGTAGGTCTGCGTCGCCTCGGTGATGACGCGTGTGGGCTGGTTCATTCGCCCCCGCGCTTGCGGTCAAGCCAGGCGCAGAAGCGCGCCACCAGAGGAAAGAGCATCGCGGAGATCACGATCTGGAGCAATAGCACGGTATCGACATGAGCGCCGAGGGGGGCAGCGACGAGCCGTCCCACGATCAGGCAGAAACCGATCGCGCCCGATGCGATCAGCCAATCCTGCCAGAAATCGCGGAATACCAGCCGCTGGTCGATCAAATCTATCATGAAGAAACACAAGGTCCACAGCAGCATCGCGTTGCCGAGCGGCTGCCCGCTGACAAGATCGTCGAAGAAGCCGAGCGGCAAGGGCGCCCAGATACGGAACACGTCGGGCCGGGTCAGCCGCCAGCCGAGCAACATCATCAGCCCGAACGGCGGCAGCGATGGGAATGTCGCGATAAACGGCCAGGTCGTGATCAGCGACGCCAGCAGCACCGACGCCGGCGGCAGCAGCCGCGCGGCCGCGGGCGGTGGTGCGGCGTCAAAAGGGCCGCGGGTCGGTTGCCTCATGGCGCCGGCGCGGCCGCCGCAGATGCGACCGGCAAAAAGGCTTGCTGGACGAGCGCGAAATCCAGGGTGTCGGGCTCTGCGAACGTGCGTGCTAGCGCGGTGTCGCGCGCCCGCTTCAACACGCGCGCGACCGGGATGTTCGGCGAATAGATCCCGCCGGTGCCAGAGGTCACGAAGATGTCGCCCGGCTCGAACCCGACATTGGCGAGCGACGCGGAGCGAATGTCGAGCAGCCCATCGCCGCGCCCGGCCGCCAGTGCAGGAAGGCCGTCGCGGGTGCGGCGCACGGGTACGATGCTCTCCGGATCGGACAGGAGAAGGACTCGGGCGGTATTGGGGCCAGTCTCGAGAATCCGGCCAATCAGGCCTTCGGGGCCGCGGACCGGCTGGCCCTGCATTACGCCCTGCCAAGATCCGGCGTTGAGCACGCCGAAGCGCCGCGTGCTCGACGCGGAGGAACTGACGAGGCGCGCGGCCACCACCGGCCCAGGCGTGGCTTCGCGCAGCTTCAGCAGCGCCTTCAAGCGGCGATTGTCATAGGACAGGGTGCGGGCCCGCATCAGCAGCGCATGATTGTCTTCCAGTTCCTTGCGGAGCAGCGCGTTCTGCTTGCGCACGCCGACATAGTCGGAGGCCGAAGAGGGGATCGAGGCGATGCCGCGCCCGAGCGCCGCGATGCCGGACGAAATCGGGGTCGTGACCTCCGCCAAGGTCGCGCGAAGCGCGGCAAAGGCGGGCGGATCGAGCGTCGCCAAGGCAAGCAGCACCGCACCGACAAGCGAACCCGCCACGGCGATCACGTAACCCAGAAATAGGCTGTACTGCGCCCGCCGCGAAAAACCCGGGCGCCGGTTACGAGACGGCGCCATATTCCCCCTCATAAAGGCCCGGTGCCGCCCATCGGCGCCGGGGCTTCATCATTTGATCACGCGCTGTGCAACACACCACGGAACACCGGATCTTCGAGCGCGCGGCCGGTGCCGAGCGCAACGCAGGTCAGGGGGTCGTCGGCGATCGTTACGGGCAGGCCGGTCTCGTCGCGCAGGACTTCATCGATGCCCTTGAGCAAAGCGCCGCCGCCAGTGAGCACGATGCCCTGATCGACAATGTCGGCCGCCAGCTCGGGGGCGGTGTTCTCAAGGGCGATACGCACGCCTTCGACGATCTGGCCGACCGGTTCGGAGAGCGCTTCGGCGATCTGGCCCTGGTTGATCTGGATCTCCTTAGGAACGCCATTGACCAGGTCGCGGCCCTTGACGTGGATGGTGAGACCGATGCCGTCCGGTGGCGGCTTTGCCACGCCGACTTCCTGCTTGATGCGCTCCGCGGTCGAATCGCCGATCAGCAGATTGTGGTTGCGGCGGACATAGGAGACGATTGCTTCGTCCATCTTGTCCCCGCCGACCCGAACCGAGGTGGTGTAGGCGAGGCCGCGCAACGAGAGCACGGCGACTTCCGTCGTACCGCCGCCGATATCGACGACCATGGAGCCGATCGGCTCGGTAACGGGCATGTCCGCACCGATCGCGGCGGCCATCGGCTCCTCGATCAGCCAGACCTGCGAGGCGCCGGCGTTGGAGGCGGCATCGCGGATCGCGCGCCGCTCGACCGAGGTTGAACCCGACGGCACGCAGATCACGATCTGCGGCCAGCGCAGGAAGCGCCGCTGCCCGCCATGCACCTTGTGGATGAAGTGCTTGATCATCTGTTCGGCGACATCGATGTCGGCGATGACGCCATCGCGCAACGGCCGGATCGCCTGGATGCTGTCGGGTGTCTTGCCCATCATCAGTTTCGCGTCGTCGCCGACCGCCTTGACGCGCTTGACGCCGTTGATCGTCTCCACCGCGACGACCGACGGCTCGTTCAGGACGATGCCGCGGCCACGCAGATATACCACCGTATTCGCCGTGCCGAGATCGATGGCCATGTCGTGCGAGGTCAGTCTGAAGAATCGCGAGAAGAAGCTCATTGATCGTTCCGTTCCAGGCCGACCGCTTTACGGTCCGGCAGTTCGCACTATCCGCTAGCTGCGCCTATGATGACCCGGCCAGAGTGGGAAATTCCACGCTCTGTTTGCCGAGTAGATGCGGGTCGCGGGATGCCGTCGCTTGGGCTACAGCCTCACCCATGTCAATACGCCGCCTGCCCGAACATCTCGTCAATCGTATCGCCGCCGGTGAAGTGGTGGAACGGCCCGCCAGCGCGTTGAAGGAGCTGGTGGAAAACGCGATCGACGCCGGTGCGCGACGCATCGCGATTCGTCTCGTGAGCGGCGGCACCGACCTGATCGAAGTGACCGATGACGGATGCGGCATGACGCCGCCCGACATGGCGCTCTCACTGGAGCGGCACGCCACCTCGAAACTGCCAGACGAAGCGATTGAAAACGTTGCAACGTTGGGATTTCGCGGCGAGGCGTTGCCCTCGATCGCGAGCGTTGCGCGGCTGACCCTGGAAAGCCGGGTCCGTGGCGCGGAAGGCTGGTCGCGCGTGGTGGATAACGGCGCGTTGATTTCCGAAGGACCAGCGGCGATTCCCCCGGGGACGCGGGTGCGGGTCGAGGCCCTGTTCGAGCGCGTGCCGGCGCGGCGCAAGTTCCTGCGATCCGCCCGCTCCGAATACGCCGCAAGCATCGATGTGGTACGCAGGCTCGCCATGGCGCGACCGGACATCGCGTTCAGCCTGGAGCATGATGGGCGCCGGTCGCTGTCGGTGCCTGCGGGCGAGAGTCTGCCCGATCGGGTCGCGTCGCTGACCAACCGCGCGCTGATCGACAATGGCGTTCCGATCGATCTGGAACGAGAGGGGCTGAAGCTGGGCGGGGTCGCCGGGCTTCCCACCTTCAATCGCGGCGTGGCGGATCATCAATATCTGTTCGTCAATGGTCGCCCGGTAAAGGACCGGCTGCTCGTCGGCGCGGTCCGCGGCGCCTATGCCGAACTGCTCGCGCGTGACCGGCATGCGGTGGTCGCGCTGTTCCTCGAGGTGCCGGCCGATATGGTCGATGTGAACGTCCACCCGGCCAAGACCGAAGTGCGCTTCCGCGAGCCGGCGATGGTGCGCGGGATGATCGTCAGCGGGCTGAGGCGCGCGCTCGACGAAGCGGGGCATCGCAGCGTACAGCGGCCAAGCGAAACGGCCCTGGCCGCCTGGACTCAGGAGCCGATGGCGCCCGCATCGCCGCAGCTTTGGGAAGAGCGGCAATGGGAAAATCGTCCGACCGCCGGACAGCATGCAGTGTTCGAGCGCCGCCAGAGCTTCATTGCCCCGCCGATGGCCCGCGCCGAACCGGCCTATGACCCGCCACCCGAGACGATCTCCTTCCCGCTCGGCGTCGCGCGGGGGCAGGTCGCCAAGACCTATATCGTCGCCGAAGCCGAGGACGGGTTGGTGCTGGTCGACCAGCATGCCGCGCATGAGCGGCTGGTGCTGGAACGGATGCGCAAGGCGATGGCCAGTGGCGGCGTCGCGGCACAGGCGCTGCTGCTGCCCGAAGTAATCGAGCTGGACGAGCCTGCCTGCGATCGGCTGGAAGCGCGCGCCGCCGAGTTGACCGAGTTCGGGCTCGACCTCGAGCGCTTCGGTCCGCGTGCGATGCTGGTGCGCAGCGTGCCGGCGATGCTTGGGCAAAGCGACGTCACCGGGCTGGTGACCGACCTTGCCGACGAGCTGGCGGCGTTCGACGAGGCTTTGAGCCTTAAGGAGCGGCTCGATCATGTCGCGGCGACCATGGCTTGCCACGGATCGGTGCGGGCAGGGCGTATCCTTTCGGTCACCGAGATGAACGCATTGCTCCGCGAGATGGAGATCACCCCGCATTCCGGTCAGTGCAACCATGGCCGCCCGACCTGGGTGAAGCTGGCGCATGGCGATATCGAGAAGCTGTTCGGGCGGAAGTAACGGCACGAACGGCGATGCGGTGCCTGAAGCCCGTTCTGACGTGGGCGCTCTAAGCGACCGCGCCTTATACCGAAGACGAACGATTCGGGAGCTTGGCATCGCCAATGTCGCGACAGGCGTGGTCGGCCTGTTGTCGATCTGGACCGAGCTTCACCCTGCCGGTCGCGATCAGCGCGGGCATCTTTGTACGGCGTGGCCGGTGTGCGGCACGCGATTGAGCCGCATCGTTCGACAACGAGAATATCGCGATGATCAGCGACTGTTCGTTTCCGCGGCGTGTTCCGTTTATGTGGATAGAACGTTGCTTTGAACCATGCTGGCCCCAAAAAATGGGGGTGGAGAAAAAAGGGGCCGGAGTGATTTACGCCAAAAAACCATTCTGCCCCTTTTTTCGCCGCACTGCGGTCAGCGCGACCATGGTCGCCCGACTTTGGTGACGCTGCGCATGGCGACATCCAGAAGCTGTTGGCGCTGCGGACAGGCCGGTTCTCCACTTCCGCTACGGATATTTTCCTAAGGGACCTGGCGCCTAAGCCACGTCCGGGCGGGTATCTCATAAAGATAAGCAACCGCGGTCGCGAAGAATATGATCGCCGCGCCGGTCGCCGCCCATAACAGCCCTGCCGCCGCGGGGTGCGAGGCGATCAGGCTGCCCGCAATCATCAACAGAGGATAGTGAATCGCGTATAGCGGATAGGACAGCGTCCCCAGCCATGCCGCAACCCGGCGTGCGGGCGCGGCGATCCGGGCATGCAAGGCCAGCAGGGTGATGAGCGGGAACATCAGGAACAGCGTTACCATGATGCGCGGGGTGCCGGCACCGAAACGCGGTACCGTCAGCAGCAACAGCGTCGCGGCGATCGGCCAGGCTGCGGACACGAGGGGCGCGGTCAACCGCCTTGCGATCACAAGGCGATAGAGGAGCAAGCCGATGCCATAACCCCAGCCGATGCGCGCGACTCCACCGACCAGGGTGGGCCAGTTCCAGCCTCCACCCCAATTATGGGTCGATCCGCCGATCCAGGCCCATGCCACGCCGCAGATCGCCACCAGCGCGGCGAGGCGCGGGGTGGATAGTCGGAGAACGGCCCCGGCATGTGCGGCATTGATCGCGATTTCGAGGAAGAGCGACCAGATCACGCCATTGAGCGGGAAGAGTTCGGCTGAAGTGATATCCGGCACCAGAAAGAATTGGCCAAGGGAATAGATGCTCAGGTTCGGGGAACTGCCGCCGAGCCACAGCTGAGCGCCCAAGCCGATCAGGAGGCCGAGGAACAGCCCGGGATAGAGGCGTGCGGCCCGGATCGCCATGAAGCTACGCCAGCGCATTCCGGCGAGCAGCTTGCGTTCATAGGCGTAGCCGATGACCAGGCCGCTCATCACGAAGAAGAAATCCACGGCTAGATAACCCATGGGCGCCAGCCACCGATAGCCGCCGAGGGTGCCGATATGGATAAGGAGCACGCTGAGCGCCGCGACGCCTCGCAAGGCGTCCAGCGTCAGAAACCGGTGTTCGTCGGCGGTCGCCTGCAGGCGCGGCGGGTCGGCGCAAGGCCTGGACGATTCTTCGCTAGCCGCAGGCGAGCCGGGTATCGATGCCATCGCCGCTCAGTCGAAGAAGGCGCAGGCGCGCGCTTCGATGCTCAGGCGCGGCATGCCACCCGAGTTTCCCGGTTGAAGGAAGCTGGTATGCGGGCAGCCCGATGGCCCTTCCGAATCGGTATCCGCCTGCCGGAAGATCAACGCTTCGTCGGGCGTCATGGCGGAATAATAACACCAGCGGTGCTGGGCATTGGCCTTTACGAAATAGAATTCGGATTCGAATGTGATGCCGCCGGGGTTTCCGACTGCGTCGGCGCGGACCAGGTCTGCCGTCGCCACCGTCCTCATGTCGCACAGCGCAAGTGGCCTGTCCTGCGGCGGCGGCCGCAGCGACCGCCAGACGGTGTACAGCGCGACGTGGCGCATATCGGAGGTGGCACCCGCACGGTCGAGCGCGACCTTGGCCGCGGCACGGATCGATATGTCGGTAAAATCCGTATGCGCCATCGGGGCGGGGCCTTCAGTGATCATCGCGGTGGCTTCCGCCGCGTGGTGACTCGACCGCAGGACCGGACGAGGGAGCGCGAACGCGCGCGGCGCACCACTTGCCTGCCTGACCATTTCCTCGATTTCGGCGAGATAGATTTCCTCGACCTGTACAGCATCGGTGAAGTCGGTGACGCCGCTTCTGTGCTGCACCAGATCGAAGCCCTCCGCCGATAAGCACGCGGGCGTTGGCGCGTTGCGCATGTCGTGGACCGGGCATTCGACGTCGACGAACGGGATGATCGACCGTTCGGGCTCGATACGGTCGGCGCGGGGGCGGCGACCATCATCGGCGAGATACCGTATGCTGGCTTGAGGGACCGTCGATGGCTTTCGCCCGTTCCAGATCCTGCTCAACCACATCCGCTCATTCCAGCCCCAGAATATCCGCCATGCGCAGCTACGGATGGGCTTGGGGCATCGCCGCGACAACGACAACCCCCGGCAATATCATCCGACAACGGCGTCCTGATTTTCGCAGTCGCAGAGGCTGCGACGTCACTGGGCCTGGGCGTTGCCTGCCGCAAGTTTGCTGCTTTGTCCGAATCCTGCCCAACCCTGCTTCCGTTCCGGGCATCAAACGCCTACATCGCGCGTCCCATGTCCCGTCCCAAGCCCCCCGTCTTCGAGAAAACCAAGATCGTCGCCGAAAACCGGCGGGCGAGGTTCGATTACGCCATCGACACCGTGTACGAGGCGGGCATCGCGCTGACCGGCACCGAAGTGAAGTCGCTGCGCAGTGGCACCGGCTCGATCGCCGAGAGCTATGCCGAGGTGAAGGACGGGCAGGTCTGGCTGATCAATTCGAACGTGCCCGAATTCAGCCATGGGAACCGATTTAATCACGAGCCGAAGCGCGCTCGTAAATTGCTCCTTCATGAGCGCGAGATAAACAAGATGCATGGCGCGGTGGCGCGCGAGGGCATGACCCTTGTGCCGCTGATGATCTACTTCAATTCGAAGGGTCGCGCCAAAGTGGAACTCGCACTGGCGAAGGGAAAGAAGGATCACGACAAGCGCGCCACGATCAAGGAACGCGACTGGAAGCGCGAGCAAGGAAGGATCATGCGTGATCGTGGCTGAAAAGCCCGGCCTCTTCGCACGCGTCTCCTCCTGGTGGCAGCGTACCATGCCGACGCGCGAGAGCATGGAGCAGAACCGTCTGCTCCGGCCCATCGCGCACCGCGTGCTCGCGCCGGAGCTCTGGCGGTTCACCCGTCGATCGGTACCGCGCGGCGTCGCGCTGGGCATGGTAACGGGCATTCTTTTTCCCGTGGCGCAGATCGCCTTTTCGGCGGTGCTCGCGCTCCCCACGCGCGCCAACATCCCCGTGGCGGCGGCGATGACCTTCATCACCAATCCCTTCACGACACCGTTTCTGTGGGTCGCGGCCTATTGGGTCGGCAACCAGGTGCTGCATTTCGACGCACAGGTGCCGGGTTCCCCGATCGCGACTCAGGTTGCGGCCAGTTCCGACTGGCTGCACTGGCTATATGCCGTGGCAGGGCCCGCGACGATCGTCGGCCTGTTCATCATCACGCTGACGCTGTCGGTCCTGGGCTATGCCGCCGCGGCGCTTGGCTGGCGTTGGTGGATCGTGCGTAAATGGCGGCATCGGGGACACGCTCGGCCGAAATAATGCGCCGCCCGCTGCGCTAAAATTGACTAGGCGTGTTATCCGATTAGAGCACAAGCGCATTCTCTCCCTATCAGGATGCGACATGCGCAGATCATCTCTTGCCGTTCTTCTTCTGTCCGCGACGATGATGGCGGGCTTCGCGGCCGCCAGCCCCACGCTTCAACCCCAGGCCGGAGCGGGGACTCCCGGAGCGCCGGCGGCCAGGCCAGCGTTCGGCGATTTCGGCATCGATGAAGCGGGCATGGAAAAGTCGATCGCGCCCGGCGACGATTTCTACGGCTATGTGAACGGCACCTGGGAGAAGAACACCCCGATCCCCGCGGACAAGGCCAATTACGGCGCGTTCGATGCGTTACAGGATATGTCGCGCGAGCGCACCCATCAGATCCTCGAGTCGGAGAAAACCAGGGCGGAGTCGAAGATCGGCGCCGCCTATGCCGCCTATCTCGACACCGCGACGATCGAGGCGAAGGGCCTGACGCCGATCAAGCCCTGGCTCGACCGGATCAAGGGGCTGAAATCCAGATCGGGCTATGCCGCACTTGCGGCAGAGGCCGACGTCAACGGGATTCCAGTGCCCTTCGTCGCCGGCGTCGGCCAGGATGCCAAGGATCCTGAGCATTATGCGCTGCAAATGCGACAGGGCGGCCTGGCGCTCGATCGCGATTATTACCTCGCGACCGACGGCAAGCTCGCCGAGGCGAAGGCGGCCTATCAGGGGCATATCGCCAGGGTCTTCACCCTCGCAGGCGAGCCGGATGGCGAGGCGCGCGCGAAAGCCATCGTCGATTTCGAGACGGCGATCGCCCGGGTCAGCTGGAGCAACATCGAAAATCGCGATGCCAACAAAACCTATAACAAGATGCGGGTCGCGAGCCTGAAGAAGATCGCCCCCGGCTTCGACTTCGCGACCTATTTCAAGGGTGTCGGGACGCCGGTTCAGACCGTGATCGTCGCCCAGCCGACCGCCATCGCCGGCATCGCGAAGCTGATCGCGGAGGCGCCGATCGGCGTGCTGCGCGACCAGTTGCTGCTGCGCTCGCTCGATGGCTATGCGGCGGTGCTTCCCAAGGCATTCGACGACGAACGTTTCGCGATGTTCGGCACGGTCATTTCGGGCACGCCGCAGCAGCCGGACCGCTGGAAGCGCGCGGTGGACCATACGAGCGCGATCCTGACCGACGATGTCAGCAAGCTCTATGTCGCGAAATATTTCCCGCCCGAGACCAAGGCCGCGGCCGACGCGATGGTCAGGAACATCATCGCCGCGATGGGCGCCCGGATCGAGAAGCTCGACTGGATGACGCCGGAGACCAAGGTCAAGGCGCATGCCAAGCTGGCCGCCTTCACGCCCCGGATCGGCTATCCGAGCCAGTGGCGGGACTATTCGGCACTGAAGATCGTGCCCGGCGATGCCTTTGGCAACGCGCTGCGCGCCAATCGATGGGCGCATGACTATAACGCCAGGAAGCTCGGCAAACCGATCTATCGCTGGGAATGGGGCCTGGCGCCGATGACGGTGAACGCCCAGGCCAACCCGACCCTGGTCGCGATCACCTTCCCGGCGGCGATCCTGCAGCCGCCTTTCTTCGACCCCAAGGCCGACCCGGCGGTGAATTATGGCGGCATCGGCGCGGTGATCGGCCATGAGATGAGCCATCATTTCGACGATCAGGGCGCGAGCTTCGACCTGCACGGCCAGTTGACCGAATGGTGGACGCCGCAGGACGTGGAGAATTTCAACGAACGCACCGATACGCTCGTTACCCAATATGATGCCTATGAGCCGCTCCCGGGCATGAAGCTGAAGGGCCGACTGACCCTGGGCGAGAACACCGCTGATCTTGCGGGGCTGAGCGCCGCCTACGATGCCTATCATGCCTCGCTGAACGGCAAGCCGGCGCCGGTGACCGACGGCTATAGCGGGGACCAGCGTTTCTATCTCGGCTGGGCGCAGGTGTGGCGGCGCAGCTATCGCGAGGCGGACATGCGCAACCGCCTGTTGACCGACCCGCACGCGCCGTCGCAGCAGCGCGCCTGGATCGTGCGTAACCTCGATCCCTGGTATGACGCGTTCCAGCCCAAGCCGGGCGAGAAACTCTATCTGACGCCGGAGCAGCGCGTTCGAATCTGGTGAATTCCTTCTTCCAGCGGAGGAAGGAGCGAGCAGCGACACGGCGCGACAGTGAGGCCGACGACTCCGTCACGGGCGTCGTCCTCACCGCGCGCCGATCGCGGCTTGCGTCTCTCTCGCCGGAAGAGGGATGAAAAGCAGCCCTTGGCCCTTGACGCCTCGCCCGCGCGGCCCAAGACAAACCCCAATGGCAAGCCTTCCCGTTTCTTCCGTATCGATGCTCTCGCCCGCGCGCGGTGCTGCGGTGATCGCCGGCATCTGCGGGTTGGTCGCGGCGCTGCTCATCCTCGTCGTGGTCGGCAATCTGGCGGTCGCGGCCGGTTTCCTGGCGACCAGCCTGGTGCTTGCCGGCGCATTGCTGCTGTTCCGGCGGCTGTTCCCGTTTAGCCGCGCCGACGCCACCGAGCCCGACTGGAGCGTTGCTCGAGCGCTGGCCGCGAGCAGCCCGGAGGCCGTGGCGATAACCGATCGCGCCGGGCGGCTGGTCTGCGCCAATGATCGATATGAGAGCCTGTTCGCCGGTTTTCCAACTCCACCGGCACTGCCAGTGGACGATGTCGGGGCTACCGACCTGAGCGCCGCCGGGCGGGCGGCGTGGCGCGATGGCGCAGCCTCGGTCCAGCGGTTGCTGGCGCGGGGCACACCGCTGCGCGCGGAGATCGAACGGGCGGGGGCCGATGACGACCTGCTCGTCTGGCGCTTCCGCGGCGTCGAGGCGCTTGACCTTGCCAGCACGGTCGAAGGCGTGATCGGCGGCCCGACCGGCGACCGGCTCGCGGCGGCTGGCATCATGGCTGCCCTGATCGGCCCCGACGGGCGGATCCGCGCGGCGAATCGCGTGCTGCGCGCCCGCGCGATGGGGCATGAGGAAGGCGCCGTCGCCGGCCGCGATTTCGCGCGTTTCCTGATCACCGACAGCCATGGGCTGGTGCGGTTCGAACGCGAGGGGCTGACCGGCAGCCCGTTGCGCGTGCTGCAGGTGCCGTTCCTCGACGGCGACGATGCGCCGATGCTGGTCGTGATGCTCGATGAAGAGGGCGGGGCGAGCGAGCCGGCGATCGGCGCGAGCGCCAGCGCCCATGTGCGCAGTCTGGTGTCGCTGATGCCGTTCGGGATGGCGCTGGTCGACCGCGACGGCCGCTTCCTGCAGATGAACGATGCGTTCGCGCGCGCCGCACAGGTCGATGCCGCGGCGCCACCGCTCTATCCGGGCGACTTGCTGGTCAAGGAGGACAAGGGCGTGGTCGCCGATGCGATCCGCCGCTTCGCCAATGGGGCGACGCATTCCACCGACCTCGCGGTGCGGCTGAAGGACCATCCGGACGAGCCGGTCGCGCTGTCGATCGCCGGCGCGCGCGGGCTGGGCGATGCCGCGGTGCTGCTCAGCCTGAAGGACAATAGCGAGGAGACGCGGCTGAAGCGCGAAGTCGCGCAGGCGACCAAGATGCAGGCGGTGGGCCAGCTCGCCGGCGGCGTCGCGCACGACTTCAACAATATCCTGACGGCGATCATCGGGCATTGCGACCTGATGCTGATGCGCCATTCGCCCGGCGACAGCGATTATGACGACATCCAGCAGATCCGCGCCAATTCGAACCGCGCGGCGAGCCTGACGCGGCAGCTTCTCGCCTTCTCCCGGCAGCAGACGCTGGTGCCGCAGGTGCTGCAGCTGCCCGACGTCATCTCCGAGGTATCGCAGCTGCTCAAGCGCCTGCTCGGCGAGACAGTGACCCTGACGGTGAAGCATGGCCGCAATCTCGGCCCGGTGCGCGCGGATCCGGGGCAGCTCGAACAGGTCGTGGTCAATCTCGCAGTCAATGCGCGTGACGCGATGCTGGCAAAGGATCCACGCGGCGGCGGCACGCTGTCGATCCAGACCAAGGCGGTCACGGCGACCGATGTGCGGCGGATGGGATCCGACATCCTGCCGATCGCGGACTATATTGCGCTGGAAGTGGCCGATACCGGCGGCGGCATTCCGGTGGAGATATTGCCCAAGATCTTCGAGCCGTTCTTCACCACCAAGGAAGTGGGCAAGGGCACGGGCCTCGGCCTCTCGACCGTATATGGCATCGTCAAGCAATCGGGCGGGTACATCTTCGCCGACAACCGCGACCAGGGCGCGGTCTTCACTATCTACCTGCCCGTCCATACCGCGCCGCAGCCGGCCAAGGCCGCTCCGGTAAAAAGCAGGGACAAGCCGACCGACCTGTGGGGCACCGGCACGATCCTGCTGGTCGAGGACGAGGACATGGTGCGCGCCGTCGCCGAGCGGGCGTTGTCGCGGCAGGGCTATACCGTGCTGACCGCCGAG
>Ga0247737_1000147_pt1 | contig 22835 bp, 21 predicted proteins | sample UWRJL028104C2_FD_180937 | JGI IMG/M metagenome (GOLD analysis project Ga0247737, IMG submission 180937) | Plant litter microbial communities from Arlington Agricultural Research Station in Wisconsin, United States - UWRJ-L028-104C-2 | ecosystem: Environmental > Terrestrial > Plant litter >...
GAGGGTCTGTCGCAGCACACGACGGTCACCGCCAGATAGCAGCTGGCCTGCACTGACAAGCGGACAATGGGGTCGGTGTGGGGGTCGGCATCAAGACCGACCCCCACACCGACCCCCCGGACGCACCCCGGCACCGACACCCCGACCACACCCGGCCAGCTGGCACGCGCCGAGAGGCTTGCTGGTTCCGGTCCGAGGCCGGGATGCGTCGGCCGGTCGACCTGGCGGCGGTGTGATCAGCGGTCCGGGCGTGCTGCCGGTGCCGGGCCCCAGTTGGGTGTGCGGCGAGGCGTGCAGCAGTGGTGACGGATCTGTGGCCGCGGACGTGACAGGTTCTGACGGATCGGTCGCGGGCTGTGGGTATGGACTCCGGCCGGAGTGCGAAGGTAGCTTTCGCGGCCCTGCCGGTAGTAGCTGGGAGAACGGGCGGTGCATGGACACTCCTTCTCGTTGGTAGGACGGCAGACGGCTTGCCGCAGCACCGCGGACTCCCGCCATCACGACGGCGAGCTGGTGACGGCGGTAGTCGGCAGGTCGGCTTCCCTCGCCGCCGGGGGTGCGTCGCCGTCCCTTGTGGGTGCTTCGGGGCGGGCGGGTTGGTCGCGAATCAGCTTGACCAGTGCGGACGCTCGCGCGTTCGACATCGCGTGGCCCTGTCGGCGGAGCACGTCGGCCAGGGCTTCGCGTGACAGTGGGCGGCCCTCGCGGGTCAGGTCGTCCGCGGCCTTGCGGGCGATGGGGAGTAGGTCGCGGATCTCGTCGTCGACCGTCGCGGGTGGCGGACCGTCGTCCGCGACGGTTGTGGGGTGTGGCGGACGTCCGGGACCGTCCGGGACGGCCACCGAGGCCGGGACCGTGGCGGCCAGGCCGCTCCCGGCTCGGCCGAGGGCAATCTTCACCATGGCCAGAAATCCGACCGCGGGCAGTGCCGCCGCGAGCCAGCCGATGACCGACGGCTCGGCCTCCACGACCTGCGCGCCCAGCGACAGCACCACAGCGACGACCAGCACCACGGCCGGGAACCACAGGTGAGCACGCAGGCGTTTACGGCGCCGGAGTTCCAGGCCGCCGGCCACGGACATCAGCTCCAGCACCACCGCGTCGGCCCACGCCAGCCACCCTGGCTGGCCGTGCGCCTCGGCGACGTCGTGCACGTGCGTGAACGAGGCCGACGCCGCGGCCGTCCCGATGGCCAGCATGATGACGACCTGGACGACACCCTCGACACGGACGGCACGGTCCGCCCGCGTTGAGGGCGGTGTTCGGGTTTCGCTCACTGGCGGCCCCGCACCAGTGGTGATGCCCGGCCGTGCCGGGCGGTGGGAAGGGTTCCGCTCGCGGTGACAGACCGTGACAGATCGCGAACGGGCTCGGATCGGCACTGGTGACAGATCCGGCGCGTATCCTGCTCTCCCCAAACAGCGTGACAGTGATCGATAATCATGGCTTCACTCTCCACAGAAGACGACGAGCCTGCCCCGCGGCAGCGGAACAGGGGATGAACGAAGCAGCCGCCGCAGCCCGAGGGCGGCGACGGCGCCAAGCAAGAGAGCGCGGTCTTGCTACAGGAGAAAGGGGCGGCTCGACGCCGTTCTGGACATCAGACCGACAAGATTTTTTCGAGCGATCACGCCGGCGACGGGGGTTGGTGGTGCAGGCGAACAGCTCAACACCGCTCGCACGCGGCGCTGAGCTGGGCCTACGGGACCTGACCCCGCTCGTGCTGCCGGGCAACCGGGACGGTACGGATACCCGGCACGGGCCGCTGTTCGACTGGTTCGAGGACCGCTTCGCGGTGCTCAACTGGACCATCCCGGCCGATCACCTCGGTCCCGGCCTGCCGCCCAAGGACATGCGGCCCCGCACGCTCCTGCGGTTCCTGCTCGAAGACGCCGACTACCCCCAGCGCGACCAGATCTGGGCAGCCGTCATCACCGGCGCCCGCCGGCCCGCGACTGCCGAGCCCTACCGGCTCCTCGCGATCAGCCTCGCCGCCCGCGGCCTGCGCCGCTCCCGCAAACGCGTCGTCCTGACCCACCGCGACGACACCGCCGACATCGACCACGACCTGCTCTACGGCTTCCTGAGACGGATGACGACCATCGATGTCCGCGCGACGAACCTCGGCATGAAACTGATCGAGAGCGGCATCACCCACGCCAAGGGCCAACAATCCCGGCCTTCTCAACGGGTCCGGACCTCCCGCAAACGCCGCGCACCTACGGCCACGGCCGACAGCACGCCCGATGAGGAACTCAGTGTCCTCTTCCACGAAGTTCTGGCTGCGCTCGCCGCAGCCGGAAGACCGCTGGCCGAACGGGACGTCAAGCTGCTCACCATCACCGGCTTCGACCACGTCAGCATGACGGACGCCGCCGACCAACTGGGCATGAGCCTGGAGACCGCCTACAAGCAACGCCAGCGCGCCAAGGCCCGCTTCCTGAAGTACCTCGCCGCTCGCGACCTCGAACCCGACGAGGAACCGGCCGGTGGAGTTCGCGGGAAGTCGGCTACCGGTCGCGGTGCCACGGCATCCGCGGAGGCGGCGGCACCACCGACTCGTCGAACGGCTCCGACCCCTGCCCTACGGCGATCAACTCGCCGATCAGGGCCGACAGCTCCTGCTGCCAGCTCGGATCACGATCGATCCGCAACACCCCACGGATCCGATCCGACACCACCAGCACCGGACCACCCGAACGACCCGCCAGACTGAAATCCGGGCCGTGCACCAGAACCACTACACCCGCGGTACCGGACTGGACCGTCACCTGCGGCGGAAACGGCCGCAACCGCGCGATGTCCCACAGCACCACCACGAGATCCGCCAGCGCGATCTCGTCCTCCATGAACACCACGTACGACGACGCCGCACCCCGCGACCGCACCGGCCACACCGATGCCGTGAGATCCCGCAGCTCCGACGCCAGCGCTTCTGCGTTTTCCCGGCGCGCAAGGGTCGCGGTGGGCGTACCGCTCTCGCCGCTGCCGGGTTGATCGGATGGTCTCGTCACGGATGCCAGCCTGCCAGTATCTCCGGGCGGTCGATAGCTGAACTTCCATCGATGATCGGGCTCGTTATCGGGCGAGTGGGCAGATGCCGGATGAGAACCGGCGGCTGGGCGGTATGGCCCGGCTCGGCGGGAACCACGGGGAAGTCCCCGCCGAGCCGGGCGGTCTGTTGGGTCGTCAGATGTAGTCGGGTTCGAGTTCGCTTCGGGCGGTGTCGAGTAGTTCGGCGGCGAACGCCTGGGTGTCGACCTTGCCGAGCCAGTCGACGAGGTTGCTCCGTGCCTGATCGATCTGCGCGGCGAGCGCGTCTTCGCTGACGATGTCGGCCGGGGCGATCACGCTCCGCAGCGGGGTCGACTCGATAGCAGCCTTGGCCAGCCTTTCGCCGATCCAGAAGCCGGTGCGTTCGCGGATGACGAAGGTCAGGTGGACGCTGTCCTCGGTCTGGTTGAGGGCGTGGGGGTTGTGGACCCAGCCGCGCGGGAGCACGAGGACCTGTCCCGGTTTGAGCTCGATTTCCAGGTCGGGGCCGTCGGCTTTGAGCTGTTCGACCAGTTCGGCGAGTGGTTGGGTGTTGGACGCATTGTAGCCGCGGTGGGGTTCTTCGACGACCGGCCGCCAGATCTGCCAGGTCTTGAAGCCTGCGGCTTGGTAGATGATGCCGATGTTCTGGTCCCAGTGGTAGTCGAGGCCCTGGCCGCCGGCGGGGGTGACGAACGCGGTGACGTAGCAGCCGAACCCGGTCTCTTGCTGGATGGCTCGGCACATGGCATGCAGCGGCGGGTACCAGCGGTCCAGGTTGCGGATCTGGAAGCTGTAGCCGCGCTCGCGCCACATCGCGATTCGTGCGGGGTCGAGCTTGCCGGCTGTCGCGTACGCGCGGGGGTGCCGGACGGTGCCGTCCTTGACGACGTTGATCTCGTCGGCGGGCGCGCAGCCGGTGTCGAGGTAGGTGTTGAGCAGTTTCGCATTGACGATGGCTGGCAGACGGCTGCCGTCGGGCAGGTCGTGGACTGCCGGTCTGGTCGGCCAGGTCGTCATCATGTCCTGGTACGTCTCTTGATCGAACAGCATCCTGAGGGACACGTCGTCCTCCGCGGGGGTGGGAGTGGTCAAGATCGGGGCGGGAACGGGCACGGGATCTCGGGCAGGTGGGTGTGCGGGCAGCAGATGGCCGCGCAGGCGATGACTCCGCCGTTCGGGTTGGTGTAGTACTGCCAGTAGGCGTCCACGCCGTTGATCAGCCCGTCACGGGAGGTCGCCCTGCGTGCGTCCAGGCCGACATCACCGGCCAGCGGTGGGGCACCGCTCACGGCGGGGAATCCGACGTCGCCTTCCATGGGTGGGTGGCTTTTGTAGGTGGTGGCCATCCAGTCGATGGCTTCGTCGACGTCGGTCCAGGTGAGATCGGCTGACACGGCGTTGCGGCGTAACAGGTAGTGGCCGAGCCGCATCGGTGGCAGCGACGATCGGAGGAACTCCTGGGTCGTGGGTGTGCCGGGAGCACCGGGCCGGCGCAGCGATTCGTCCTTCAGTTCCTTGTTCGATCCGGTCCAGAGATATCCGTGCCAGTGCCCGAGGGTCATCCCGCTTCCTCAATCTGTTGTCCGGTGCGGTGGGCCGCCCTCCGACGGCCCACCGGTGTGAATCGGGCTCGCGGATCAGGCGTTGTCGCCCTGGCCGGTGACGGCGGTGACGAAGTCGGTCATCTCCGCCGCGCTGAAGCGCAGGGTCGGGCTGGCCGAACCGAGCTTGGTGTCGCGGATGGCGTAGGCGCCGGGCTCGCCGGGGATGTCCGCGAACGAGACGCAGGACTCCAGGCTGCCGCCGATGTTGCCGCCGCACGGCGTGCGGAACGCCGTTTCCGGGACCTTGACCGAGTACAGGTCGTCGGTGTCCATGGCATGCTCTCCTTTGCGTGTGCTGCCGCGAGGTCCGTCCTCGCGGGTGGTGCATTCCATTCGCCCCGGTCCGGTCGTCGTCTTTTGCAGGGAAGGCGACCGGACCGGGCGTCTGAAGGCCGAGAAACCCGATCGCTCGGCGTTCAGGGAGAAGTGCTTTCGCTTCCGATTGCGGGGTGTGGCCTCGGTTCGTCCTCGCCGTGGGTGCCATAGCAGACGCGACAACGGGCGTGCAGGGCGTCGGCCGGCTGGTCGTCGCTGGCGACGTAGCGATGTGGTCGGTAGTCGAGTCGTTCCACGGTGACCATCGGGACGACGCCGTCACGGATGACATGAGCGGCCGTGACGGTGGCGAGGTGGTAGCCGGCCTCGGCGAAGCAGAAGTGGAATCGGTGGCTGTAGAAGCCGGTTTCCAGGACGGACGCCATGACCGCCGGAAGCGCGGACCCCTCCATGCACTCCGGTACGTGGACGAGCACTGCGGGCGGGTAGTGCCGCATGATCATCATCAGGCCGCCCGTCGTGTCGCGCGGTTTACCGGAGCAGGCGGGGACGCGTCGAGCCAGCCGAGGATACGGTCGTAGATCGCGTCGTCACGGCCGCTGACGTGGTGCCCGTCGGCTCGGTCGTCGATCATGTCGATCGCGCAGGACTCCAGGTAGAGCCGCAGCGATCGGCGATGCACCGAGCCCTGCTCGGCCAACTCGACCTTGCCAGGTGCGCACGGCCACGGTTCACCGCAGGCCAGACAATCCCACGTCGGTCGGTCGGGCTGATGTGGCGTCCTCGGTACCAGCATCAATGGCCACCGTTCGCGCGGCGTCGCTGAGCCGGAGTCAGTGCGCCCGCCCGCCCGACCTGGTTGTAGGACTGCGTCGGCAGCGTCGCCCAACTTGGCGTACTCGGAGTGTGTGGTGGAGTGGTCGCGGCGGGCAGGTCGGCGGTGGTCATCGCGCCGCAGTGCGGGCACCATCGGCTCTTGACCTTGAAGCTGATCAGGCCCGCGAGGAACCCCGCCAGGAGCGCGCTCGTCGCCGCTATCGCCACCACCGGGGTCCACCTCCGCGAACGAGGTGGTTCGTGGTCGTCGCCATGTTCTGCCTTCCGTGATGGGCGAGGGCACGTCGATCTGCGACGTACTGTCACGGTGGTCCCGCTGACCCGGGGTGTTTCTGTGGTTCGGCGGGGACCGTCTGCCCGGTCTCGATTCAAGGGGTGGCGGCCGGCGTCGTGCGGCGGTCGCCGTGGGCTTCGCTGTGGTTGACCAGGTGTTTCGGTCACAGCGTGGCGGTCCGGTGACCCAGATATGAAGGCGACAGGCGTCAGCCGCTGTCAGCCGACGCGACAGGTGTCGGAGTACGACCCGGAAGGCGTACGGCTACAGTGCGCTGATGAGCATTGAGCCGAAAAGGGCCAGTGAGTGGACCATCCACGGGGAACGGGTCGTCGACGACACCCGCAAGGCGGTGCTGAGCATCGCGGACGTGGAGCTACCCGACGGCGTCCGCTTCGAGCAGTACGTCCTGCGCATCCCGGCCGCCGCGATGGTCATCGTGCTCGACGACAACGAGCGCGTGCTGATGATGTGGCGGCACCGCTTCATCGTGGACCGCTGGGTCTGGGAACTGCCCGGCGGCTACCTCGACCCGGCCGAGGACTCCATGACCTGCGCTGCTCGCGAGGTCGAGGAAGAGACCGGTTGGCGGCCTCGGAGCATCGAGAAGCTGATCAGTTTCCAGCCGATGGTGGGCACCATCGACCAGGAGAACATCGTCTACCTCGCCCGCGGCGCCGACTTCACCGGCGCGGCCCCGGACATCAACGAAGCCGAGCGCCTCGGCTGGATCCCGCTCGACGAGATCCAGCAGCACATCGACGACGGCGCCATCGTCGGTGCCGGCTCCGTTTCCGGGTTGCTCGCCCTGCTGCTGCGCAAGGCGACCGGCAAGCTTTAGGCGCTCGCCAGGACCGGTCGCGCCCGCTCGGTGAAGTCCTGCACCGCGGGCAGTCCGACATGCTTGGAGAGACGATCGGCGAGGTCGGTCAGGTAGTCACGGGCGCGTGACGAGTACAGCCCTTCTGCGGCTTCGACCGCGTCGACACCGACACGCGCGGCTTCTTCCGGCTCGCCGTTCTGCGCGTGCGCCACGGCGAGCAGGACGAGGTTGAACTGCCGTCCCCGCGCATACTGCCGACCGTCCATGTCCAGTGACCGAGTGGCGAACCGCGTAGCGATATCGCCCCTGCCCAGGGCGGTGAAGCAATGACCGAACTTCGCTGCCAGGTACGACTCGTCGAAGTAGCCGATCCACTGCGGCTCGCTGGTCCGGTCAGCCTTGTCGAAAATCATCTCAGCCCTGTCCAATGCCGATGCGCAGGCCTTCTCATTGCCGCCGACGGCATGACCTTGGGCTTCAAGGACTGCCGATTCCGCCTCGATCGCGGCGATTCCCGCCTCGGCCGCCGCGCGGCTGGCGGCCTTGGCGAGATCCACCGCCTCACCGGACGCGCGCAGGAATGCGGCCTGATGGCTCATCGCCGCCAGAATCTCGGCTCCCAGCGCCCGATCACCGGCACCCGCCGCGAGACGCAGAGCCTGGATCAGATATCGCTGGGCCAGCCCGTGCAGCCCGGCGTCATACGAAGCCCAGCCCGCGAGCTGGGTCGTCTCCGCGACGGCGGACAGCAACTGGCGGCCGGTAGCCGCGTCGTAGCGGCCGCTGATCAGCTCGGTGACATCGGCGTTGAGGAACCGGACCAAGCTGTCGCGGATGTGGCCGCCGCCGAACTGATTGTCCAGCGTCCGGTACGTCGAGGTCATCCGGCGCACGGTCTCGATATCGGCGCCCCCGATCAGCCGCTCACCATTGCCGGCCGGGCGCTCGTCGAGCGACGACATCAGCCACCGCATCGCCGCAGGCAGAAAGGCCGTCGCGCTGAAGCCCACCTGCCGAAGAAGGTCACGCCGCTGCATATCGCCTCGCCAAAGATCAACAGCGACATCTATACCGTGCCGCCAGTCCGGCGCGAACTCTAGCCCGGACGGCATGGACACCACCGCTTGTTCGACCGCGACCGGCCGCGTACTGATGTCGGCTGACACCTCGGACACCATGGCGGACAACTGCCCACCCGCTTCGAGCGCCTGATCCAGCAGCACCGCGACCGAGAGGCTCGGCCGTTTGGTCCCCGATTCGAGATCCCACAGGTGGCCGTGCGAACAATGGATCATCCCGCCGAGCCGGCGCAGCGACAGTCCATGCTGCTCACGCAGCTCCTTGAGCTTGCGGCCGAAGCCAGGGTGGGCAACAACAGTCCGCCGCGGCATCAGCCACCCCCACGAATCGATGAACGGCCACCCCGGTCCCGAAACCGGGCATCACCGGACACCATAGCTCTCAGTTAGACGTTCGAGGCTCACCCTCGCCGCCACCGTCGCTGGACTGCTCGGTGTCCTGTCGGTCACCGGCCGGTTCCTGCTCACCGCCGGCCGCCGCCACGTAAGCCTGTCCACCCTTGGTCGCCGCCGCGTTCTGCCTGCCCCTCGCCGCAAGCAGCCGGATCAGTGCGGTCATCGTGGTGATCGGATTCGGCATCGGGTTCGGCATGGCCAGCCTCGCCACCCCGCAACTGCTCGCTGACCGCTACGGCACCACCGCCTACGCCAGCATCGCCGGCACCCTCGCCGCCCCGGTCACCCTCACCAAAGCTACCGGACCCCCGCCGCCGCAGCCCTCACGGCCACGGGCGGCTAGCCGCCCGTGCTGATCACCACCGGCGGACTCTGCCTGCTCGCCAGCGCCGGTATCCTCACTCGCGCCAGCACACCGTCCCCAGCCGATCAGCCGGACGCGGTACGGACCAACCCAACGGCTACCGCGACCGAAACCGCACCCATCAAGCTGTAGAAACTAGATCGCTCGAATCGAGTTGCGTTGCGAGCGGCCGGTGGCGCAAGCTCGGTGGCTGTGGTTCGACGGCTGGAGACACGGAAGACCTGGTTCGCCGATGGTGCCCGCGCGCTGCGCGCCGACCTCCGTGCTCGGGGCCGCGAAGACCAACTTCCGAGCGACGAGGACTGGTACGCCTGCCCGCTGTGCCTGACCACCATCTTCCGGATCGAGGTCCTGGAGGAACCCGACCCGATGCTGACTGAAGAGCACGCGCCCCCGGATTGGTCGGGCGGCACCGTGCTCGCGTTGACCTGCAAACCCTGCAACAGCGAATCGGGCCGGCTGTTCGACGGCGAAGCGCACAAGCAGCACACCTTGAACAGGTTCCTGGCCGGCGAGAGCAGCGAACCGGTTCGGGCCGCGTTCACCGTCGACGGCGTCACTACCTACGGCGACTGGCACGTTACCGGAACGACCGGGATGTGCATGTTCGGCGTGCCGAAGGCGAACAACGCCGCCACTGCCGATCTCATGACCGAGGCAATGAACCGGTATGTAGGGCAGGATGCGCCGGACCTTAGCTTCACCATCACGCCGCGTATGCGGATCAACCCCGACCGGGCGCGCGTGTCGTGGATCCGCGCCGCCTACATCGTCGCCTTCGCTCGGTTCGGCTGGCGCTACATTGCCCAACCCGCACTGGACCCGATGCGCCGACACTTCAAGGACCCCCGCAGCGGCACTCTGCCCATCCTGAGCATGATCCATCCAGATGATGACCCGACCCGCCGGCAGATCTGGATCATCGAGGAGCCCATCGAGCGGGCCTGCGTCATGGTCCTCCTCGGCCAGCACCGCGTCCTGCTGCCGCTGCCTGACGACAACCGATCGCTGGAGGACCTGTCGCGCGTCTGGGTCGGAGAGCACGACATCTCCCAACCGGCCCGCTTCTCGGCCAATGGAGTCCAGTTTGCATGGCCGGACAAGCCCCTGTACTCGCTGGACCGGCTGCTCATGACCTGACTGGGCACAGGTGCGCTGCCGACGGCGTTGCTCACTAATTCGGAGGGTAAGCGGCGGGCCGCGCGTAGTCTGCCCTGGTGACTCCACGTACGCCAGAGTCGATGTCGATCGCGCTGCCCGACGGCCGGATGCTCGACGTCGTGCTACGCCCCAACGATCCCGGGGAGTCGGCGGAAGTGACGCCGATCGCACCGATCCGGCGGCAGGACTTCGAGCACTGCCCGATCTGCGGCGACCCCGCCACGTCGGAGGAACACGTCCCGCCGGCCCGGCTCGGCGGTAAGGTCCTGACCATCACGTGCCTTGCCTGCAACAACAGGCTCGGCAGCAACGTGGAGGCCGACCTGGTGGACTGGTTCGAAGGAGCCGTCACCCTGCCCTCCTTCCGGTCCGCAGGCGTCCGCGGCCGGCGCAGGGAGAAACGAATACTCTTCCGAAGCACCCCGGACGGCGAGTTCGTCCTGGTATTCGGCGGTCGAGCCAATCCGGACGTCACGGCGATGCTGGAGTCCGGCGAGATCGACCTTGACGCCCTGCTGCCGGACTGGAATCGCTGCTCACTGGCGCTACTCAAGCACGCATACCTCGCAGCCTGTCTCACATACGGGGCGCTCAAAGGTGAAGCGGTCGACGAAATTCGCCGCGACCTCATAGCCGCTCGGGACGCCGGGAACAGGCGGAACGTGCCCGCGAGCAGGATGGCGGCGGGCCTGATGATCTTCCGGACCTACGAATCGATAACGGACGAGCCCGCGATCCGAGCAGTCCTGCACGACCCGGCTGGACCTGTCGAGGGCGTGCTACTGGTGGGCCGCATCTTCGTCTCCTGGTCCTCGGCGATCTTCGCGGACGTGCCGCGCACCGATAGGCGACTCAACCGCCAGCTCCTTGTGGGACTTCCCGTCGAAGGAACAGTCACATCCGTGCAGACGGCCGCCGGTGCATCTGCCAGCGACGGATGGCTCGGTTGATCTTGGCCCGGACGCTCACGAAACGCCCTGGCCAGGACTGTGGAGCCGTCGCCACGAGCGGATTTAACGGATAGGACACGCCCCAGATCCAGGCCGTTGCCCCGATAACGTCGAAGTGCCTAGATCTATCTAGATCTATAAGGCAGCGCTGGTTGGTGTCCCTGTTCTCGCTTCTCGGTCCCGTTCGGCCGCCAGCCCTCTGCTCAGCGCATTGGGCGACCACCGTATTCGAACCACTTACCTTTGGCAACGTCGTGTCTAGCGCTCGGCGGCCAGTAGGTAACGTTGCTAAGCGTGACAGACGAGGATCAGCAGATCGGCGAAGAGCCTGGCGTTCGTCCAGCGCCGAAGAACATCTCGTTCGACAACCTCGACTCGACGGACTTCGAGGAGTTCTGTCACGACCTATTGATCGAGCTGGGTTTCGTGAACGTCGACTGGCGGAAAGGCACTCCGAAGAGGGCCAGCCCGTCCGATCGGGGCAGAGACCTGGTCGCGCAACGGAGACTCTCCGACGTGGACGGGCACACCCGACTCGAGACTTGGTTCGTAGACTGCAAGCACTACAAAACCGGCATCTCGCTGGAGCCATTGCAGAACCTGTTGGCGTGGGCGGAGGCCGAACGGCCTGACGTTGCGCTGGTGATCGCCTCAGGCTACCTGTCCAACGGCGCCAAGGATGGGCTGGCCGACTATCAACGCAACCGGCGTCCACCGTTTCGAATCCGCTTCTGGGAGCGGCCGACGCTTGCGCGAATGCTCGGTGATCATCCTGGTCTGCTCGACAGTCATGAGATCTTTATCCAAGGCATGCGTACGTCAGCGGAAATCCTTGCGGCAGAGCAGGAGTTCTTCGACAAGGTCTGGTACGTCCGTAGCCTTATCCGTGACGAGAAGGTTGAAGCCGGCGAGCGCGATGAAGCGTCGCCGGAGCTGCGCAAGACGATCATGGCGGCGAGGACCCGGGTTGAGGAAAAGTACGGCAGGGACAACGTGGGTCCCTGGGATGACTGGCATTGGGGCTACGTCCACGGTCACCTTTCTGCGCTTCGTTGGGTGTTGGGCGACGAGTTCGATTTTCTGGATACCTAGAAACGCCCAATGTGGACAAACGGCTTTCCGGTCGATGAGCTGCGAGGAATCTCGTCCCTGAGCCGATTCTGTGGCCCCGTCTTCCGCCGGTAACGGGTTCCTCACGGGCCGGGCCGCCGACTGGCCCGTTTCTGGGCGGTGTGGGCCCGGATGACCCGGATCTTCCACCATGCCCATTCCAATGTCCGGCCGCTGGCTGCAAGCAGCCCGTCGACGGGGCTGGAGACGCGAGGCGGCGTGGACAGCAGTCTGACCAGCTCGGCACGCTCGCGGTCACCGGCCGCTACACCGTCCCGTCCGGTTGGGGAACTGACCAGCGCGAGCGTCGCAACGGCACGCAGAGTCAGTGCGGCGTACTCGACGGTCGTGTTCACGGGCAGACCGTGCGCCACATCGTTTCGCAAGTTGGCCCCGAACGGGCCGAGGAGAAGCCAGCGCAGGAAGTACGCCCAGGACTCGTCGAGTGCGATCAGCTCCAGCTTGTCGAGCAACACATACAGGCCGGGATAGCCACCCGGGTCCTTGGCGGCCTCGACCCGGTAGATGCCCTCGTCGAGTTCGAGGAGCAGATTGCGGGCGGAGGTCTCCAATCGTGGCGTGACCAGGTAGACGCAGGACTCGGTGTCACCGTGCCAGAAATGGCGGAAGCCCTTGGCCAGGCTTCGCAGCAGCTTGACGTCTCGACCGCCGCGGCTGACGAAGTAGTCGACTAGGTCGTCCTCGCTGGGGACGCCGTACCGGTCGGCGATCCGGCGCAGCCCCTCGGCCATCAGCCGACCGATGTTCTCGGCACGCACCTGGGCGAACAGGCTCATGTCGAACCGGTCTTGAGCATCTTGATCGCCGGCGGTGGCCCTCGGCAGGCCACCGGCGAGTATCGTCGCCGGCAAGATCTTGCTCAGTCCGCTGCGAGATTGGCGACCGTGCTGGCGAACCTGGTCAATCGGCCCGGTTGGTGGATCGCTGGCGAAGAACTCGTCGAAGCCGTCGCGCCAGGCGACCGAGCGGGTGTAGTCGCGTAGGAACCCCTCAACCACGTGCCCCGGCAGCGTCGAGGCCGCCTCGAACGTCACCAAGTCCAGCTCGGACGGCGCGATGCGCTGCATCGCGGCGGCGATGTCGCCCTGCAGGTCGGGAAGACTCCGATCCCGGGCCACCTGCGCGGCATCACGGAGCCGCATCATCCGGACTGCCGGCAGCGGCGATTGCTCGGCGTAGCGCTGGTACGCCTTGACCTCGTCGCGGGCGATCAAGTCCCTGGTGGTGGCGTCGGGCGTCCGCCGGCGCCGGAATCCGGCGATCACCGTAGCGTGGTGCCCGACGAACGTCGCGGCGGCGCAGGCGAGCAGGCCGTCAACGTCGTGAGGATCCGTCGTCGGTTGCCGTGCAGGCGCCTTGGGGCCAGCGGCGAGGGCTCCGAGGAGCGGCAGCACAACTCCGGGGTGCTCGCCGGGATGACGACCCATGACATCCTCGACGATCGCGACCATCCGCCCCCGTACCTGAGATTCAAGATCGTTCTCGCCGACGGAGCGGGCCAGCGTCCACGCCCGTACCACCGCTTCAACCACGTCCATGCCGATGTCGACGCGCGCAGCCAGAGCGAGGTACGCCTGTCCGGCCCGGCTGGCCCGGTCACGGCCGTTGCCGTCGCGCCGGCAGAAGAGAAGGTCCTCAAGCCGCGCCACCGCGGCAAGGGCGGTAACAGCATTTGCCGTCTCCCGCCATAGCTGGATTACCGGCTCTGCGACCTCCCGTACCGGTGGAACCCACCCGTCGCCGAGCGCTACAAGCTGGCAGCCGTCGCGCCCGTCGAGGTCCAGCTGAAGCTGATAGGTGAACGCGAGCAACAGCTCCCGGCGGAGAGCCTCGCCGGCCGGCACGCCGTCCGGAATCTCCGCCGGGGCCAGCGCGAGGTCGACGTCCAGGTGACGAGCGGCGTTCGCGCACGCCCGGTCCAGCAGCCCGCTTGCTACGGCCACGTGCGTCGGATCGAACTGGTATGGGGCCGTCTGATCGAGGGACGCCGAGCCGTCCGGTCCGGCGTCCTCTGCCGCGTCCGCGCTGGTCACCATCATCTCCGTTAAGATCAATTTGGTCACACGGTGTCACCTTCTGCCCCCGGGTGCATCCCAAATATGCGTTACATCCGGGACTATGCATGTGTGAGCCGGGGCGAAGCACCGCTCCCTGGGAACGCGACCCGGCTCGATGGCGCTCAGCCGGTAACGGCCCAAGGGCGCCGGCGCGCCGGAAATCCAGCGTCAGGAAACGGGCATCCCGCCTGAATTCGAGCGCATGCGGGAACAACAGGCTGAATGCCATCATACCTCAACAATATTTAGCAAAACGGACCGAATATGCACGAATGAGGTATCGAAGGAGGCGGTTCTCGAGGCTGGCGATGCTCTATCCTGTCATCTGCACGAGGAGGTGCCGGGTGCAGATCGGGAACGACGAGCGCGATGGAGCCGTTCCCGATGACGGCCTAATCCGTCGGCTGAAGGCGTTGGCTTGCACCGCACCCCTAAATGATCTCGATTCCCGCAAGTCATATCTGGAATGGCTCGATGGCTCGGTCTATCAGATGGCCGAGATCGGGTTGCATGTCATTGACCAGGTCACCATCGCAATGGACTTTGATGCGGGCGCCGACGCGGAACAGGTCATCGCCCGCACGATGCCGTTCGTGGCAGTGCAGGGTCTCCGCCGTAGCCGTGAGGAGCATGCTCGAGTAGCTAGGTGGGTGCTCGACAGCTTGATCAATGTCGGCACCGTCGATCGGGGCTTTCAGAGGGTATACGGCGAGGTAGATGCTGCAGGCGTCTACGTTCGCCGGAGGTTCGACTTCAAGCTTCTCGTTGAGTTGTCCGGCGCTGCCGGCGAGATCTATTTGAGGGCAACTGACGAGGCGATCAATGTGCTGGTGGGCGCGCTCGACACCGACATCGAGTCTGCTCAGGTCGCCGCCGAGGTGAAGCTTGACCACCTGATCAAACGAGGCCGGCTGGCCGACGCGAAGCTCGCCGCTGAGCAGGCCCGGTATCGCACCATCCAGCTCGGTGAGGCACTGCGTACCACGCTGGAGGCGACCCGGCGCGACGTGCGGGCGGTTGACTGGGACGAGGCCGCCCCGGCACTCCTCGATTCGGCGCTGGACCACATCCAGGACAGGTTCACCGCCGAGGACGCAATCCTGCGACACATCGCGGACGCCCGCGACGAGGCGACTGACCCCCGGCACAAGCGCCAAGCCGCCGACCTAGTTGCCATCGTCGAGGATTGCATGCGCAGGCACAGTCAGCTCCTGTTGCGACTCCAGCAGGCCCGGGCGCTGTTCCGTGCGGAGCAGGACAGGCAGCTGTTCGCCGATCCTCCGCGTCGGGAGGCCGCCGACTTGTACGGCCAGTTCCTGCGCCCGATCATGGACCTTCCGGTCGCCGATGCCTACGAGCCTCTTGAGGCGTACTTCCGTGCATCGACCGGCCTCGCTCGGCCCACGGTGGTGACGGTGAACTCGCTAGTCGACCTTCTGCTTCGGATACCGTCCGAGCCGAGCGACCTTGGCAGGGAACTACCCGATCCAGAACTGGTTCCAGTGGTGAGTACTAACCGATTCTCCGACGGGCACTGGCAGATGGCGGAACGCCTACTCGACCTGCGGGACGTCACGCGGTCGCTGTCCGAGCTGCTCGCGGAGGCCGCCGAGCTGGATGAAGACCTGCCCGCGCTTGTCGGCCTGCTCGCCGGGCACGCTTACGCGCCCGAGATCAGCTCGGCGATACGGCGCGGACGACGACACATCTTGCTGGCACTACCGACAGGTGACTCACTGCCGCAGGCAGGCGCAGGTGGGGTCCACGGCGCCGACTTGATGCTCAGCGCGGTCGCCCTGGTCGACGACAGCACGCCCACGTGAACGACGACGTTACTGCGGCAGCCTCGCTGATCGTATTCGGCCTCCGCCCTAAAGCGCTGCCCGGCCGCGACCCGGCCTACCGCAGCCTGGTGATCCGTCATCGTGACGATGACGCGTTTGCCGCCCTAGTCGCTGCCGTCGCCCGAGGGCTGGGCCTACGGGTGCTCGACGTTGATGCCGAGTCGGGCATCGTTCTGTCGCCGCTGCAGGGCTCAGTCTTTGAACTCCGTCTCGACCAGTACGCCAGGCAGACCCGGACGAACGAGCGCCGCGACGTCGAGAAGGTGCTGCACGGCGTAATCTTCCTCGCCGCCGCGGCCCTTGCCTTCCCGCGCCCAGCCGACCTAGCGAATGATCAGTATACCGGCCGGGTCTCGGTAGCCGAGGTCGACACGATGGCACGTGAGGTCACCCGGGTTCTGCGGGAAAACGCGAACGCGATCGACCCAGAGGCCGATACGCCCCGGCTCGAACAGGTGTGGCGCGCGTACGCACGGAGGCCTGAGAGTCAGTCCACCAAGGACGGCCGAGCCGCCCCGGACAGCACTCGGGGTATGGTCGGCCGTGCGCTGCGTTACCTAGCCGACCAGGGCTTGCTAGTGCCTGTCCCGGGTGACCTCGACGGCCTGTATCGCACCACTCGCCGCTTCCTGATCCAGGTCCGGGAACTGGCTGTGGAGCGCACTATGGACGAGCTGTTGAGGATCGGCGTCGTGCCGGTCCTCGATCCCGGTGGTTCGCTGCGCGCAGCCGACGCCGCAGAAGGTGAGGGCTGATCGTTGTACGAGCTGTCCCGGGTGCGCCTTTACTCGGTCGGCCCGGAGCCGGCCCGCTACCAGGACATCACCCTCGACTTCAGCGGCGTTGGCCGTCCAGTGCGGTTCCAGGCCGACACCCTTCTTGAATTGCACCAGCCGCACCGACGTCCGTCCCCCGCGAGCGTGTTGTTCCTGGAGAACGGCGGCGGCAAGTCCGTACTGCTCAAGCTGATCTTTTCGGTCATGCTGCCCGGGCGACGGCAGATCGTCGGTACGAAGAACACCCGGGTATTGGAGAACTTCGTGCTCGCGGGCGACGTCGCGCACGTAGTCCTTGAGTGGATGCATACCGAGACGGGGCGGCTGCTGCTGACTGGCAAGGTGTCGGAGTGGCGCAACAACACTGTGTCGGGCGATCCCGAGAACCTCGCCACGTTCTGGTATTGCTTGCGACCCACCCAGGTGATGCGACTCGACACGTTGCCATTTGCGGCCGAGCGGCGCCTGGTCAGCCGCGCAGGATTCCGGCAGCGTTTGGCCGAGGAGTTCGTCTCGGATCCAAGCCTGGAGTTCTTCGCCAGCCGCCAGCCCGGCGAGTGGACCAGGCATCTCGAGCAGCTTGGGCTCGACCCGGAGCTATTCCGCTATCAGCGCGAGATGAACGCCGACGAGGGTGAGGCCGCCGGGGCGTTCACCTTTGCCACAGACGAGGCGTTCGTCGATTTCCTGCTAAGGGCGGTGATCGCCGAGGAGGATCCACGGGAGATCGCCGACCTCGTGGCTCAGCACAGCCGCGACCTGGCTCGGCGAGACGGCCTGATGTTGGAGAAGGAGTTCGTCGCAGGCGCGCTTGGCGGGTTAGTGCCGCTGGCCGAGGCACACGCGGCGGCCCAGGCTGCAGAGGCAACCGCAGCCGGCGCGCAGGCGGCGATCAAGAAGTTTGCCCGAAGAGTGGCTGCGCGCAGTCGGGCGGAGAAGGAGCTGTTAACCGTCTGGGAGCAGCACGCGCGTGATACCTCCGACGCTCTCGCCCCGGCCCGTACCGACGCGGAGCACCGGCAGGCTGCGGTGAAGGAACTGAAGCGGCTGGCCTTGGTCCTGCAGCTTCGAGACGCACGGGCCGCCGAGTCGGCCGCCAAGGAGAACCAGAAAGATGCCGACGCGCTCGCGGAGGCATGGCGAGAGACCGAAAAGGCCGCCGAACTGAGGGCGGCGGATGCGGCGGCTGCCGAGACGACGACTCTGGTCGAGCGAGCCGAGGAGTCCACCCGCCCGATCCTGAACGCGAAGAAGGCCGCGGCCGCACAGTTGGCCCGGGGACTACTCCAGGTCGCCGACAAGGCCGCGGAGGCGGCCGAAGAGGCCAGGAGGCAGACGTCGGACTGCGCCGCCGCAGCCGCCACCGCCGAAGAGGCGCTGATACGCGAAACGCAACAGGCGGCTCAATTCGACGCCGAAGCGGCTGGCGCAGCGAGGCGCATCGCGGAGATCGGCGCGGTGTTTTCCGAGGCTCTGGAGAACGGCCTTCTGCCGCCCGGGTCATCTGTGGCAGCCGCAGCCGCGCTCGCCGCGGAGGCGGCCGCTGAAGCCGAACGTCGGTTCACGACCGCTGAGGAGAGATGCGCCGACTTGGACGAAGAACGCCTCGCGGCGGTGCGTGCCGAGCTCGACGCCGCGACCGCGCTAAATCAGGTCGACCAGGCTCACCGCCGGGCGTTGGAAGCGCTTGAAGTGGCGGACGCCCGTACCGCTGAGCTGACCAGACATCCGCGGCTCGCCGAGCTGATCGACAGTGAGGAGGTTCTGCTCGCGACGGACGCCGAACCGCTCGCCGGGCGGCTGGCCGCCGCCGTCGCGCAAGCGGAGAGTAGCCGGGCTCGGCTCCAGGCGGAGGCCTCCGCTGACGAGCGCATTCGGGACGCCCTTGAGTCCGAGGGTCTGATGCCCCCTCCAGTTGAGATTGCTGCCGCATGCGAGGCGCTCAACGAAGAGGAGATCACGGCGTGGAGCGGCTGGGAGTACTTGGCCCAGATCGACGATCTCGACCTGCGTCGCCGGCTGATGCTTGGTGCCCCGCATCTGGCATCCGGTGTGGTACTCAACGATCCAGACCAACTCGCCGACGCCTCTGGTGTCCTCGCAGCACGCGAGATATATCCGTCGTTCTTCGTCGGGATCGGCACAACCGAGGCGTTATATCAGGCGGACCCGACACAGGTGGACGGATTCGTGCCGCTGAACCCGGCGCTTTACGACCCAGAAGCCGCCGAGGCTGCCAGGGCTGCCGCCCAACAACGCGACGAGGAGCGCCGCGAGCAGCTTGCTGCGATCACCCGGTCGCTCGTCGTGGACCACGAATTGATCCGTGAATTGCGCGACTGGCAAAAAGACTTTCCTCAGGGACGGTTCGCCGAGATGAAAGAGCGCTGCGCAGATCTCGCGACCGACCTGCAACGGGCCAAAAGTGCGCACGCCCTTGCCGTTTCGAAGTCCCGGGACGTTGCTAGCCAACGGACCGCAGTGCGCAAGTCGTTGCCTGGTCTCCGCGCCGAACTAATTACGGCCGAGCAGCGCGACCGCGATCTGCGCGTACTCGTCCGAGACGAGGTCGAACGCCGAGAGTTAGATGAGTCTCGTCGGCAGGCAATCGCCGACGGGAAGATCCACGCCCGGCTGGCAAAGGCCGCACGCGGGCTGGCCCAGGCTCAGCGTGAGAGGGCCGCCGGTCATCAGCGGCGAGCCGACGGACTGAGTGACGTCGTTACCCGCGCTCGCCGGGAACTCGCCGAGGTGTCCGGCGGCGGAGACGTCTCGCTAGACGCACCTGTGCCCTCCGAGCCTGCAGAGGTGCTCCGCGCACGTTACGTGGCCGCTTCTGAGGCGTACGCGCAGGCGGAGGTCGGTGCCGACGTTCGGGCGCGTCTCGATCAGCTGGAACGCGATCAAGCCCGGGCACGATCCCTATTCGAGGATCTGAACCCAGCCGTGAGAAAGCGCGCCTTGGAACTGCTGGACACGCCGGAGGGCGTCGACGCTGCAAGTCGCAGTGCCGCCCGGCGGCGGACCGCCCACTTAGCTGCCCAGGCGATTGAGGCGGCAAGGCAAGCGACCACTGCGCCGGCGGCGATCAACGCACTCCTCAGCGAGCACACCGCGCAGCGAGCCCTCCCAGCCGATTTCGTCTCCCCGACTGATGACGACCACGCCGCAGCCTTACTCAATGCAGCCGAATATGCGGCTGCGCGGGCCGACAGCCGTCTCGCCGAGCTCGGCGAGGCCTCCGATAAGGCGCAAACCGAGCTGGCGGCTGCTCGGGGAAACGCCGACGGCTTCGCTGACCTAGCCGAGGATCTAGATGCCATCGACGGTGAAGAAGTGCCGGCCTTCTCCGAGAGTCTCGAGGCGGCGCGGGAGATCAGGCGGAGCCTGAAGACTGCCCTGAACGCAGCGGACGACAGCGCTGCGACCGAGCGCAACCGACGGGACCATGCCACGGAGGCAACGCGGCGGCACGCTGTGGACCCCAAGTTCCAGTTCCTCCAGTCGACCCTGCGCCAACAGATGTCCACGCTGAGCCGTGAGAGCCTGCCGGAGTACGCCGACGAGTGGATAACCGCACTCCGACCACGGCTACGGTCGCTGACCGACGAACTCGCTGGCATCGAACGGCATCGGGACATGATCAACGTTCGGCTGCACGGCATGGTTGGCGTCGCCTTCCGCACTTTGCGCAACGCGCAGCGGCTTTCCCGGCTGCCACAGGGTCTGGACGGCTGGTCGGAGCAGGAGTTCCTACGCGTCACATTTCAGCCGCTTGAAGAGGCGGTCCTTCTCGACGCGATTGGCGAGGTGGTCGCCGAGGCCGTCGGTGGTCGCGGCGGCGTCGACGGGATGACACTGCTGTTGCGCTGTGTTCGCCGGGCGGTGCCGCGCGGCTTCCGCGTTGACGTCCTTAAGCCCGACTCGGTACTGCGGGCCGAACGGCAGCGCGTCTCGGATATCAAGGACATCTTCTCTGGTGGGCAGCAGCTCACCGCCGCCATCATCCTGTATTGCACAATGGCGGCGCTGCGGGCTAACAACCGCGGCCGAGTCTCCAACCGACACTCCGGGGTCCTGTTCCTCGACAACCCGATCGGCCGGGCCTCTGCCGGTTACCTGCTCGAGCTCCAGCGGTCAGTCGCCGCAACGCTTGGAGTTCAACTGGTCTACACAACCGGCCTCTTCGATGCCAACGCGCTGAGTGCTTTCCCGCTGATCATCCGGTTACGCAACGACTCCGACTTGCGGGCCGGACGCAAGTACCTGGCAGTCGACCACGTCTTCCGCAGGCAACTGGATGACCTCGGCCCCGAGAACGCGGGCGGCGAACTCACCGCGATCCGTACCTTCGTGCACGACGAGGGTTGATGTCCATCTCCCGCCCCGCTAGCAACCTCCTAGACGAGCTCGTCACGGCGGCGGAGCGCGTCGGCTGGAAGCAGACCGCCCGCACTCGGGTCGCGATCAGCCGCGTCTGGGAGGCATACCACCGAATCCCCGTAGCAAACGCCGACAACGAGTACGACCGTGCCGTGCTGCGCAGGCTGCTGCTTGATCTCGAGGCATCCGGCCAGATCCGGCTTCTACGCAGCGACGATCGGGAAAAGGTCGCCTTGCCAACAGCGATCTGGCTACTACCGACCCGCAGCGCCACGACGCCACCAGCGACAATGCCGCCGTGGCACCCGGAATTACGTGGGCTGGCCACCCTCTGGCCGGCTGCGACCCCGAAGCAGCGAGCTGCATACGCAGCGGTCAACCGATGGCTATTGACCAACCCGGACCGCTCGCGTGTCCCCGTGCGAGAACGATCACTTGAGATCTTTGGACGGCACGGATCCGCTGCGAACTTCCCGACGCCGGAGAAGGTACTCGATACCCTCCGCTCCGGGCCGTTCTTCTCCGACAGGGAGGAGCTGCTGCGGCTCATTGGGGCGTTCGTGGTACACCCGCCACTCCTTGCGGAACGTTTCACCGAGGCGATCGGTGACGGGTACTACCATCGGGTCGGTGGCGGGCGAATGCTGCTGGTCATTGAGAATGCGACGACGTGGTGGTCGGTGGTGAACAGCCTGCCTGAACAGCATGACCTGGGCTACGTTGCCTGGGGACTTGGAAATACGTTCACGGCGTCGGTGAAGACGCTCAGTGCGCGCCACGCCGTTGCAGAGATCCGGTACTTTGGCGACTTGGATCTGAGTGGGCTACGGATTCCGCTCTCGGCCTCGGCGACTGCCGTGGGCAACGGCCTGCCGCAGGTGCGACCCGCGATACACCTCTACCGCGACCTTCTGCGACTCGGGCTCCCAATCGCGGCGAAGGAGAACGCTGCGGCCTCAGCAGACGCTACTCGGCTTGCTGGCTGGCTCGGCGAGAACACAAGCCCGGTCGCCGCCTTGCTGACTCGTGGCGAGCGTTTGGCGCAAGAGTGGGTCGGCTTCCGCCACTTGCGCGCGAATACTGCCTGGCATGCGGACGTCCGCAGTTCCACGCACCCTAGCTAATACCAACACTATTGCGTTTCGAGGCTAGCGTGCAGCCGCTACCTCATCTCTCCACTACGCGCTGGACCCCGACCGTAGCCATCACGGCGAACCTCGCGTGCATCCGAGACGTCGAGCGACGAAGGGCTGAAAGCCCTGGGCGGTCGGCGTCAGTGGCGGAATGGCGCTTCTACAGCCGTCGCGTGCGACGTGAGCTGGACAAACGCCCTGGCAGCGGGGTCCCTGGTACGGCGGCGGAGCGGTTCGCATGGTGCAACGTCCGGCCCACCAAGGCCGTGACCTGCTGTTGTGTAGCTGCTCTCTTGGCATTGCGCAAACTGCTGCTGTAGTTGGCCGTCGGCCTGGTGGACGTTGTGTCGCTTCCCGGCGATTCGTGGTATAGCATCGCTGCTATGTCCTGGGGTGCTGTTGAGCTGGAGCCGGAGGTCGAGAAGTGGCTGGAGAGCCTCCCGACGGTTCAGTTCGCCCACGCGGCGTTCTACGTCGACCTGCTCGCCGAACAGGGACCGTTGCTGGGTGAGCCCTACACGAAGCAGCTCGATCGGAAGCTGTGCGAGTTGCGGTTCCACCTCGAACGGCGGGCGGTCCGGATCACCTACTGGATCGCGACTGACAGGAGGATCGTCCTGCTGACGGTCTTCCACAAGACGCGCATGCGGGACGACCGAGAAATCGACCGGGCGCGCCGGGCGTTGGCGCGGTGCGTCGACGAGGCGCACG
>Ga0247737_1000148_pt1 | contig 22630 bp, 28 predicted proteins | sample UWRJL028104C2_FD_180937 | JGI IMG/M metagenome (GOLD analysis project Ga0247737, IMG submission 180937) | Plant litter microbial communities from Arlington Agricultural Research Station in Wisconsin, United States - UWRJ-L028-104C-2 | ecosystem: Environmental > Terrestrial > Plant litter >...
AGTCGGATGTCCGAAGTCAAGGCACTTGGATCGGTCAACCGTAAAAGTAGCGAGGTGTCAGGTGGTCGGAGCACCATGCTGTGACTTTGCATAGATATTTTCAATTGTGCTGGTCCATGCAAAGAGAGGTCTTGGAGGATGTTCAGGCAACAGAAAAACTAGTGTTTATAGACGGTCACATACGGACAATAGCGTGGATCAAAGGTCACAGCGAGAAGGACGCTTTGGTGTGGGGAAGCGCGATCAGTGTGGCTTAGTAATTTAGCGATTTGAATTGACGGTCCGACCATTTTCGTGTGGGACTGATAGCTGCCGACGGGCAAATCTCATCCTGGTTTAACTACTCCCACCATCATCTCCATTGCCAGTCCTCAGGATCACGCTCACCAGCTTGTATGGCCCCGTCCAATCTTCAAGGTCTTAACATCGTCCACCCGGCGCAGGACGTATCCGACTCTCAGGATCTCCTGCTGGGTCAGGCTTACCCCGATCTCGCTGCTCAGCTCGACCTCTGGACGAACCTCAGCTTCGAGTCAGAGGAGCCCCTTGTGCACAGGAATGACGAACGAAAAAATTCGTCGAAACTGCAAGCTGAAGAGGAAGAGGAGGAAGTGCAGTCCCCTCCTAGTGGAGAAAAGGCCGTGCGGGACGGTCATGTGAACGTCGTAACCCCCACCAACGTTGCGGTTGCGACCAACCGAAGAAACGACAATCCGACGGCAGCCGCAGCTGGGGCTACCTCTGCCCCAGCATTTGATTTACAGACCCTTCTCGCTACTTTTGGGTTAGATGCGTTCGCTGCCCACCCCCAACTGCAGCAGCAGGCGCAACATCTGTCCCCTGCCATTGCTCCATCGCTGGCCCAGCTCCTAGCACTCCACCCGAACCAGAATGCCGCGTTTGCGCCGATGGGATTGCCTCATTTCAATCCTCCCCCTACCCCAGTACAATCCTTGACTCGTAACACTTCCCCTGGGGGCGAGGAGTCTTACGTACCTGCGAAGCGTGCCCGGACCCGCAAGGCCTCCATTACCAATTCGGAGGCTGATTACCAAGAGGAAGCATCGACAAGTGCTACCACTACTCCCCTCTCCGCTTCCGAAGATAAGCGTCGTAGGAACACTGCTGCCAGTGCACGTTTCAGGTTGAAGAAGAAGGAGAGGGAGGCCGCATTGGAAGGGAAGGCGAAGGACCTAGAGACTAAAGTTTTGGAACTCGAAAGGGAATGCGAGGGCCTTCGGCGGGAGAATGGATGGCTCAAGGGTTTGGTAGTCGGTGTTACCGGTGCCGCCCAAGGACCAACTGGAGGTCAAAGCCTTAATGTTGCAACACCTCCATCAGCGATCCCCTCTGGCTCGAAGCGTCGGAGGGAAGATATTGAGTCGGCCTGATTGTATTTAGTCCCTTCTCGCCCTTCTTGGACAGATCCTGTTATTCGTCAAGGGAGTCAAGATATTATCACGTTGTAATTCTCAATCCTCTTCATTTATCTTACTCTGAAAGTAAGTACCAGATTATCAGTAAGTACCCTTCCGTTTGGCACCCATGTCGATGTACCTTCTACTCCATACCACATCATGGCTTGCATGGGATGATATGTATCTTGCTATTTCAAGGCAAGCTTCTACCATAGCTCCAATCCAACGCCCGGCATGAGAATGAAACTTACTCTGTCCCGCAGAACAACAAAGGATGACGTGACTGGGAAACCTTCCTCTTATCTCCTCTGCCTGCAGGGTATCGGGCCGACCGATGATCGGCGCTGGCTCGGCATTTCCGGACCGGCTATTCTTACTCTGAAATTCGTTTTTTATGCTGAAATTATCCAACTTGTGATTCCCTCTGTTTTATAACGAGCTTCTCCGTGCCTCGAATTTCTCCTCCTCCATTTCGAAGCCTCCTTTGAATTATGAGTTCAAGTTTACGACAATTAAAACTAAGTACTTGTGCAGTTGAAGGAGAAATAAAAACATGAAACTTCTATGTAGATATATATCACCACAGGTGCTTCAAGAATCTGGCTTTAGCATGCTAAATACTGTCTTTCAGAAAAGCCACACCGCACCTATGACCCTCGAAATCAAGCGTAATGGAGAATTTACCAGAGGAAATGGATAAATTCAAACCCTAGGCAAATAATTCCCTCCAATGAGTCGGCTTCGAGCCTAACCGCCCTCACAATATACAGTATTATGCGTAAAGGAAAACTCAGCTACTTAGACCTGGTATCATCCACTTCACAGGCAGAACTGGAATAAATACAGGTGTCATATATTTAACCAACCATCACTTTTCTTCCTGATTTGGGTAAATTTAACAAAAGCAGAGGGCGCTTCTTGGCGCACAAAGCCTTGGGGAAGATAAATTGTTGCCGAAAGTTTGGTTAGAAGAGAAAGATTTCCCAGCGAGTGTGATAGAGTATTGACACAAGCTACCGACGGTCACCGCGGACAGAGACCAGGGCTCAGTTCAAACATTACGACAGGAATTCAAAGAATATCTCCGCCACTTGGAATACTATTCCTATCATTTATTGTATCATCGCCTCAACTCAAGCAATGCGCGTAAGATCCATCTGAACATCACGCCTTCAGTTGCTAAGCCGTAAGCTAGGCATCATGTGTACCCTTCCAGTGACATTTGAGGGTGAGGATGAGTTGATCACGCCTGTCTGAGCTATCTTCTCTTTGAGAAGACGACAAAGGTACTAAAATATGGGGTTGGCGTGTGTTATCTGTGTATATGGCTGCATATGCCTTTACATGTTCGTGGATGACAAGCTGGATGATGCATTATTATCAAATTCCAGATATCAAGTCAGAAGACCACGCCCAATTTCAAAACTATGACGGTTCTCTTGACGGCCTATGAGTCGTGTGGTCGCCTCCACCATCAATGAACGTGTGGTGGATGAGGAACGTTGTTGCTACGTGTGTATCAGACGTAAGCTGTCTGGAGCAATTAACCTTATCTTGCGGCAGTGACTGACTGGCGTCTTATGAGACTGATCCACATGGACAGCGCGGGAGGCTATGTCTAAAACTTCTTGAAGTGACGAAGACCTGTGTCGGACAAGCCACACCGATCGACTATTCGTTCCGCTCGGAGGCCGTTTCTGCCCCGAGAACTCATATCCCCTTGACTTGCGCATGAAGCTTAAATTTTCATTAAACTCGTTCACCTATCATTGCACATGGGTTTGAGTTCAATTCAAAAATTTCCAGGATAGGCGTTAGCTGTGCACGCGAAGTGCAGCAACAGACGGAGGCAAATGATCAAGCGATCCTGAACAACCCTGGATTACGCCATCGATAACAGTAACCCTAGGTGACAATGTCATCGGAAGGGTGAATAGAGAGGTATTCAGATGACCGGATGACTAGCTATACATACCCAAAATTGAGGTAATAAAACCCCATCCAGACGACGATCTACGAAGATGAGGACAGTGGTTCGCGGAATAGGTTAACTGTGCAGCACCATCGGAGATCTTCATCACCTATGCACGGTCGTGAAGGTGTAACTAATTTAACAGTTGACGCCCGCCTTGGTAGTTTAATTACCAGACGTTTGGACGTCACGGACGTCGGTCGATGATAAACAACTGCGGATGGCAGCAAATGGCAATAAATCAACGTGCTCCGATTCCACATCGCAGTGATCGCACGAAACTTTCGAAACCTGACCTTTCCAGTACCTGAGTGCCAGGAGGTGCCAGGTAGCGTTTGTGCCTGGTTTAAGCTATGTTCGTTGAAGCCTGACATTGGACCCTATCGTGCGGACGATGTTCTCCGACGCTCTTTACCCCACACTCTGATGATCCATTGATGGCCGAATTCCTAATGCGGAATCCGATGCACCATGTGCGCCACGCTAATAGGCAGATGTCAACATTGCAATGCGCAGTTGTCGCAGAAATGAGAGCTCGATGCTCGATCGCGAAATATGAACGGCATCTTATACTTTTGATGTCTAACGGAAAAAAATTTAGCGGTGTTTATCGGGTCGAAGTGGACTACAATGTGGCGTAAGCTTCTGCTGTTCGAGGCCTCTTGTGGTAGAACCAGCAGCGTGTACAGACCATGCGGTTTGTAATCTGAGGTAATACGAAGTCGTGACTTGTCTATTTCCTGTCGGATCTCATAATTTTGAGCAGACAGGGTTGTGCGATATGTGTAGTAACTGTGATTCGTTTGCGGAGTAGGAACCACAGTACCACACCACGAGACCTTGACAAGAACACAGGTTTCCAGGATTTTATATTGAAACAAACCTGGATGGCACTAGATATGGCTGAGGCTGTTGTATTGCCATGCACATTCCTCCAGATGTCTAAACTTATGTCCATTGTCTTCGTTCCTCTTATCGTATGAATGAGATGACTTGCCCCATGGGTCGGTCTGCGCAGGCAATTAACCGGACCTCGACTCAGGAAAATTTCTCGAGCTATGGATAATCAGATACATCTATGGTGCATATAGTTTGATACGAGCACGCGCTCCAATTGAAGAGAGCACTTCACAGGTGAACCAACGCCGGAGGTAGGAATCTTATACACGAACCTCGAGAAGCGACGTCAAGGTGACAAAACGGAGATTGAGACGAAAACGGAATCACAGAACTCTATTCAAGAAAAATGAATATTCTAGTACTCATGTCACAGACCCCCTCGCCCTTGAGCCTTCCAGGACTGTACATGACTTTCCGAGACATGGGGATCGATATATATGTTGATCGCTTTTGTTACCAGTGGCGCTCAAAACAAGTACTTGGTCAGATGAGTATTACCACTTGACTTCCATCACCACTCGAACCACCTCGAATGTCGCCTCGAGCCTATACATACTGCACAACTAAAATATTGAGGTCATACCAGATCAGAGTCAAATTGTTGGCGTTCTGAGTTGTGGGTAGAATTCCCGGTTGATTGTTTTGGAATACCGGATCCGTTGTGAAGATCATAGTTCGCCGAAGGGAGGTTGTACAGAGCCGACCTTTTATAAATTTAGCAAGAGTATACTTACTTTGAAACGCTGCATAAGTTGTACATGATATTTTAATACTGCAGCTATGCCTTCATTGTTTTATTTTAATTTAAAAAAAATATCGTTTGGACGTTGAGAAACTCTGTTTTTTTGCACGTTAAATCCAGGAGAGCCCTGTAAATTTAATCATGATCAGTCAAATACACTCTGCAGATTAAATCCTGAGATGATGAGCTGGGCCGCAGACGCCTCCGACGTCGCCGACTCGTTGGCCTCTGGGCTACTAGTCCCGTTCATCATTCAGGTCAATCAAAAAAAATGCAGCTTTTAAAGTAAAACACAATATAAACAAAAGAATAAATTCCAGGAGCTTTTATTCTAGCTATCGTAGAAGGGGTTGAGTCGAAGCTGATGAAGTTGAAATTCAAACTCAGCGAGGATTTCCGTCGATCACGTGTTTATCCCTACTGTCAGTGACACTGACACTGATGGCGGTGACAGAGCTAAGCTGAACCTGCTTTCATCGTTCATCTTCATACTCTGTGGCGGACGAGGACGACAGCATTCATGTCCTACGATGGCTCTGAAGAGCTTGCATACAACCCATTTGCGGAGGGCGATGATGAGGATGTCACAGGATCTCATCAGAAACACGGCTACTACAGCTCAGCATTCTTTCCAAAGGCCGGTGCATCAAACCCTACCCTAAGACATAGGCGGTCGTCTTCTACGGATAAGCTGGGAGCCAAGTCTAATGCAGAGCGTAAAAGACATTTACGATCGCGCACGGAAATCCAAATTGTACCGCCAAACAGCGCGGGATTGCATCCACTGAAATCAGCACTTGCGGGCACCATTGGGGCCGTCTTTCAAGATACCAATGTCACAAGACCACATCTTTCTCGTATGGTCAACGAAGGAAACCTAGTTGATGCTCCTAGTGTTGAAGATGAAGGCATGTCCAATGGGTCGCCTTTGACAGGTGACGATGAAAAGGACGTGATCGTGCATCAGGTGCGTTAGAACGTTTACATTGGTCTCTGTTCGCCTTATCAATCGTGTACATAATTAGGTTACTCCAAAAGACTCCCTTGCTGGCGTTTCTCTTAAGTACGGAATATCCATGGCCAACCTACGAAGGGCGAATCAACTCTGGACATCGGATTCTATACACCGTCGTGACCTGCTCTATATCCCTGTTGACCAAGCCTCTCGAGCTCGAGAGTACATCCCGGAACCCAAACTAATTTCACTCACTCCTGATCCCTCCGATGAATCCGGCAATGTCTTCGAGCATTCTTACACGTCGACGTCCCCACTTAGTGAAAGTATTTCCGAGATTGACCCACCAAGCCCGGCAGTATCTGTTCTTCGAGTATCGGCAAAACAACTTTCATACTTTCCACCTTCATCCAACAAACTCCTTGATATTACTGCGAACGGTCACCCATCTACACACCACCCATATCTCCAGCCCACAGGCACTCCGAGGACTTCACCTTCATCCAACAGCAACAGATACAGTCCGTCATCCACCAATAACCCCTTCACATCTATCCTCACAGCTCTACCGATTAACGCCTCGACAAGAGACGAGTTAATAACACGCCTGTCTCTGGATAGTGTCAGTTCAAGCTTTACTGACAGGTCACGCGCCAACTCAGACGAGGAAAATGGTCACGAACTGGGCGAAGTCGCAAAGAAATCGCGAAAATATAGCAATAATATTTCTCAAGACGAAATCGATGAATCGTTCATGCCAACACCGAGGGCTTCACAACGTCCCCCCAATGCGATTTTACCGGTGAACTCCGCACCGCGAGTTACACTCTCCTCGTCCCTTCCAAGACCTTCCTCCATTGCTCGATCATTATCCTCGACATCACCTCCCCAATTCTATATATCTCAAACCCAGGAGACATACATTCGGACCTCGCAGCTGGAGCCTTCCCCCGCCATGCAGCTCCCAAACTTTCGCAGCAATACCGTAGGTCGGTCCTTGGGACGGACGACAGGGAGAAGTTTGCAAGGGACCTTTGGCATCGAGCGAACACCAAGCTCCAAGTCGACCAACTTGGATAGCACGAAGAATAACAAAGATTTGCGGATTGACTAGCTGGGATGACACCGTATAGCGCCAAGGTCGTCCGCTTCTCGCGGACTCCTCTGCAAGGTACCCACAAGACTACGTTGGGCAGTGCTGATAGGCAGTCATCTTGTTTCATAACCGCTCGGTTACTCCTCGTCCCGCCTAATCGACTTCATGCAGACCGTCTCCTATCTCCGATGCTACCAATGCATCTGCCTTCGAGCACTTCGCTGAATCCATCGCGAAACCGATCTCGCACCATCTCCAACAATTTCTTTTCCGATCTCTACGCATATATCATTGCATAATTTATGGTGGATCACATTTCAAATCTCATTCCGTGAAAGACCTTATATTTCCCGTGGTTTTGACCCCCAAATTATGTCTGCGACAGCAAGGCCAGTACACACAGTGTGTCATTGCTTTTTATGCACAATATTGGATTGCGGTCGCATGACACTGAAACCCTTGTATTAATTTACCAGCATGGCGTCCTTCAGCTTCCTAGATTGAAAGGAACAGACACCCACGATGCCAGAAGATGTCAATTTTCCGGGTGTTCATGCTCTTCCATAACTTCGAAGTCGTCCTTGAATGGTTGATTCAACATTGGAAATGCCCATGATATCAAGCGTGCTTTGTCCATCTTAGTGTAAGAGTTGTCTTCGGAGACAACAGCACCCCTACCAGTTGTCTACGGTTCGGGACAACCGTACTAGCAAGGTTTAGGATTTATAAAGCAAAGGCATTGTTCCCCTCTGTCGCCTGTCAGTGTCTTGATAGGATCTAGTATAGGCTAAGTGGCTTCCAATCCCCCCTCTCTCTGCGAAGCACTTTCTCTATAATTTGGTAACTTTCTATTCTCATGTCATGGTCGATCACTCTATGAGAATTACAATCCGCGGATGGACTGGGCTCAAGGGAAGTCGAATTACAAGTATTCATGAATCCGCGACGACAGCATTGCATCCAGTATGCTCCACTTGCGAGTTGGATTGAAGTGGTATTTAATGTTCCATGGCTACTCGGATCCGTACAAGAGCCGTTCGCGATTAGGTACTGATATATTCGTTACAGTCCTTTAGAAACCCTTGGCATAGTTTCCCTTCTCGTAGAAAGCCTGAACACGGGTAACGATGGCGTCCAAAGCTGCTAACCACTTGTTCAATTCTGTATTGAGTTTTTCGTCGCTAGCAGGTTCACCACCATCTGGGTCAGAGGCGAGCTTCTTGTAAAAATCAGCACGGTAGGGGCAGGCCTTCATTGCTACCTGTTATCAAATGTCATGAGGTGTCCAATGATATCGCGTATATAGAGAATTTTTACGGAGAAGATGCCTTTCACCACAAAATTGTGGAACTTCTTCAGTGTTGCCTCGTATGATTTGGTGAAGGCGGCTACAAGTTCCTCAGACTTGTCCGCCTGTGCGGCCTCGAGTCCTTTGCAAGTAAACGAGAGTCCTCGAAGCAGCCAAAGGAGACCTTCTGTAGCGGTGCGTTTTTTCTCGTTCTTCTCGTTCTCCACGAGAGATTCAAGGGTAGCTGAGAGTGTCGGGGTCGCCTCATAGCGAGCTTTCACTTTCTGAAAAAGTAGCGGGGAGAGCAAATGAGTATGGGTATAGTGTAGTGAGAAAGCGATCTACCGCAATATTGCCCCTCAAGTCAGACTGAACGACAGTGAAGGCCGCAGACCCAAGAAAATCTGGATAGACACAGTTAATTAAGCATATTAGCTATAAAGTGCTTAGATCCTACCGAATATACCCACAAGACCCTCCGATGCTTCGATGAACTTCACTGTGTCAACGCCAGCGTCTGTGATAGGAACATCTGCAAATGACTGCGAATGTGCGTCAGTTCACGGTTCCGAAAACAATAAATTTCGTGGGCGAACCGTGACAGTGTCAAGATATGGAGACATTCTGTAAAGTGAAGTGGTTTGGATGTAAGTGTAAGTAGTAGAAAGGCAGGCCAACGCAGAGACGGATGGATAATCGCTATCAAACTCATGTTTATGATCTTATCTTATCTGGCACACACTACATATGTAACTGAGATATTTTTGTAGACAAAATTTTATCCACCTCCTTCCACGATGCCGCACGCAGATTCGTCACTAATTCCAGAAAGGTAGGATATTTTGTGATAACGATGATGGAGTCCTGCATCGACTTAGTTCTCGCAGCATTCAGACGAAAGCGGAGTTCTGGGACCATGTATTTACGCAACTAGATGCGCTTCTCGATGGTCAAAGACATTGGGTAACGAAACCCAAATCTACTATTATCTATTGCGCTTACCTTGGATAGGTGTCAAACGTGGCGAATGCGTCTGCTCTGATCTTCAACTCCCTCCTGGCCTTTCCAAGATACTTCGGGAACGCGGATGACAAAGCTGTGAATTGGTGTGGTCAGTACTTTCGTCAGACTCACATAGGATGTGCCGACTTACGCGTTCTCAAGGGTTTTACATTGATTCGAAATTGTTTCCTGCGCCACGCCATTCAGTAGTCAATGAGGTGGACGATTCGAACCGGCTCCTGCTTGGGCCATTCTGCGGGAAACCTGCTTGTCAATTCATCCAAACAGCCCCAGGTAAGGCTCGAGGCGTTTGCGCAGATGCATATCTCCAGAAGAAGACAGTAGTCGTGCCAGAAGTGGATTTGTATCCCGGACACATAGCGTGTGATAGTGAAACAAAGAGCGAGATCGTGGTTCCGCTCATATACAAGAAGGGGGGCGAGGTTTTCGTTCTGGGCGTTCTAGACTTGGACTGTCTGGCGGTGAACGGCTTCGATGAAGAAGACAGACAGGGTTTAGAGAAAATAAGTGAATTGCTTGTAAAAGCGTGCGATTGGTAACCTATAATATAGAAGGATTTCGACGCTGGTAACATATAAGGACCTACGACAGATTACTCTTCTGCCAAGCGAGGAACTCGTCGTGCAGTTTTATTTGGTTCGCGTGATCTTTCTGGACCTTCTTCGTTTGGTTTTTGCTGAGTTCTTTACCTTCTCCGTCTGTCAAGGGGATTCCTTCATCATTCCATGAACCATAGACCCCTTCAAGAACATTTGGAGGCTTGAACATGTCGCGTGGTACCACTCGCCCCTTCTCGACCTTCTGAAGCCGCTTGAGTCTCTCAGCTTCAACTTGGGCTGCCTTCTTCGACGCCTTCGCCTCTGCAATGGCGCGTTTCTCTTCCCTTGCTTTTATTAGATCGGCCGGAGAAACCAGTTTCACCAAGGCTTTGCCATCTGCAAGTTCAAATGTCAGTCATAGCAAGGTGCGCATGAGTATGTTGGATGCCACACCTTCTTGATCATCTAGTGCCACACCAAGCGGTACCAAATCCGAATCCCGCAGCTTGTCGCACAATGCGAGAATGTCTTTGAGCGCTGTGTCGCCCTTGCCCATGGCTAGCTTTCTGACATTATCTCGGAAAGAGGAAAGAGTCCTCAGGTACGGCATAAGAACTTCCTCTCGCTAGAATTGGTATCACTTAGATGGGCCACTCCGGGCGTCAAGTATCGCTGGAACTCACATTCGCTTGCCCCCCGCTCTCATCTAATTGTCCCCATCCTAATTCCGATTTCTCACCTTCCCCAAGGCCAAACATGCGCAACATCTTCCCCATCCATTGAGCAATGTTCTCGACCAGTCTAACATTCATCGCTTTGCCACGGGAGTTGATGTAGACATTGGTTTTTGAAACAAGATCCCGGAGGACATTGATTGCCTCAGGGGTATTAAAAGAATCGCAGAGGGCTGCTCTGAAAGCGGATTGACTCTGGTATAAACTTGAAATGAATAGACTAAGATTAGTGTCCAAGGACAGAGATCGACAAGGCAGTACCTCAATAGGAGTTCTTGCTCCGGCTGTTCGAAATGATGATGGCCGTCCGAGGTCATACCTTCTCCATTTGCTTGATTTACCAGCGCTTTCACGGTCGTGAAGAAGTTCTGATGGCTGCGTTCAGAAGATCAATATGATGGGGCGGGAATATGACATACATTAATGGTAGTTTCAAGGTTTCGAACCTCGCCCGTCATCAGAGATTCGGAAAAGTCAACTTTTGAATTCCATAGCTGAGTCAGAAATCCAAGCCTCAGTTGACGAGCTGTAAACCGTTCTAGAATTTCCTGGCATTCTGACATCAGCTATACTTTCATAATAAAGGAGATGATGTGAAACACACGTCTATGGTGATAAAATTCTTGAGAGATTTGCTCATTTTCAGACCTTCAATGTGTAGATGACCGGTATGGAGGAAGTAATTAACCCAAGATTCGCAGCTATGGTATGCCTCTGCTTGCGCAAGTTCATTATCATGGTGGGGAAATGCTAAATCGATTCCTCCGGAGTGAATGTCCAGATTCTCTCCAAGAATCGCACTTGCCATGACAGAGCATTCAATGTGCCATCCGGGACGCCCAAGACCCCAGGGTGAGGGCCATGCTGGCTCTCCTGGTTTTGATGCCTTCCAAAGGGCAAAATCAGCGGGTGAACGCCTTCCGGTCTGGCTCGCAAGAGATCCTATAAAACGATCAGTTCAAACCAAATATGTCGATAAAAATATCAAACCTTCTCCTTCTTCAAGCAACTCACGGTTGCCTCTACTCCAGGGCTCGAGTTTGGCGTAGTCATGCCCCTCTGCCTTGTCGAAAGCCTGGGTGTTGAAGTAAACACTACCTTCTGCTTCGTAGGCGAAGCCATTGGAAATAATTTTATCCACATAAGAAACGATTTCGGGGACGTACTCTGTCACACGAGTGACAGTGTCTGGATTTCGTACTCGTAATCGAGTCATGTCCTCGAAGAATTTCCCTTCCCAAAATGCAGCAAGTTTGCGAGAAATGGCGGGATCTGTCACTGTAGATTTATACTGATCATCATGTAAGTTTCAGGACGCCAATTAAAGGATGCTGACGAACCTTTGCATCAAGAGAGAGTGTCAGCGTGTCTTTGGACGCATCGATCAACTGGTGTGCAGCATCTGAGCTGGTTTCCCCAGCATCAAGTTTTTTTTTTGCAGCTTCAATTGCATCGAAAGAGCGGCGCTGCGGTCAAAAATATCGGCGACCGCCGCCGCAACACAAGACGATTAAACTCACAGCAGAGGAATAGTACATGTCGAACTTCTCATCTCGTTTCAGACATTCTTGTCTCCAGCCCGCGGTTTGATAGAGCTCAGATATCCGAATCCACGCTGCTTCTTCAGTGCCTTCAATAGCTTTCTCGTTTTCTGATACTGCCCTGCTAACTCGAGTTCGAACATAGGTTTTCCACGAATCACGGGCATTATCCAAGAGCGACGAAGTCAAAGAAGTTGAATCAGATCTGAAAGTTTCAAGCAGATGGTTCTGCCGCGCTCGTTCTATGATCTTCTGAATAGTGAGTGCTGGTATACGAAATTTGAATTTCGTGCGCACCTTGTCATCGATGTCCGTGACGTTCATCACAAAATGAACATCATAACCAAAATAGTCCGTCATTATCCGTCTTAGAATATCTTGTGTCACATAGTTTCTATAGTAGGGAGATGTTAGACCAAATCAGCGGGGCAAGTGTTGTGAATTTGCCTGGCGTGGCCCATATGTGAGGCGTCATACACGGTTGGACCGCAGTTATACCATTTAACATGGCGACCGTTCCGAGGAACAAACTCAGTCTAAGTTAATTGTGTCAGCATGGATCGCAGTGTGCCGCGATTATCTAACCTTCGTCTTTGTTAGCGAATTGAAGACTCGGAGGACAGGTTCTTCCGTTGTTTTCTGGGGAATACTCCATGGAGGTTGCTGCACAGACATGGAGGATAAAGGTTGGGCTCCAAGTTTGTTTGTTCGACGTTGCAATCTCAGAGGTGGAAGGCGTCTGGAAGTGAGTCTCAACCCCAGCGCTGCATAAATCATAGAGACTCAGAGTGGAATAAAGGAGTCACAACCACGTATCGATCAGTCACATGATATTCCAAAGTTGCCAGTGACAGGATCTAATCTAATCTAGCCGTATTACATAATGGCGCCTAAAATTAGGCGCTCGGTGCCGGATATTCATTACGTGTGCAGCGCATCGATGAAGTGGCTCGAGATAATCTTTACTGGCTAGATTGTCTAAGCACTTTCAACTATGTCCCAGATCTCCCAACCATATCAGTATAGGGGTCTCCAACATGTGATAGATGCCTCTTGACCAAAAATCCTGCTCATTTATAGTCTGACTGTTTGACCCAATGTCTGCGCCGATCAGCCCCACGTTGTGACACAGTAACTGCAGCTTGAATAGCTTTGATTATGCTCAGATCTAGATATCTGCTTTACTGTTAAAAATGTATGTAGCCCCACAAACGAGTAGCCCCAGGCGATCTGATCTTCCTTGAAAAAACTTCCAAGTTGTCCTTCGACATGTCAGCGCGATCTGATCTTTAACGTGGGATTATAGTGCTATTTTACGTGACGTTTTGTAAAACGGGGCCTTACTATGAAACTTGATCAGATCGACCTTAAATCCTTGCGAAATATGTACTAAGCGTAAATGGTGTCGACGACCATGGGAATTCGCACCTGGACTCCTAGCTCGTCGGGCTATTCGTGATAAAGTGAATCTTACAGAACCAATCAAACTAGGACAATCTAAGGCCAGTATAGTTTGTCGTAGGATAAGCTGGGGCGTGTGCAATAGGGCGGAGTGCGAACTCCGCGCATTCCGGCAGGTCAACGAAGTGAGATAGGCTTAACACTTAACTGAACTTAGAATTATGTGATTTGGGTGAAGGGAAGGGGAAGGGCTATAATTCGATACTCGCTAGATGATGGGGAATATAAATCTCCGGCCCTACGATGAGCAAACCGAGATGGAGATATACAAGATCTTTAACATGGAGTCCAATAAGCCCGGAGGTATGCTTCAGAGTTCAGTGATATGGCATAGTGCAGTATCTCGACTGATTCAAAGCATCCTTCTATAATGTGATCTTAAAATATACCTGCAACATCGTCTTAACTCGATTTTTACCCTCATGTCACAAATGGGCTGACAAGTACATACTGAAACGAATTCCTGCTCACGGAGCGGTGTAACTATTCTAGGGTGGTCTCAGAATTTGCGGAACGATTCCATCAATCTCGAAGACCTCGTTGCGCTACATGGGCTCGGGCAACGTGCAGTAAATATACCAGCGCCACTACGTGCCTATGCTTCTTTGGATGACAAAGCTCACAAGTCTGGCATATCGCTGTGTCAAGAGGTGAATTATCTTTGGTGCTACATTGGGGCTTCTATATCCCAGGACGCTGCCAAATCCAATTCATAGCCTAAGACCAGGTCTCTTTCAGACTAATGGAGACACATTAACGGACGAATATTATGGTTTACATGCGCAAATTCCGTGATTGGTATTCTTATAACTCACGGCCACACCATGCTGCTCCTGAGTTTCTCCGAAAGGCAGTTCTTTGTACTGAATGAAGGGCTCTGTAATGCATTGATTCCAGCTCCTTGACAAGCGGCACACAGGATGTGCTGCGCCTCCAGATTCGAAAGGAACCAGGGAAGCACCTTCGTTCTCCCGTTGTTTCTACCATCGCCTTGTGCGCCGATACTCACGTCCACCGACCAACTGTTACGACCAAGACAATAGACTTAGGTCAAAGACGCGGTCTATAGTCAGAGGGGTCGGGTCTGGTCTTATCTCAATAAACAGAATGCCTCGGATGAGGTATTGTCTGTGTTAGAGTAGATAAAGGTTTGCGAGTTAAGAACTAGCTAAGGTACATCCCTGTTCTCTACGGTGTTTTATAGTAAACGATGGAGTCATACTTGATAGAAGATAAGAGTCACTGTGAGTCCGTACGAGTCGAGCATAGTAGGAGACGAGAAAGGAATGAGTCGGGACGAGTCATTATAGTACAATGAATAGGAGAAAAGGTGAGCGCAGCCGTACACGTGATTGGATCACGTGGTAGAGGAATGTGTAGTCCGTAAAGAAAAAGGAAAAATCGTAACACCAACTCAAACAGATTTGCAAACACGAGGATGCCGACTTACTCTTCAGGGAAGAAGAATAAATAGCTATAATGTTTCTTACGGACTGGTGTCCATTGTGATGGCTTCTCTGCGAACAGACAACTGTAAGATCAGTTGATTTAATTATTCTATTGGCCAAAGTCAATCAGGATGCAGGATCGACCCGTGAGGGATCACTTCTACAGGGCCACATGCACATCTCGAAGCGATTTTTCGGCGCTGCAATAAATTTAAACATAGAACTGTTTCCGGCACCATGATGTGTTCCTCAGATCAGCGCCTCTATGGAGAACAGATCTATTCTCAGCAAGTATTATGCGCATTCTTTCCCTTGGATGACAAAGATTTATTTCACCATTGGTGGGGTCTACGCCCACTGACAGAGACTCGGACCAAATCCATATCTTCCGAAGAAAACGCCGATGAATTGCACCCGATAGGCACGGTCGTCATGCATACTCTTCAACTGACGCATGGTCAAAGTCAATACGCGTACCTGATTGTCTCAATTACTAGCTCGTGGCAGTTGTTTCTTCACGGAATCAAATTATTTCCCGGAGGCAATTCCTTTATTTGCTCAATGAAGGGTAGATAGGGAGAAAGGTGCGGTACACTCGATCTGCACGCTGTATCCCCTGAAACGCATTTTTCTCTTGGGCGATATTGTTTCAGTCTGCATAAGGAGGTGCGGAGATTAGATCCCTTTCATTTTTTCGATGTTTTCGACTTTGGTGGCTTCTGTGGGAAGGCATTTGTACGCGCACCAAAGAATATGCTGAACTATAGAACAGTCTTTCCATCGTATCTTCATCCATGATGGATCTTCGGTGTCAATGCATGGAATTTTATCATCTCTGGTTCGACACTAGTTAGTTTTCCAAACGATTTGGATCCGTATGTTCCAACAGACTGCTATTGTCATTGAATATATCCCCATGCAGGTATATCCGCATTTATACCTCCCCCGATTCAGTGCATCAAACGAGCTGGGGCTGGGGGCTCTGATAGCCTGATTTCTGTTATTCTTCAGCCACTTCGTTGATATCATCCTTGACGCTGATTATCGTGGTTCCTCCGCTGTTCACTGGCGTGCCTGATTAGGTTAGAGGTCCCTTTGTCAATAGGACTTTCAATTCACGGCCCTGCAAAGAGCCCCTTATGTGTAGTACCTCATAACTGGAGACGAAAACTTCGGCCTGTCTGCTAACTTCGCGTCCTCGCAATACCTTCTCCGTCTCTGTTGAACATGCCGTAGAGGCATCGCCTCTAAGATCAGCAGGCGATCCAAACAAGGAAGCGAACTTTATCTTTGACTCCCAAGTATGCACGCGGGTACTTGACTCTTCTTTTTCCACTGACTTACCATGAACAATATTAGGTTGTCTTTCATCAATTCCTCGGCCTTCGAGTATATAAGAGTTACCAGACCATACTACTTTCTCCCATCTTCACCGAGCACCCATCTTTTTATACAAGAATACTTACCTCTATGCAGCCTCCAACCTGCTACGGGCTCCGAGTCAGAACACCAGCAGACGCCCATGTCATCTTCCACGCCATATCGTGCAACATTCTCAAGAAAGTAACTCGTCGACTAGACACAGACGAACGTCGAGCTATCTCTTCTGGGTGTATCTACGTCTGGGAAGAGAGAGGACAGAACACGGAAGCCACCGGGGTGAGCGCTGATCCTATCGCAGTTAACATTCATGATGGTGTGAACTGACCGATCTTTATAGTTAGGTATCGAGAGGTGGACGGATTCTATCCAGTGGGGCCCCAGCCGTGTGAGAGATGTGGGTGACATCTGTTGCGATTATTCCCCGCGCTCAGCGAACTAAGATATCCTTAGGAGTTTCTGTTCTACCAAGAACGGAGACCCACTCAGGTCGACGTGGACATGACCTCGGACTCAGATGCAACGTATGTTAATCCCGCCAATCTATCCTCACCAAAAGCCCAAAAGCTTATGTCTTCCAAAACATAGCACCCCCGAGTTGCGATCAGGAGTTTATAGACCGTCTTTATTCAAGCAAACGTACTCGGTTTTCGTGCAAACTGATCGTGGCCAGAGGAAATGGCACCTCAGTATGTACTACGCTTTGTCGACTGATGCATTCCCCAAGCTGACGCCTATCGCATAAAGTTGCCTACTTTACACACGAGACTTACGATGAACTCTACACAATCGATAATCATCCATCCTATCCTGAATTGACAAGCCTTCGCGTGCCGAGCGGCATGTACAGGAGTGCTCGAAGCTCGAAAACCCGAGTCACAACCCGTATCTCGAATTCAAACATACGCCGATCATCATCACATACACCTCCTGTAAGCCATTGATATTTACTACCTCGTTCTACTTTCTCATTCTCTTAGGCTCCTTCACATCGGATAGAGCCACTGAATTCTATCCATGACCGGACATTCGCCTCGCTTCCAAATCGAAAGGCTCGTCCCGAGGCGACATTGGCGCCATTAGTGTATCTGAGTCTTAAACGACCACCCGCTCGACCCATCGTGGACCAAATGGCAATTAATTCTCTCCCAGTGGATGCCACACTTCTTGGTGACTTCGCTTCTTCGCACAATGTCCGGCCAGGCATATCGAGACTGTCGTTTTATTAGTGGCCTCTGATCAGGAGAGATACATTACTTATCTCGCAGGCTACTTGCAGCAGCGATGCCCCTCTTCTTACTCTGGGCTTGTTCGTGTTCAGTTTCGACAGTCAGACGAAGCTTTTCTATTTGTACGTTATCGTTGTACAATATTTTTATGCCATTCAGGACTTGAACTTGCTATGCGACTGAAACTATGTATATTACTACCTTCTTCGTACGGTTTATATTATGCCGAGTGTACTCTATTCTTGTCAGAAATTGCAGGTCGACAAAAACCTTGTCAAGCTCGCCATGATACGCAATAAAGTCAAAGTGATCGACGGGCTCCCGGCGATGCCGTCTGTAAGGCTTGAGGTTACGCCCTTCTCGGACAAGCATGTTGCAATGATGAGGAGTCGACTGCCGTTAGCGATAGGAGATGACTCCGAGTGATTGTGGGTACACACTGTATCACACCGGCGGGATTAGGCTCTTGCATAGCACAACTGCGGGGGTCCCGGTTCACTGATAAGACTATTTGTCTTTAAGTGGGTTACCACGTTATGAGCAGGGTTTAAACATATTACAGTTGGCCTCGAGTGGCCTAGAGCATCCATTAGGAGGTAAACAGATATGGTGTTCAGCTATTTAACTTCAGGACGTGAGTTAGATCCGACCGCATATCGAGCTTTTCTTGCCAATAAATATGTGAACCAGATTCAAGCGAGGAGAACACCCAGGAACAAGAGCGCCTGAAAGTGCATTGAGAGGTGATGTGAAACGAGGTCCTGGATAGCACGCAAACTTCTGCCACGAATGATTTTGGGGTTCGTTCTTGTCTGACTCTCCCGGAGAACTGCATCTGACCTGCCTCGTGCAGGAGATGCTATGACTGCACTGTCCTGTTCTGTCCTGTTTGGACGTCGGAAATACATTCAAGTCAAAGAGCCACTTGAATTTAAAGCAGGGAACCATTACGGTAACGCCAACCGTAGAAAGCCGGATTGAAGAGCTTTTGAAAATTCCCAAGGGGATTCTGAAGACCATTTATCCGTTGCTTGCGATTCAGCGCGTTTGAATGAATTGGGGTCAGGCGCTCAAGCGCTGAAAGGTGACGAGCATTTTTTGAACATCGAATGCATTGATAACGGCGAAAAAAAAAGAGGTCTGGATTGGCCAGTGACATCATGGAAATTGTGAAGAGCAGATGGAGCGCATTGACAGAAAGTGACAGCTTGCGAGAAGCGATCCTGGCCAAACGCCCCAGTGAGGCAAGGAGGGTGGAAAATTTCCGACACTCTTTGGCTTTTGTCGTAGATGTCGAAGAAGCCACCAATAAGAACCCAATGTGATACGCCCGATTGAGAAGAGTGTTGGACCTTGAGAAGAAGGACGATGCGGGAGGTGTGTACTGTATTCAAACCTAGAAGTAGGGCCGTCCTGACGGCAACACTGGCCAAGTTGAGACCTAGTTTCAGGTATTGTATGTCAGCGGCGGCGAAGATCGGTGAGAAAAGAGGCCAAACCAAGGTGTCCTTACAGACGACCTGCACCATGCACGGGAGATTATCTTGGATCAGGATGATGCCGCATCGTTGCCGCAATCGCGTGAACAGGTTCGAATGGAACCTGCTGTTTTCCCACCAAAGGTTTCTCCATGCCGTTATATGGAGGTGCACATTCCGCAGCTCTGGGGCTCTGAGTAGAGCACGGCTGCTTGCTGTTGGTATTCGATGGAGGGGGAGACGGAAGAAAATCTGAGAGATCTGGTTGTCATATAAATTGAGTTGTAGAGTGATTAGAGTTTGAATCTCGATGTCAACCTTCAGGCATTGAGGGACCCTCCTAATTTGGCCCGATCAACAGCAACAGGAAGATCAGATGAGCAGCGACACAACGGCCAACAGTAATTATAATCCATTTACAGGTTCAGACACAACAGTTATAATACTCCTCTCTGCCCCCTTTTCTTCACCCCTCCCTTTCAATGCAGCAACCGACATGCACCAATGTACGCATCCGCTCGACAGCAGACGCTCATAAGATATTCGGTGCAGTCCAGCAGGGCATTCTTCAGATGGTGACAAGACGTCTTGACGCCGATGAGCGGCTTGCTCTGCGCTCGGGATGTATCTATGCTTGGGAAGAGCGCGGCCCTCACAGCGAAATCACCGGTCTGGGTATCGAGCGCTTCACTGAAGGCCGCAGGTGGTCTCCCTCTCGTGTTCGGGACGTGCGTAGTATAGCTCATAAATGCCACTTCTCAGCTGACCTTCGTGTAGGAGTTTCTGTTTTATTACGAGAAGTATTCTCCGCCGCCAGACGTCAATCACCTTGGGTTAGTTTTCTTAAATGTTTAAATTCCAATCATCAATTCAAACGCTAAAATCTTATCTCAGGAGCAATACGGTCGAACGCCAGCCTCCACGCGACTGGGACCCTCTTGTCAAGCAGACATACTCGGTATGGGTCGAAACTACGAAAGGACGGAGAAAATGGCATCTTAGTGCGCAGGCCCATCAAGCCTCAACTATTACCGTTTTCCTGACAATTTTCACTCCCTTCACAGCTGCATACTTCACACAAGCCACCATCGATCAACTAGGAACTATAGATGATATCACACGAGTCCGAGATGTTGACGTCCCCGAGGGTATGTTCAAGAGCACCAGGGTGAGCAAAGCACGCAGCAGGACCGAAGACCAAAGCCGCTCGGATGTCGCGAGAGCAGCCACCTCTGTCTCGCGGACATATGCTCCATTCCCAACGCCCTACCGGTATCAGGCGCAGAACGGGTCTCCCAATACAACACCTGTGCTGATGCACGAACCTTATCAAACGAGTCACTCCAACGAACAGCATCCCTCACAATATGAACCATCGCCGTCCCCAGTATCCACCCCCTTGCAGGGCCAATACCTACCATCCCATAGCCAGTCGTCGTATCACTCCACAGGGAGCTCGACGTTTGGATCGAGCTACAACGGTAATGGGGACTCTCAACGTCCCATGAGCTCGTCGAGCCAGTCGTCAAATTACCAACTACCTTCCCTGCACCACCACAATGAGAGCCATCCCTATTATTCCTCTTCAAGTTTATCCTCTTCTTGGAATAACAACAGCAGCCATCCGTACTATGGCGCCCCATCATCGCAACGTACAAGCCCTCATATATCCTCGTCGTCTTCCTCTTCGTCCTCAACATACCATCACCACACCTCAACGAGCCACAGCACTCACTCGCCATATTCCTACTCACCCCCAATACCTCCGATATCCCCAGTCCACAACAACGGCGGTAGCCACCTATACGTTCCACCCTACTCGAGCTCGCTGAACTCTGCTCTTGTGCCCCTGGCTTCTCCCCACCACTCAGACACAGACAGATCGGCACCTCTCTCACCTCTCCAAATCCCTGACCGACCATACCACGGCCATAGCCATGTATCCCAGACACAAGGATCACCCATCTCACCTGCCGGTACCGCACCAGGGGACGCTGCACCGGAAATGGCGCTCGCACCCTTGAACATCCTGAAGCGCCCCATCCGGTACCGGCGGGAACCCGCAGACGAGAAAACGCTTCGACTTCTGCGTGCGCCACGATCGAGCCCTTGACTTTTTGATCCGCCGCTGGCGGTGCGTCGATCCTCCGAGCTTAGAAGGCTGTCGGCGAAGGAGAAGGAGAGGGGTGCCGAAGCCTGGGGTTGATGTATTGGGGATCGACATCGCTCAGCAGCGCTGATCATCAAAATTTAGTCCTCTCATGATTGGCGCTCGTTTTTTCCATTCTCTGTTTTATTTTCTAGAGGGGGCACTATGTTTACACAGAGGAACAGATGACCTTCGCTTTTTGGCTGCACTTACACACGTCGGGTTGGTTTCTTCCCTCTTTTTGCTATCTTGATATCTATGCTAGCCTATATATCCCTCTTGTCGCCTTCCGCCAGTCTTGATTGTATTACTACTCGCTCGCATGTCACTAGAGGTATTCTCCTCGATACTCCCTGCAGTTTCTAAGATCCACACCTCCGTCCTGGTAAATTCTAAAGTAGTATCAATTGAATATGTACAATATGCACAGGAAAGCAGCAAAACGTGCAAGATAGCAGGTAACTTTAAACAAGCATACCCCTTGAGAGGAGGAAAGCCCAAGTTCTGTAGCGACAATAAGATGTTTGGATTGTTGGCCATGTATAGATATGAATGGATGCAATGGAGAAAATGAGGATGCCAGTGTGACCGATGGTTATGGTAATGCGAGTAAGGGACGGAGACGGAGAAACATTGCGACGGTAGAAGTAAAATTATCGTACACGAGACGATGAGCGGGGGTGTGTGAACTTGGAGTTGGAGAGCGAAACCATCAATACGGTTTGTGTTTGCAGGCCACATATTGTGTAGATTCTGTCCAACTGATCGAGATGTCTAAACCAGGATCCTGCAGAACGATCAACCATGACAGGTACGAATCGCGCGATTACCTCCATGCGAGGTTGAATTACCATTCAAACTCCCTATGCCGCCGTCATTAATTGTCAGTCATCGAACAAAACCTAAAGGAAAATGATCCGTAGAACTCACCCTGTACATTTAGTGAAAAGGTAATCCTTTCCATTGATATGGATCATACCATCCTTCAACGTGCACTTCCATTTGTTCTTCACACGAGCCACCTGTGCCCCCGAGGTTAGAAATTAGCCTTCAAGCTTTGACGTGGACATGAGAGAAAAGGCACCTTGTCGTAAGTACAAAATACGATATCGGTGTCTTGCGTTGCGACCTCATCGGTGTCGTCCTCACCCTCCGTGTCCGAATCATCAAGGTCACTGTTAATGGCCTCTGAGTCATGGACGGTGGATTGAGAAGCAGGCGCCGGCTGAGGAATTGAGGGATGAGATGTGCGGGGGGCGAAAGCCCCTGAAGGGGGG
>Ga0247737_1000150_pt1 | contig 22471 bp, 12 predicted proteins | sample UWRJL028104C2_FD_180937 | JGI IMG/M metagenome (GOLD analysis project Ga0247737, IMG submission 180937) | Plant litter microbial communities from Arlington Agricultural Research Station in Wisconsin, United States - UWRJ-L028-104C-2 | ecosystem: Environmental > Terrestrial > Plant litter >...
CTGTGCTCTGTGCTCTGTGCTCTGTGCTCTGTGCTCTGTGCTCTGTGCTCTGTGCTCTGTGCTCTGTGCTCTGTGCTCTGTGCTCTGTGCTCTGTGCTCCATGCTGCGATTCCGGCACGCCGGCACGACTCAGCCACCTGCGGCGTGTCGCCGAGGCGAGCATGGATTTCGCCCGGACGGTCGGCGGCGGAGACCGCGCAGCGCGACACTTCCGAAATGCATGCTGGAATTCCGCCACGCCGGCGATCCTCGTCCGTGCGCAGCGTGTCGCGAAGAATTGCCTGCATTTCGCACAGGGGGCTGGGCGTCCCGGTGCCGCACTCAGGCCCCACGGCACTTCGGCATCACGGCACTTCGGCACCGCGACGACACGCCGATGGAGCGCGCTAGACGCCGGCGGTCTGCTTCATCAAGCGCTTGCGGCGCTTCTCCCCGGCCACCTGCGCCGTCACCACGATCACGATCGCGAGGATGAACACCGCCGAGGCGATCACGTTCGCCTGCGGCGGGATTCCGCGGGTCGCCGCGGTGTAGATGTACGTGGGGAAGGTCTGCAACGACCCCGAGTTGAAGTAGGTGATGATGAAGTCGTCGAAGCTCAGGCTGAACGACAGCAGCGCCGCCGCGAGGATTCCCGGCAGCAGCAGAGGGAACGTCACCCGAAGAAACACCTGGGCGGGCGAGCCGTAGAGATCGCGCCCCGCCTCCTCGAGCGAGGGGTCGAGCCCGGCCACCCGGGCCTTCACCGTGACGATCACGAAGCTCAGGCAGAACATGCTGTGCGCGAGGATGACGGTGCCGATGCCCTTCGGGATCCCGGCGCTGAGGAACTGCGCGGCGAGTCCTGCACCGAGCACGACCTCGGGCGTGGCCATCGGCAGGAAGATCAGCAGGTTGGTCGCGGCCCGGAACCGGAACCGGTAGCGCGCCAACGCGATGGCGATCATCGTGCCGAGAACCGTGGCGATGAGGGTGGCGATCACCCCGATCAGGATGCTGTTGCCGAAGGCCTGGCAGACGCCGGGGGCGTCGCAGACCCGCAGCCAGTTGTTCAGGGTGAAACCGCGCCAGGAGACGTTCGTCTTCACGGCGTCGTTGAACGAGAACACGATCGTGTACACGATCGGGATCAGCAGGAAGATCAGTGCGAGTGCGCTGTAGACCGGCAGAATCAGGCTGCCGAGTCCGAATCGTCCGGCCCGCGGGCGGCGACCACGTTTTGTATCGAGGGTGAGATCGAGGGCGAGGGCTTCCTGTGTGGTCATACCAGGTCATCCGTTCCACTGCGCTTCACGTACACGGCGACGATCACGAGGATGATCGCCATCAGGATGATCGACAGCGCCGCCGCCGCCGGATAGTTCAGTTGCACCAGGAAGTTGCTCTGGATCACATTGCCGATCATCGTCGAGCTCGATCCACCGAGGAACTGACTCGATGCGTTGACGTAGTCGCCGGCGGCCGGGATGAAGGTGAGCAGGGTTCCCGAGACGATGCCAGGAAGGGACAGCGGCAGCGTCACCGTGCGGAAGGTGTGGAACGGCCGGGAGTAGAGGTCGCTCGCCGCCTCGAGATAGCGCACGTCGAGCCGTTCGAGCGTCGTGTAGAGCGGGAGACACATGAACGGGATGAAGTTGTAGGTAAGACCGAACACCACCGCCGCCGGGGTGCCGGTGAAATGATCCTGCGTGCCGAGCAGCGACAACCCTTTCAGCGCGGAGACCACCACGCCGTCGTCGGAGAGGATGGACTTCCAGGCCAGGGTGCGCAGCAGGAAGCTGATGAAGAACGGGGCGATGACCAGCACGATCATCAGGCCCTGGAGGATCGGCCAGCGACGAACCTTCACCCCGATGAAGTAGGCGAGGGGGTAGCTGAACAACAGCGCGAAGATGGTGGCGAGCAGGGCGTAGAAGAACGAGCGAAGGATCTGCGTGCCATACTCGCCGATCACCTCGCCGTACATCTGGATGTTGAAGGCCGCCGTGTATTTGCCGAACACCACCGGGTCTGGCACCTGCAGCGAGGTGATGACCAGCGAGACCAGCGGAACCAGGAAGAACAGGGCGAGGTAGAGCAGACCCGGCAACAGCAGAAACAGGGCGACCTTGCTGCGACGTTTCGGTGCATCCACCGCGGAACTCGCGGCGGTGAACGCGGTGATCGCCATCGGTCAGTCCTCGAGTTCGACAGCGAGTGCCTCGCGACGCTGCAGGGCGATCGAGACGGTGTCGGTGTCCGCGGCGAATCGGGGGGCGTCGGAGGGATCGTCGGCGAGCCCAAAACCGTGATCGACGGACCAGCTCAGCCAGACCTCGGCACCGAGGTTCACGACCGGTCCGAAGACCATGTTCTGCGCGAAGACGATCACCGGTCCGAGGAAGGGAACCTCGACGATGTACTGCGTGCTCACCCCGCTGAAGGAGACGTCGATGACGCGCCCGGGACCGACAACGTTCTCCCCCGCCACGGGCGCGGGTTCGGTGGTCTGCAGGATGACTTTCTCCGGTCGCACCCCGATGGTGACCGTTCCGCTGTGCCGGGCCGCGCGCGCCGTCGGCACCACGATGGGCTTGCCTGCGACATCGACGACGATCGTGGTGGCCGTGGTCTCGACCACCTCGCCGGTGAACAGGTTCGACTGCCCGAGGAAGCTCGCGACGAAGGCGGTGCGGGGCAGCTCGTAGAGCTCCTCCGGTGCACCCATCTGCTCGATCCGGCCCTTGTTCATGACGGCGACGGTATCGGCCATGGTCATGGCCTCCTCCTGGTCGTGCGTGACATGAACGAAGGTGAGACCCACCTCGGTCTGGATGTTCTTGAGCTCTAACTGCATCTGCCGGCGCAGCTTGAGGTCGAGGGCGCCGAGCGGCTCGTCGAGCAGCAGCAGCGCGGGACGGTTGACCACCGCGCGGGCGAGGGCGACACGCTGCTGCTGACCACCGGAGAGCTGGGTGGGGCGGCGAGCGGCGAGGTGGTCGAGCTCGACCAGGCGCAGAGCCTCGTGCGCCTTGCCGACGGGATCGGGGATGTGGCGGCGACGCAGGCCGAAGGCGACATTCTCGAGCACCGACATCTGAGGGAACAGGGCGTAGCTCTGGAACACGGTGTTGACCGGTCGCTGATAGGGCTTCGTCGCGGTGACGTCTTTGCCGCCGATCAGGATCTGACCGGAGGTCGGCTCCTCCAGGCCCGCGACGAGGCGGAGAGTCGTCGTCTTGCCGCAGCCGGATGGACCGAGCAGGGCGAAGAAGGACCCTGCCGGGATGGTGAGGTCCAGGTCTTCGATCGCGGTGAAGCCGGGAAAGCGCTTGGTGATACCGACCAGCTGGAGGTCGGCCCCGGCATCCGCGAAGGTCGACGCGGAGGCGGACGCGCCGGCCATCAGGCGCCGAGCCCCACGGACTCGAACTCCACCGTGTACTTGGATTGCTCGGGCGGTGTGAGCGTGCGGAAGATCTTCACCTTGTCGAGGGTCGACTGGTCGGGGAAGATCAGCTGGTTGTCGACCAGCTCGGGGTCGACGTCGGCCATCGCCTCTTTGGCACCCGATACCGGGGTGATGTAGTTCACGTACGCGGCCACCGCGGCGGCGACCTCCGGCTCGTAGTAATAGTTCATGAGCTCCTCGGCGTTGGCCTGGCGCGGCGAGCCGATCGGCACCACGAAGTTGTCGCTCCACAGCGTGCCGCCGGTGTCGGGGATGGCGAAGCCGAACTTGTCGCCGCCGACCTCCGCGTTGATCGAGGTGACGTCGCCGGACCAGACGATGGCGGCAAGCGTGTCGCCGCTCTTGAGGTCGTCGGCATAGGAGTTGCCCTTGATGTTGCGGATCTGGCCCGACTTGACGTGCTTGCGGAACTCGTCGACGGCCTTGGAGAACTCCTCGTCGCCCCAGCTCTTGCCGGCGATATCGACGCCCTGCTCCATCATGATGAGGCCGATGGTGTCGCGCATCTCCGAGAGCACGCCGACCTTGCCCTTCAGGGCGGAGTCCCACAGTTCGGAGACGTTGGTGAGGCCGTTGGGCAGTTTCTCCTTGTTCCAGGCGAGGCCGGCGAAGCCGCTCTGCCAGGGCAGGGAGTAGACCCGCCCCTTGTCGAAGTCCGGGTTCTGCAGGTTCGACGTCAGGTTCGAGATGTTGGGGATCTTGTCGTGGTCGAGCTTCTGCACGTAGCCGAGCCCGATCAGGCGGCTGACCATCCAGTCGGTGAGGCAGACCGTGTCAGCACCGATGTCCTGCCCGAGGGCGAGCTGGTCTTTCACCTTGGCGTAATACGTGTTGTTGTCATCGACGGCCACGTCGTACTTGACCTGGATTCCGCTCTTCTTCTCGAAGGCGATGAGGGTCGGGTACTTGCCGTCGTCGTCTTCGTCGAGGTAGTACGACCAGTTCGCCCAGGTGAGGGTCTTGTCTTTGGCGGAGACGTCGGAGGCGGCCTTCGGCGCCGAGGCGCCCCCGGTGCTGCAGGCCGCGAGAGCGAGCGTCGCCGCTCCGATGCCGGCGCCGGTGAGCATCGACCGACGGGAGAGATCGAGCCGCTTCGCTTGGCCGAGCAGTCGCTGGAACATCGGGTCTTCTGGCGTGGGCCTGGTCATAATGAGCGACTCCTTCGACGGAAATCGACGGTACGGGCACTGGTACACCGTCGTGGCTCGATACTTGCACAGGGTGCGTCGCGGGGCGAGAGCGCGGTGGGCAAATCGCCCATTCCGAAACATAATCTTCACGAAATCAGCACATTTCGAGCGCTCTGAGCACGGAATCACTCGCCCAGCGGCGGCACCACCACCCGTTCCACCTGACCGTCCGGCTGAAGCAGCCACGCCGTCTCCCGTGTGGTGTCGAGTGCGGGCGGCAGTATCCGTTGCCCGACGACGGCTCGAAGCTCCGCCAGGCTGCAGCGATCGACGAGGAGCGGCGCGACGGTACGGAGCAGCGTCAGCTGTGACCAGCGTGCCTGCCAGCTCGCGGGATCGGCGACCCAGACGCGGGATTCCGTGGGGTCGAGTTGGAGCGCCGCGGTGTTCGGTCTCGTGAGGTCGATGGCATCGGCGAAGCGACGCGTCAGGTCACCCGGCCGCCCGGTCACCACGATCAGGGGCCCGTCGGCCGCGGCGATCGCCCGTGTCAGCGTCGAGGTGGGCGCGTCTGGCAGCGAATGCTCCGAGACCCGCGCGACCTGCAGCTCGGCGCCGTGCCACTCGCCGCGACCGGCGGGCGCGTCGGAGCGGTACAGCTCGGCTGTGGCGCCGGCGAGGAGGTGTTCCTGCCGGTCGGGTTGCCGCAGGATGACCCGGCTCTCGCACCCCGCCACGACCGACTGCAGTCCGCTCGACAGCCGCCGTGCGGCAAGCACCAGTGCGATGTCGGCGGCACCGCCCGTGCGCAGGATCTCCCGCAGCATGTCGCCGAAGGCATCGCGGTGTTCGTCTCCGAAGCGCGTGACGAGCACGTCGAGATCGTCGATCAGCAGCACGCCCGAGGCCGCACGACCCCGGCGCAGCCCGTCGACCAGGGCGGCGACGGCGTCCCACGCCTCCTCCGGCAGCGGCGGCACGATCCGCCCGGCCGAGGCCCGGGAGAGAGTGACCAGCAGCTCGGATTTGCCCGCGCCGGCACCGCCGAGCACGAGCAATGAGCCGTGTGCGACCGGGTTCCAGCGTGCGGTTGTCTGCTGCTGCCGGTCGGGCAGATCGAGCATCCCGAAGGCATATCCCTCATTGTCGAGCGGGTGATCGACGAGCAGCTCATCGATAGACAGGGTCCGCGGCAACTCCGGGCGCCACGGCCTGCGCGCCGGGAGGGCATCCACCCAGCGTTCCGACACTTCCCGAATGTCGTCGGCGCCGACGATGGCGACCTGCGCGACCACCGCATCGGCGCCGGCGACCGCGAGTACTACCCGACCGGGGGGATTCGCGGGAAGCGCGGCAGCGGCATCCGTTCCGACCACCGCGGCGCTGTCCGCACGATTGTTGACGCGCAGGGACAGCCGCAGTGGGACATTCGCCATCACCGAATCGCGGATGACGCCCGCGGGGCGCTGGGTGCAGAGGACCAGGTGGATCCCGAGGGAGCGTCCACGCGCCGCGAGGTCGGCGAACAGCTCGTGCAGGTCGGCGAAGTCGCCGACGAGAGCCGCGAACTCGTCGACGACGATCACGAGCCGCGCGAGCTCGACGCGGGGAGAGAGTGCATCGATGGATCGAGCACCCGCCTCGGCGAGCACGCGTTCCCGATGGCGAACCTCCGCACGCAGACTCTGCAGGGCACGCCGGGCGGACCGCTCGTCAAGGTCGGTGACCAGGCCGGTGACGTGCGGCAGCCGCATGATCGGGGCGAAGGCCGAGCCGCCCTTGAAGTCGACCAGGAGGAAGCTCACCGCGCACGGGGAGTGCGCGACGGCCAGGGCCAGCAGCCAACTGAGCAGCAGCTCGCTCTTGCCACTGCCGGTCGTGCCCCCGATCACGGCGTGCGGGCCGTCCCGAACGAGATCGATCGCGATCGGTCCGCCCTCACCGCCGAGAAACGTGGCGGTCAGGCTCTCGCGGTGGTCATCATCGACGGACCGATTCGCCCCCGTCATCGCGCAGAACTCCAGGCGATCGGCGAGTTCGTCGACCGCACCCCTGCGCGCAACGGCCGCTCGAGCCAGCAGGGCTGCCGTCGCGGTGGCCTGCTCCCGCGAGAGGTATATCGCACTGATCTCTCGCGGTGCCGCGGGATCGGGATGCGCGATGATCGCCGTGCCCTCCGCGCCGCCCACGCGCACCACCACGCGGCACCGATGGGGCAGCTCATGCGGTGCCCGCGCCACCGCGATCAGCGCCTCGGCGGGCGCCGTTACCGGCCCGGGCAGGCCGGTGCCCGCGCCCTGAGCCACGAACAGAGCGCTGCCGTAGGTCGTGCCCTGGTCACCCGGCGACGGGACGCCCGCACGGTGGGGAAGCGCCGCTGCCCACGGCTCGTCTCCCGCCGTGGCGAGTGTCGCCACCTCCGGCGGGAGGGCGTTCGCCAGTTGCAGGATCAACCCGCGGGCCACCGCCGATGCCAGCTCCGGCACCCCGCACACCCCGATGCCGAGGCGCGCATCGACGACCACCGGTGCCCCGTCGAGGCTGGCCGCCCGCTCGCGGAGGGCGGCCAGCTCGTCGGGATCGCGCATCGAGTCCCCGTCGAGCACGAGCGCGGAGGCGATCTCGCCATAGCCGAGCACGACAGGGATCTCGCGGTCGAGCGCTCCATGCCAGCGCTCGGGATCGCGCTCCGACGCTCCGAGCAGCCCGACGGACCCGGGCGCCCGGTGTCGCAGCCGCTCCCGTTCGCGATCGTGCTCCCGCCGGACGAGTTCGTCGAGGTCGGCGAGTTCGGCGTCGAAGCGTTCGCGTTCGTGACGCGCGGTGCGCCGCCCCTGCACCCGGCCATCCGCAAAGCTCGCCACGGCGATCACCGGGCCGAGCAGGGCGAAGGCGAGAGCGAACGGTGACGAGGTGATCGCCCAGATCAGCACGGAGCCGACCACGGGCGCGAGGCTGGCGAGAAGGGGGAACGGATGTCGCGGCGGCGGTTCGGGCAACCGTGGCAGCCTGAGCCGCACCGCCTCACCGGCGCGGGCATCGGGTGGAGGAGACATGCGGTACAGCACAGCTCATTCCGGCCCGCTCCACGATGAGCGTCAGGGTTTCTGTGAGTGACGATCGATAGGGGCGGCGTGGGAGGGAGGGGACCTCAGCGAAGCGCGGTCAGCTCACGATGAAGAATTGCTCACCGATCTCCACCCGGGTGCCCCGCACGATGCGGTAGCGCTTGTCGGGCTGGCAACGCACGGCCGCGGCGTCGGGCTCGCGAACGATGGTGCCATTGCCCGAGAAGCGGTCGAGGATCCAGAAGCTTCCGGCATCCTGACCGAATTCCAGGTGGGTCTTCGAGACCGACCGACTCGGGTCTATCACCCGCACCAGCTGGTCGAAGTACTCCCCCGGCTCGGGGATGGGATTGCGGCCGATGAGGCCGGAACCCTGCACCGTCGAGCTGTCGCCGGTGCTGAACTGCAGGATGAACCGCTCGCCGCCGAGGCGTTTCGGCCGCACGATGCGCGTTGCCTCGAGGTCGGCGATATCGTCGGCCGCGGCATCCCCTGCCCCCTCGACGGCAGGACTCACCGGGGCGGCGGGGCGCACCTGTGCGGCGGGACGGGCGGGAACAGCGGGGCGCACCGGCAAGACCGGCTCCTCAGCCCCGGTGAGGAAGGCGGGAAGGTCGGGCAGGGTGACCGGCGGCAGCGGCCGGGACAGCGATGACCGGGCAGGTGCGGACGGTGCCCGCGGTGGCGTGGTGCTCGCGGCGATCCGCTCGATCACCACGGTGTCACGGGGCTGGCTGAAGGAGCGCGCGGCGAGCGGCGACACGGCGCCGCACTCGCTGCAGAATATCTCCTGTGGCCCCATCGCGGTTCCGCACTGCTGACAGCGCGAATCCGTCGACTCGCTCCACGGCCGCTCATGCGGTTCGGGCTGCGCGACGGGCGGCGGGGCAACCAGCGCGGGCGGCGTCACCGAGCGCGCGGGCGGCGCCGCGCTGACGGCGGAGTCCGCCTCGGCAGCCGTGACGGCACGTCCGCAGTCTCCGCAGAACAGTGCGCCCCCCGGCAGCACTGCACCACAAAATGTACATGTCACGAGCGATCCCCTATCGCGTGAAGAGCTTCTTGACACTATAACCACCGAGCGATCGGAGCGAGACGGCCGCTCGGATCCGCTGCCAGCGGGTGCGCTCGTCGTCGAGCGTTGCGACGAGTTCGCGCACGGAACGCCAGACGTTGTCGGCATCCGCGTCGTCGGGCTGAGTGGGCGAGAAGATCGCCCGGTCGGTGATGGCCGCGAGCACCAGGGGCCGCATGCCGCCGATCGCGGAGGCGACCTCGGTGCGGGTGGCTCCGAGGGGCGGATCGAAGCCGCGATCGATCACCGAATCCTCGTATTCGCGCCAGCCACCGCTGATCCGCTCGAGCGGCGAACCCTCCCTCCGCCGCGCGCGCCGGCGACGCAGCTTGGCCACGATGATGGCGAGGAATGGTGCCAGCACGATGGCGACACCGAGCAGCACCCAGCCCAGGACGGTGAGCACGGCGAGCAGGATCACCAGCCACGGCTCGAGCGGTTTGCTCAGATCCTGAGTGGTGTCCGGCGGCGACTGCGTGTTGCGGCTCTGCTGGTCGTCAGGCGGGGGCTGCACGGGCGACTGTGGCCGGGCGATGCGTGTCGGCTCCTGCGGCAGCTCCTCGGGAATGGGGCGGATGGCGGGGGTCGGGTCGATCGTGACCCACCCGTAGCGCGTGGTGTTCACCTCGATCCAGGCCGAGACATCCGATCCCTTCACCGTGGTCACCCCGGCCGCGTCGACGTCGGTGGGGGCGAATCCGAACACCACCCTGGCCGGGAAGCCGAGCTGGCGGGCCATCAGGGCGGCGGTGACCGCATACTGTTCCTGGTCGCCGATCATCCGCTGGTCGGTGAGGAGTTCTGTCACCCGGTCGGCCGCGTGACCGGAGCGACTGCTGGGCTGCTCGGGATCGACACCGTGGCTGACATACCCGTTCTTCTTCAGCTGGGCGATCATCTCGGCGAGCTGCTTCCCCGCGCCGGTGGTGCCGCGCACCCAATCGTCGAGGGTGGAGGAAAGACTGTCGGGAAGGGTGCCGATGCGGGGCACCGCCGCCGTGCCGGGACGGAGGGAGGCGATCTCGTCTTCCGCGGGTTGCACCGGATCGATCGCGTCGAGGCTGTACGCGTCGCCGCTGGTCAGCGCGGTCAGCACCGCTGCCGTTCCGCTGGTGTTGTTGTAATAGAAGGCGTCCCGCAGCGAGGTCCCCTCCGTGCCGGCGAAGTCGATGCTCTCGAACTTGCCGACGGTCGGCACCCACACTCCCCGATAGTCGCCGACGACGACGTTCAGATGCACCGGCGTGCCGGACACCCTCGACTGGTCGAAGGTCGACGGCACGCGGGTGAACGAGCCGGAGTCGCTGGTGACCGCCGAGCTGCCGACCGCGTAGACGATGCCGTCGTAGCTGTCGAGAGTGGCGATGCGGATGCGGCCGGCAGCGGGCAGACCGCGCACCGACAGCACGGTGCTGTCCGCTGTCCCGGGGAGCTCGTAGTGCCGGAACCCGCTGAGTGGACTCACGTAGTCCCGTGGATCGAATGGCTGCACGACGGCGCTGCGCAACACCTGCCGCTGACCGGTCGGCGGCAGCAGAGTGGTCGCCCCGATTCCGGCCGCGCCCGCGACGGCGATGATGAGGCCGGCCCCGAGCAGGGTGCGTGCGCCCACGAACCCGCGATCCGCTACCGTCTCGAGGGGCCGTCCGGCGGCGTCGAGGGCGCGGGCGAGGCGACGGATCGACTCGCGGCGACGGTACCAGCGCCACCAGATCATCCAGAGCAGCAGCGCGGCGAGAAGCCCCAGCGACTGGGCGAGCGGCCAGGTCGCGAAGCCCGGCCCGAACAGGGTGGCGACCACGAACAGCAGCACGGGGGCGAGTGTGGCCAGCTCGCCGAAGCGCGCGCGGAGGGCGACGCTGAGGCCGATCACCACGGTGCCGAGTACCACCACGAAGGCGGGGATCAGCAGTGCCTGGTAGCTGCCGACCGGCAGGGTGATGGTGAGCAGTTGCTTCCAACTGAGGGCGGTGCCGCGCACCAGCTCGAGCAGACCTTGCCCGGTCGGAATCACACCGAACAGGGCCCGACCGGGAACGGCGAGCGGCACGCCGAGCACGACGTAGGCGAACAGGGTGACGCCGAGCACGAGCACACTGGACCAGCGGAACCGGGCGCCGAGGATGGCGATCAGCGAACCGACCAGCGTCGCCACCACGATCACGATCACGAGTTGCAGGCTGCGATAGGTTGCCCACAGCGCGGTGGAGGCTATCCCCGTCGATACCCACAGCATGACGGTGTTGACCACGGTGAATCCCACGCGCGGTGCGCGGCGACGCGGGCGGAGCGAGGTGGCGGCGGCGGATGAGGTCATGCGGCGGCCGATTTCGCCAGCGACTTCTGCAGGTCTTCGAGATAGCCGATCGTGAGCACGCTGAGCCCCGCAACCCGCCGTAGCCCCGGCACGGTGTCCGGGTCGCAGACCACCGCGACCACCTCGACGCCCGCGGGGAAGCTGGTCGAGGCGGCACGCAGCTCGGCGTTCGTGGTGAGCGAGCCGCAGACGAGGAAGGCGACGGAGATGCCAGTGATGTCATCCGCGGTGACGCGTGCGACATCCGTGATCCCGATCGCCGACGCGGCGTGTTCGACCAGCGCGAGATCGTCGAGCAGTCGGGTGCGGGTGAGGGTGTTCAGCTGACGCACCGCGAGCACCTTCTGTTTGGCGAACTCGGGGGTGCGTTCGCTGACCACGACCGACACGTTGCGGGCGTCACGGATGGCGCGGGCGCCGAGACTGCCGGCGACGCTGACCGCCATCTCGAACTCCTCCTGCGTCGCGTAGTTGGCGGTCGCCAGACTCAGCGCGATCACGAGGTGACTGCGGCGGGTCTCTTCGAACTGCCGCACCATGTACGTGCCGGTCTTCGCGGTCGACTTCCAGTGGATGTAGCGGCGCTCGTCCCCCGGGGTGTACTCGCGCAGGGCGTGGAAGGAGACGTCGCTGTTGGTGAGGTCGCGGGTCGGGTTGCCCTCGAGATCCCGGATGAATCCGGTACTGGTGGAGGGGATGCCGATGGTGCGGGGATGGATGAACAGCTCGGTCGCGGCGGTCCAGACCAGCTCGCGCCGCACCAGCCCCACCGGGTCGGCGCGGACGGTGCGCACCGGGCCGATCGACAGCACGCCACGGCGGGCGGTCGGCACGACGAACTCGTGCTCGAAGGCGGCGCCCTTGGCGAGGCTCGGCAGCGCGAGTTCAGCAAGCCCCGGGCCGACCGGAATCTCGACCTTGACCCCGAGCAGCCGATGCCGGGTGGGATTGGTCACCGCGATGACGCCGGTGGCCGGCTCCCCCACCACCACGCGGCTGTGGGGCACATCGAGGGTGATCTCGAACGCGCTGCGGCCGATCAGGTAGAGCGCGGCGACGGCGAGCAGCACCAGGACGGTCCAGCCGACGACGACCAGTTCGATCCAGGCGATGCCGTAGCCGAAGCCGAGGGCCAGGGGCACGACGGCGATCATCACCCAGCCGAGCGGAGTGATGACGGCGGATGCCCGGCGCACCGCCCGCGCCACGCTGAGGCCGAGCGCCCGACCGAGTCGCACCAGGGCGATGACAACGTCGGCGACCGGTCCGGTGCGGTTGCCGACGATGCGGGTGCGCGCGTTGGTGAGGCCCTCGGTCGAGGAGACCGTGTTCGTGCCCGCGCCGACGGCACGGGTGGGCGTCGAGCGTGAGGTCACGCCTTTCGCTCCGGCCGGTCGGCCGCGCTGACTGGTGGCGGAGCGGTTGCTCACACCGCTTGCCGATCGCTCGGCGGCGGGGTCTCGATCAGCAGTTGGCTGACGATGCTCGACGCGGTGACACCGTCGAACTCCGCCTCGGGGTCGAGCACGAGACGGTGGGCAAGCACCGGCTCGGCCAGCGCCTTCACGTCATCCGGTATCACGTAGTGCCGCCCGTTCGCCGCCGCGAGGGTCTTCGCCGTGCGGATGAGCGCGAGGGCGCCGCGCACGCTGGCCCCGAGGCGCACCTCCGGCGTCGACCGGGTCGCCTCGACCAGGCGCGAGACGTAGTCGTTGATCGACGCGTCGACGTGCACCGTGCGGGCGAGCTTCGCCATCTCGACGATCACCTCATCACTGGCGATCGACGGGACGACGGTGTCGTGGGCGCGCACGCCCGCACCCTCGAGAATGCGCACAGTCGATGCGTGATCGGGGTAGCCGATGGAGGTCTTCATGATGAAACGGTCGAGCTGCGCCTCGGGGAGGCGATAGGTGCCGGCCTGCTCGATCGGGTTCTGCGTGGCGATCACCATGAACGGGGCACCGACCGCGTGGGTCACACCATCGACGGTGACCTGGTTCTCCTCCATCACCTCGAGCAGTGCCGCCTGAGTCTTCGGGCTGGCCCGGTTGATCTCATCCGCGAGCACGATGTTGGCGAAGATCGGGCCGCGGTGGAACTCGAAGTCGCCGGAGCCCTGGTCGTAGATGCTGACGCCGGTGATGTCACCGGGCAGCAGGTCGGGGGTGAACTGGATGCGGTTGGTCGAACCCTTGACGCTCTGCGCCATGGCACGGGCGAGTGAGGTCTTGCCGGTGCCGGGAAAATCCTCGAGCAGGAGGTGACCGTCGCTGAGCAGCGCGGTGAAGGAGAGGCGCACGACGAAGGTCTTGCCGAGCAGCACCTGATCGACGTTTGCGACCAGGCGGTTGAAGATGTCGGAGAACCATGTGGCCTGCTCCTGGGTCATCGTCATCGGTTGTGCCTCTCTCGGTGCTGCGAAAAGTAGTGGTGCGGGAAATGTCTCGGTCGCGCGATCAGCGCGCGACACCGTTGGTGTTGTAGGTCAGCTCGTAGGGCTGACCACCGTTCGCGATGACCCGGATGCGCAGCTCTGCGGTCCCCGGAGGGAGCGGGCCCGTGTCGCAGCTGCCCCCGGTCTCGGCGAAGTCGTGATACTCGGCGTCCGTGCCGCAGGAGAACTGCACCGACTGGTACCCGTCGCCGAGGCCACTGGGTCGACTCAACCAGGAGAACACTCCGCCCCCGTCGAGCAACACGCCACTGGAGACGAACTGCACGCCCCGAACCGTGGGGTCGACAGAGGTGGGGATCGCGAAGGTGGTGGAGTAGGTGCCCTGGCAGAGACGCTCGCCCCCGTCGAAACTGCGACAGGCGCGCAGCTGCACCGACTGACCGGGGCTGCCGTAGGTCACGCCGGTGATGAAGTCGCCCACCGAGATCGGGCCACGTTCCGGTCCGCTGTTGACCGTGTAGTAGAGCTGGTAGTCGCCGGTGAGAGTGGTGCCGGCGATCTGCGCCGAGGTGAGCACGACATCCCACACGTCGTCATGCCGGTTCGGTCCAGCGAATGTCGCCCCGATGATGACACCGGGCCCGATCCGTGCGGCGACCGGTGAGCTGGCGGTGCAGCCGATCTCGTTGCGGGCGAACACGATGATGGAGTACCGCTGCTCGCTCGAGAGGCCGGAGAAGGTCTTCTCCGTCGCCATCCCCTCCATCTGAGCCGGGCAGGCGGGCGCAGCGCCGGTGTAGGCGACGGCCGTGTACCCGCTGATGTCGCGCCCGTTGCCGGCGAAGGCACCGGCCCAGCCCACCCTGATGCTGTTGTCACTCACGGATGCGCCGGGAGTTCCGACGACCAGAGGAGCGCCCGCGGGCACACCCGATCCTGAGGCGGTGTTCCAGTTCGTGAGGCCGGAGAACGAGCCGTTGCGCGGGCTGACCGTGACGGCGACCGACTGCCCGTTGCTGAGGCCGCGCGCCTCGACCTGACAGGTCGAGCTGCCGCAGGCGGAGGCGTTGATGTCGGCGGAGACCCCTCCGGCGTTGACCACATACCGGGTGACGGGACTGCCACCCTCCGGCGCGGTCACCACGGGCCAGCTGATCCGCAGTCCGCCGTCGAGCGGGGCGGTGTCGACCCGCGACGGCGCTGGCGGCACCAGGTCGGACCAGATTGGCGAACCGAGGCCCACCGGTACCGACGCCCCGAGAGCGTTCTTCGCCACCACCCGCAGTCGCACCGCGTTGCCCGGGCCGTTGCCCGGCGTGCTGATGTCGCAGACGGTGAGGGGGCAGGCGGTGGTCGCGCCGGCGTCATCCGCCCCCGTGGACATCGTCACCTCGTACCCGGTGATCGGCGAGTTGTTGTCGGAGCCAGGGGTCCACTTCAGCGTGATCCGTCGATCACCGAAGGCGGTGGCGGTGAGCCCGGTCACCGCTTCCGGTTTGTCCTGCACCGACACCGTGATGCTGCCCCAGACCATCCTGTCCGCATCTCCGGTGGCATCGGCGACCTGGTACTGCAGGGTGGTGTTGCCCGGCTGTGCGGAGTTCGACACCGAGATACTGAGCCGGGAGTTGTCGGCGTTTGGCGTGATCGACACCCCGGACGGAAGCGCGCCGCCGTCCAGGCCGCGGATGGCAACGACCTTGAGCGGCTTTCCCGGGAACGGGTTGGTGGCACTGTCGTTGCTCAGCACGTCGACCGACGAGCTCTGTCCGCGGGCGACGGCGACACTGTCGGGCACGGGAATCGCGAGCGGGCGGCTGGAGGCCACCACATTGAGTTTGATGCGCCCGGACTGCCCGGTCACCAGGGCATCCCGCACGGCGAGCAGTATCGCGGTCGAGCTGCCCTTCGGTGTTCCCTCGTTGGCCTTGAGCGCCAGGGTCTGACCGGTGAGCGTGTAGCTGAAGCCGGCGGGCAGCGGATTGAGCACCGTATACGCCAGCTCCGCGGCATCCTTCGGGTGCGGATAGTTGGTGAGCTTCGACAGGTCGATGTCCCGCGAGCTTCCCGGCTCGAAGTCGATCTCGCCACCGACGAAGACGGGAGGCTGGTTCTGCCGGGGCGTCACGGTGATCGGCAGCACGAGGGTGGCCACGCGCCCGGCGGGATCGGTGGCCGAGCTGCCGTCGGTCACCTCGAACGAGATGCTCGCGGGCCCGAAGTACCGGTCCGCGGAGGTGAACCGCAACGTGTGGTCGTTCACCACCAGGCTGTCGCCGTTCGCGTGGGTGGCCTGCACCGAGGCGGTTCCGGTCAGCTGCACCTTTCGGCCACCGATCGCCAGCACGTACTGGTTGAGGTCGATGCGCAGCTCCGCCTCGCTGGCCACGGTGAGCACCGGTGCCTTGCGGTTGACCTGCGGTAGGGCATCGTCGAGGCCGGGCACCCAGACGAAGCCGTACGAGACGATCTTGGGGTCATCCGGATTCGCGACGGCGAACGGGATGATCTGGCTCTTGTTCTGCACGGTGACATGAATCCGCTTGCCGGCGGTGACCGTCGCCTCGCTCGAGTACCCCGCGAGCAGCGAGACCTTCAGGCCGGAGACCGGACCGTCGGCGAAGAAGGTGTTGCGCAGCACGTTCACATTGATCGCGTCGCGGCCCAGGATGTCCGTGAGGGTCAGCACCGTGTCGTCGACGACCGGATAGGCGCGCGGGGCGTCCGGGGTGACGGTCACCGTGACGAAGTTCTGACTCCGGCCGCCAAAGTCGTTCTCGATCGTGTACTGGAGCCCGTAGATGGCGGGCTTCTTCGGCGGCGTGATCTGGATGATGTCACCCACGACCTTGGCCTTGATCTCTTTGCTGTTCGGCTGGACCCTGACGATCTTGAGCGCCCCGCCGTCGGGGTCGGAGTCATTCGCCAGCACCTGCACCGACACGGTGGCCCCGGGACGGGCGGTGACCTCGTCCTCGACGGCGACAGGGTTGCGCGCACCCTCCGACTTCGGACTGATGCCGACCCGCACGGTGCCGGTCGCACGCGCGCCGAGGGCATCGATCACCGTGTAGGTGAAGGTGTCGGTTCCGGCCGAATAGTCGCCGGCCTGGTAGTCGAAGAAGTCCGGGCCGGTGAGGCTCACCGACCCCTTATCGGGGTTGGTCTCCTGCCCGAGCAGCTGCACCGAGTCGCCGTCAGGGTCGATCCCGGCCAGCGGCACGGAGATGCGCACCTTCTCCCCCGCGAGCACTCGACCCACGACGGTCACCGGCACCGGCGGGTTGTTGGTCGACTCGACGGGCTCCCGCACGGCGATCTTCACCTGGGCCTGCGCCACCTGACCGTCGGGTCCCGCGATCTCGTAGACGGCGGAGAAGTCACCGGTCTTCTGCGGCGCGAGGTAGCGCAGTTTGTCGCCGGAGGCGAAGAGGAGGCCGGAGTCGCCCTTCAGCCCGATCGAGAGCATCGGATCGAGCGTGAGTTCCTCACCGTCGGGCTGCACGTCGTTGGCGAGCACGGGGATGTCGATGGCATCGCCCACGCGCACGGTGAGACTGTCATCGTTCGCGACCGGCGGCTGCAGGCGGGCCGGCACCGGGATCTGCACCACGGTGATCACGCCCTCCGCCTCGGCCAGACCGTTGCTGATGCGGTAATTGAAGCCCACCGGACCGTTGTCGAGCGGTGCCGTGAGCGTCACCCGGATCGCCCGCTGCTCGATGACGTCCGCCCGTACCCCGGCGCCCTGCTCGACGTTGTAGACGCCCGTGACCAGAAGCACTCCTCCCGCGGGATCGATGTCGGTCGATGCCACGTCCACCGTCTGACTGCTCAGCGTCTGCACGAAGATCGTCTTGGGGATGGTGATCGGCTTGGTGTTCGCGTCCGGCGGGGCCGCGACATCCACCCGGATCTCCCCGGTGACGGTCTGGTCACCGTCGTTGACCACGTATTCGAGGTAGTGGGTGCCGACCTGACTGCTGGTGAACCGGAACGTTCCCGCCTCGAGGCTGGCCACGATCGTCGAGCCGCTCTTGGCCGGAACGCTCGCGAGATGCAGCGTCCCCGTCCCCCCGCGCACGTGCTCGAGCGGGGCGATGGTGGTCTCCTGGTCGGCGTAGGTCGACACGGGGAAGGGATCAGCGATGATCGGCAGCTGCCCCGGCGGCTTCACCGTGACGCTCAGCGTTCCCGTGTTCTCCGCTCGGCCGTCGGAGACGACGAGGGTGACCGAACGCAGTCCTCCGACCGCGCCACCCTCGCTGAAGGCGAGGGTTCCCTCCGGCTTGTAGCTCACACCGTCGGGTTCTGCCGTCGATGCCCCCGAGAGGTAGAAGGCGTCACCGTCCGGGTCGATCCAGTCGCCGATGACGGATGTCGTCACCCTCCCGCCCTCGACCACGAGCGCCTTGCTCTGCCGCACCTGGGTCGGCGGCGAGTCCTCCGAGGGCAGGCGCACCGCCACCGTCACGTGGGCACTCGCGATGCCGCCGCGCCCGTCGCTGATCGTGTAGTCGAAGCCGACGGTCCCGCTCGCGGTGGGGAGCAGGGTGAGTTGCAGTTGCTGCGCATTGTTGATCAGGTCGAGGCGCCCGACGTTCTCCTCGACCTGCGTGAAGTCGGTGATGACGAGCACGTCGCCGTTGGGGTCGTAGTCGTTGAGCAGCACCGGCAGCACACTCGAGCGTCCGGGTCGGGCACCCAGCGCGTCGTCCACCGCGACCGGCGGCGTCTGGGTCTTGTCGTACTCCGGCGGGGTGTCTTCGCTGTCGTCCTGTACCTGCTGCTGATCCTGGCGCACCGTGATCAGCTCCGACCAGTTGTCGATGTACTGCCCGTTCTGCTGCACGGCCCAGGTGCCACCGCCGCGCGGGTCGTTGAGCACGACGGTGTCGCCGTTCAGCACGAAACCGAGTCGGGATGCCCCGGCCGGCAGCGAGGGAAGCTGCAGCGGAATCCCCTCGCCGTTGCCACAGCGCCGCAGCGCCGTGCCGTCCGACCAGGCGGCATAGCTGCAGCCCTTCGCCACGACCGGCGCGACGGGGGTGCCGGTATGTCCGCTGGCGAGCACCGTCGCGGTGCCACCACCGAGCGGAACGGAGAGCAGACCGGAGGAGGTGCCGACGAGCACTGCGTCGCCCACGGTGCTCGGCTGCTGCAGTACCGGGTCGCTGCCGTCGGCGATCCGCGCGCTCAGGTCGATGGTCCCGCCCTCGGTGCGCAGCGTGCGGGCGGCCCGGTCGAGAAGCACCCAGCTGTCGCCGACCGAGGTGATGGAGACATCCGTCGCACTGGCTCCGAATCGCACCCCGGAGGTGCGATCGACGGCGTCGGAGTGCGCCGCATCGACGCGGTAGACCTGCCGGGCGGTGTGGGAGTAGACCCAGAGCACACCGGCTGGGCTGACGGTGGCGGTCGCATCGGCACCGAGGCTGAGCGTCGGTTGGGACTGGGCGTCGAAATTGGCGAGGTCGGCCAGCGCGAGGATCCAGAACTGGCCGGTGGCCGCGGATCCCACCACCACGTTGTCGCCGGCGATGAACAGTACGGGCTGCACCGGCGGCAGCGGCGCGCTGTCGAGCACGCTCGAGGTCGCCGCATCGACGATATCGACCTTCGCGTCGGTGCGATCGAACAGCAGCACCGTCGCGCCGTGCTGGACGACCTCGATGTCGGTGCCGGTGCTGGCGACGACCGTGTTGAGCGCGAGCACCTGCGGGTTCGCCCGACCGATCACCTGCGAGGTACCGTTGGCGACCCAGACCGATCCGTCGTCGAGCGTGACCTTCTGCGCCGCATACCCGGAGGAGACCACGGCCAGGGTGATCACCAGGCTCGCGATAGCCGCCCCACTCACCGAGCTGATGACCAGGGATCGGTGGGCGGCGAGCCACTTCTTCAGCATGACAGCCTCAGCATACGAGCCTCGAGAGCGTCACCCGGAGAATTCCACGCACTTCTCGGTACTCGCCGCGCCGGTCTTGCCCTCGCGGTTGACGGTGACGGTGATGCAGACCCGCTGCCCGTTCGTGGCATCGACGGAGTAGGTGCGGGTGCTCTGGATGCTCGACTGCCCGTCGCTCGTCGTCACCTGGTACTGGTCTCCGGGCCTCACCCCAGGGTCGACCCAGGTGAACTGCACCGAATCGGAGTTCGACCGCGCGGAGATGTCGGTGACCTTGGGGATATCGGTGGAGTTGGCCCGGATCAGCACGATCGTGGTGGCCGTGCCGAGGCCGAGAACCAGCACCGCCGCGGCGATGAGACTCCAGACCAGTGCTCGTACCCCCCTGTGCTGGGTCGTCGGTTCGGTGCCCGAGCTTCCGCGCTGACTGCTCTGCCGAGCGCTGTTCTGCCGAGCGCTGCCCGAGCCCGCCGCACTCGAGGCGCGGTTGCCCGCCTGCCGGTCAACGGCCCGGCGGTTCGACTGTGTGAGGATCGTTCCGACCCGGGAGTCGCCGACCACGGCAGCGGCCCGACGACGACGGCGTCCCGCCCGCGGCGCCACCGCGCTGTCGATCGCGCGAACCCGGGTGCGATCATCGAAGTCGGAGACGGTCGCCATCGCCCAGTCATCCATCTCGACCTCGATCGGCGTCTGGGGAACGCCGAGTTCCGTCTCGATGGCCTGGAGTTCGCGCACCAGCTCGATCACGCTGCGGGGGCGGGCATCCGTCTTGCGCGACATGGCGCGCTGCAGCAGCTGCTCGAGGCTGCGCGGAACATCCGATCGGCCGATCGGCTGCGCCTTCGCCCGATTGATCCGACCGATCAGGTCGGCGGACTTGTTCGACTCCCCGGGGATCTCGAACGGTGAACGGCCGGCGAGAAGCGAGTACACGGTGGCGGCGAACGACCAGACCTCGGAGCCGACGCTGCCCGGTGTTTCGTCCATGAGCACCTCGGGAGCCGACCACGGGATCGACATCCCCACCGACTCGGTCGTTTCGAACTCGGTCAGGGTCGAGGCGATTCCGAAGTCGGAGAGCACCGGGTGCCCGTAGGCGGTGAGCAGGATGTTCGACGGCTTGATGTCGCGGTGCAGCACGCCGGCGCGGTGCGCGGTTTCGATGGCGCTGCCGATCTTCACCGCGATGCGCAGCACCTCGGCGACCGGGATCCGCTCGCGCCGGTAGCGCTCACTCAGCGCGGAGGAGCACAGCTCCATCACCAGGTACGGACGCCCGTCGGCCGACACGCTCGCCTGATACACGGTGAGGATCGACGGGTGCGCGCTCAGCTGCGCCATGAGGTTGGCCTCGGCCTGGAACATCTGGCGCACCTGGTCGTTGACCACCTCGCTCAGCATCACCTTGACGGCGACCTGACGGCGCGGCATGTTCTGCTCGTACAGGAAGACGTCGGCGAATCCGCCGGAGCCGAGCACGTGGATGTGGGCGAAGCCGGGAAGCACAGGGGGAATCGAGGGTAGGCGGCGGGCCATGTCTCTCCCCTTCCCCGGTGGTCTGTGCTCAGTGCTGCTCAGTGCTGTACTGGCGGTGTGCTCAGTGGTGCCTGCGTGCTGAGTGCTGGCAACTCAACAGCGAGCGTCCCCGGCAGGGGCGTGCCATCGGGGCACGGTCGCTCCGGCACGGTCGTGCCGTTCCGACGGCGTGCCGTCGATCCTCTATTGTACGCATGCCGCACCGGGCCACCCGCGACCAAAGTGCTGATGAGCGCGCCGTTTCGTATCCCCTGTTCGGGGGGTGCGGTCTCGCGCCCTGGCCGGATGTCCGGCTACTCCGGGCGGGTCCTGCGGCTCCGAGGGGCGGTGTCTTCCATCTCGAATTCGCCGTCGCTGGCGACCACATCGACGACCACGGTGGTCACGTTGTCGCGGCCCCCGCTCTGCACTGCCGCCGCGACCAGTGCCTCTGCGGCGTCCACGGGGCTCAGGCCGGATCCGAAGATGCCGCCGATCGCCCGATCGTCCAGCTCCTTGCTCAGGCCGTCCGAGCAGAGCAGCAGGCGGAGCCCCGCGCGCGCCGGGACCGCCCAGAAGTCGATGCGAGGTTCCGCGTTGAACCCGACCGCGCGGGTGATCACGTTGCTCTCGGGATGCGACTCCGCGTCCTCCGGCCGGATCAGACCGGCGGCGACGAGTTCCTGCACCACCGAGTGATCGACGGTGATCTGCACCAGCCCGGCCGGTAGCTCGCCACCGGACTCTGCGGCGTCGGATTCTGAGGCGCCGGAGTCCGGGACGCCCACGGCTCCCCAGGCGTACACGCGGGAGTCCCCCACGTTGAACACCACCCAGTACGGCTCGCCGTCGTGCAGCGTCAGCGCGGCTCCGGTCACAGTGGTGCCGACGCCGAGCGGCAGGTCTGCGGCGGCCCGAGCGATGTCGTCGGTGGCGTCGTGAAGCGCGAGCTCGATCACCGAGGGTTCGACGAAGTCCGGGCCGAGAGCCTCGGCGAGCCGGGTGACGACGGCCGCACTGGCGACGTCGCCGGCGGAATGTCCACCCATGCCGTCGGCCACCGCGAATACGGGCGACTCCGCGATGTAACTGTCTTCGTTCAGCTTGCGCTTGAGGCCGACATCCGTCGCCGCGCCCCAGGCCAAGCGCAGCCCGGCATCGGCACGGCCGGGCAGCGTCAGCGCCAGTTCTGCGCTGGTGCGTCCGACTTCGGTCACGGTGAGGCCTCCCGGCGACGACGATACGGCCGTCCGAAGGGCGGGGGCCGAGCGGATGGACGGAGCTAGTGGCTCTCGCGGCTCTGCAGCGGGAGGATCTCGACGAGGTTACCGTCGCCGATATCGATAACGGTACCGGGCTGCACGACCACGGATTCGCCCTGCCGCAGCTTCTGCGTGTCGCGCCCCGGCGGGGTGACCGTCGTGCCGTTGGTCGAGCGCAGGTCGGTGGCGATCACCAGGGTTCCCTGCTGACGCAGCTCGAGATGGGTGCCCGAGACCTCCTTATGCGGAGATTCGACCCGGGCGAGCACCGGCGGCTCCGCGGTGAGGATGCGCGGCGGTGTGGGTGCGCGACCGATCAACACGGGCGCCTCGAGCGATACCGC
>Ga0247737_1000152_pt1 | contig 22441 bp, 20 predicted proteins | sample UWRJL028104C2_FD_180937 | JGI IMG/M metagenome (GOLD analysis project Ga0247737, IMG submission 180937) | Plant litter microbial communities from Arlington Agricultural Research Station in Wisconsin, United States - UWRJ-L028-104C-2 | ecosystem: Environmental > Terrestrial > Plant litter >...
CGCCGAGAATTACGAGGAAATCCGCTATGAGGGCTTTGGTCCCGGCGGCGTCTCGCTGATCATCGAAGCGCTTACCGACAACCGCAACCGCACCGCGACCAATGTGCGCGTCGCTGTGGCGAAGAACGGTGGCAATCTCGGCGCGAGCGGATCGGTCAGCCACGGTTTCGACCGGATGGGCCTGATCTCCTATCCGGCAAGCGCGGGCGATGCCGAGAAGATATTCGAGGCAGCGCTCGACGCGGGTGCCGAGGATGTCGAATCGGGCGATGACGGCCATGAGATCTGGACCTCGAACGACGCGCTGCACGAAGTCGTGAAGGCACTGACCCCCGTGCTCGGCGAGCCCGAGGGCGCGAAGCTCGCCTGGCGGCCGCAGACGATGGTCGAGGTCGGCGAGGACGATGCCGGATTGCTGTTCAAGCTGATCGATGTCCTCGACGAGGATGATGACGTGCAGCAGGTATGGGGCAATTACGACGTGTCCGACGCCGTGCTGGAGAAATTAGGGTGACCTTCTTCAAGCCCCTCCCCTTCAGGGGAGGGGTTGGGGTTGGGGGACTCCCTCAGCGTCGCAACGTGGCGCTTGAGGCACTGCCCCACCCTAACCCCTTCCCTGAAGGGGAGGGGCTTTTTTCGTGATCATCCTTGGCCTCGATCCCGGGCTCGGCACGACCGGCTGGGGGCTGATCCGCGCCGAGGGCAACCGGCTGTCGCACCTCGCCAATGGCCGGCTGAAGACCGACAGCGCCGCGGCCCTGCCGCGCCGGCTCGCGCATCTCGATGCGATGCTTGGCGCGCTGATCGTCGATCATGCGCCCGATGCGGCGGCGGTCGAGGAAGTGTTCGTCAACGCCAACCCGCAATCGACCCTGAAGCTCGGCCAGGCGCGCGGCGTGGTGCTGTGCGCGGTGGCGCGGACCGGAATCGAGGTCGGCGAATATGCCGCGCGCCTGGTCAAGAAGGCGGTCGTCGGCGTCGGCGGCGCTGAAAAGGCGCAGGTGCATGCCATGGTCGCGCGGCTTCTGCCGGGCGTGAAGATCGATGGCCCCGACGCAGCCGACGCGCTGGCGGTGGCGATATGCCACGCGCATCATCTGGCGTCGGCGCGACGCATCCCCTAGTCCATCGCCATGATCGCGCATCTCAAAGGCCGCCTCGACTCGCTCGGCATCGATCATGCGGTGATCGACGTCGGCGGCGTCGGCTATCTCGTCGGTGCATCGTCCCGGACCCTGGCCGCGATCGGCCCGGTCGGCGAGGCAGCGATGCTGCACACCGAGATGCTCGTCGCGGAGGATTTCATCCGCCTGGTCGGTTTCGCGACTGCCAGCGAACGCGACTGGTTCCGCCTGCTGACCGGTGTGCAGGGCGTCGGCGCGCGCGTGGCGCTGGCGATCCTGTCGGCGCTCGACGCGTCGGATCTCAGCCGCGCCATCGCCGCGCAGGACAAGGCAATGGTCGCCCGCGCCAACGGCGTCGGCCCCAAGCTTGCAGAGCGGATCGTGCGCGAGTTGAAGGACAAGATCGGCGCTGTCGCGATCGGCGGCGCGACCCCGGTCGCCGCGAGTGGCGCGGGGGCGGATGCGATTTCTGCCATGCTTAACCTCGGTTTCCGTCCGGCTGAGGCGAGCGCCGCGGTTGCCGCGGCGGAAGAGGAGCTGGGGGCGGGCGCTACGCTCGATGCGCTGGTGCGGCTGGCATTGAGAAAGGCATCCAAGGCATGATCGCGGGGCTCCTCCAGATGCTGAGCTTCTGCCTGACCTGAAAGCGATCAAGCGCTTTGCCGGGGGAGATGAGGTGCATGAATAGAGCTCACTCTCCTTCCGTTCGTTTCGAGCGACGTCGAGAAACAGGCCCGGGGCGCTGAGTCAGGTTTCTCGACTTCGCTCGAAACGAACGGGGGAGGGGACGGAGCTTTGGTTCAGACGATCGGCGTGAGGAGCGGCTTGCCCGCGAAATGCGCGTCGAGATTAGCCAACACCAGCGCCGCCATCTCGGTGCGGCTCTCGACCGTGGCGCTGCCCTGGTGCGGGATCAGCACGACCTGATCCATCGACCGAAATGCCTCCGGAACGTGCGGCTCGTCGGCGAACACGTCGAGGCCGGCGCCCCGGATCGTCCCCGCTTCCAGCGCGGCGATCAGCGCGGGCTCGTCGACCAGGCTGCCGCGCGCGACGTTGATCAGCACGCCGTCCTTGCCGAGCTTGGCCAGCACATCGGCATTGACGATGTTGCGCGTCGCATCGCCGCCGGGCGCAATCAGGATCAGCGTGTCGCACGCCTCGGCCAGCGCGCCGATGTCCGGCACGAAACGATAACCCGAGTCCGGCCGCTCGTGCCGGGCCGTATAGAGCACGTCGCTGGCGAACACCGCGGCGCGTTTGGCGATGGCCTGCCCGATCGTACCGAAGCCGAAAATGCCGATCCGGCGCCCGCTGGAGCGGCGGCCGAGCGGCGCGGCCCAGCCGCCCGCGCGCACCGTCCGGTCATTGAAGGCAAGCCGCCGGTCGACCGCGAGCATCAGGCCGATGGCGAGGTCGGCGACATCGTCGGTGAGGATGTCGAGCGTGGTCGTCACCCGCACGCCGCGCGCACGCACCGCGTCGAGATCGACCCGTTCATAGCCGACGCCGTTGATCGAAACGATCTCCAGCGCGGGCAGCCGGTCGAGCAGGGCCCGATCGACCACCACGCTGCCACCGCCGACAATGGCCCGCGTCGTGGGCGGCGGATTATCGCTGTGCACGACGAAGCGCTTCGCCAGTTCGTCCATCAGGGGGCCGGCCATCTGGGCGGGCAGGTACAGGTCGGGAAGATCGCTCATCGCCCCTTCATAGTGCGGGTGCCTTGCCCCCGCCAGCATCCGCGCGCTATCGCCGCTCAGTGACTGATAGCGACCGCATCCTGACGCCCGGGCGCAAGCCGGAGGATATCGACGCGGCGCTGCGTCCGAAGACGCTCGACGAGTTTGTCGGTCAGAAGGCGGCGCGGGAGAATCTGCGCGTCTTCATCGCCGCGGCGAAATCGCGGGGCGATGCGCTCGATCATGTGCTGTTCTTCGGCCCGCCCGGGCTCGGCAAGACCACGCTGGCGCAGATCATCGCGCGCGAGATGGGTGTCGGGTTCCGCGCCACGTCCGGCCCGGTCATCGCCAAGTCGGGCGACCTGGCGGCCTTGCTGACCAATCTCGAGGATGGCGACGTGTTGTTCATCGACGAGATCCACCGCCTCGCGCCCGCGGTCGAGGAAGTGCTCTATCCCGCGATGGAAGACCGCGCGCTCGACCTGATGATCGGCGAGGGTCCCTCGGCGCGCTCGGTCAGGATCGATCTGCCGCGCTTCACTCTGGTCGGCGCGACGACGCGGCAGGGGTTGCTGACCACGCCGCTGCGCGACCGGTTCGGCATTCCGGTGCGGCTTCATTTCTACACCGTCGACGAGCTGGAGAAGGTCGTCACGCGGGCGGCGTCCCTGCTCGATTTGCATGTCTCGCCCGATGGCGCCCACGAGATCGCGCGCCGGTCGCGCGGCACGCCGCGTATCGCCGGGCGGCTGCTGCGGCGGGTGCGCGATTTCGCCAATGTCGCGGGGCGAGCGACGGTCGACGCGGTGGCGGCGGATGCCGCGCTCAACCGGCTGGAGGTCGACAAGCTTGGCCTCGACGCGATGGACCGGCGCTATCTGATGATGATCGCCGACGTCTATCGCGGCGGGCCGGTCGGGGTGGAGACGCTGGCGGCGGGGCTGAGCGAACCGCGCGACACGGTCGAGGAAGTGATCGAGCCCTATCTGATCCAGCTCGGCCTGATCGCGCGCACGGCGCGGGGGCGGATGCTCAATGCCGGCGGCTGGAAGCATCTCGGGCTCAACCCGCCGGCGAGCAGCCAGGACGGGCTGTTCGATTAGGGTGGATCGACCTTCAGGACCGGCCCGACTGCAGCGCAGTAGAATGGTTCGCGCAGAGGCGCGGAGCACGCTAAGAGAGTCGGGCCAGCGGCGCGGGCAGTGTGGGATACCAACCTAGCCACCAACAGGCAGCATCCCAGCCGCGCGGTGATCGCGTTTGCATGACCTCCGCGTGCTCAGCGCCTCTGCGCGAACCCTGTTCTTTGCTTCACGGCCCCGAAGACCTGAAGGTCGATCCCGCCTAGATTCAGCCTTCTTGCCGCGACAGCGTTTCTTGTTGCGCAGCATTATGGCCCAGCCCGTCACAATCTGATAGCGCCAGACCATGCCCAGCGCCGCCGCCTCTGCTCGTGAGATCCTTGTCCGCCTCCACGACGTGATGGCGTCTCGCACCATGGCGCAGGCGAAGCTCAATTCAGTGGTGCAGATCGTCGGCGAGGCGATGTCGAGCGAGGTCTGCTCGATCTATCTGCTGCGCGACGGTGTGCTCGAACTCTATGCCACGCGCGGCCTGGCGCAGGAGGCGGTGCACGTCACCAAGCTGGCGATGGGCGAGGGGCTGGTCGGTACGATCGCCCAGGAAGTCGAGACGCTGAACCTCGACGAGGCCGCCTCGCATCCCGATTTCGCCTACAAGCCCGAAACCGGCGAGGAGAAGTTCCACAGTTTCGCCGGGGTTCCGATCATCCGACGCGAACGTGCGGTGGGCGTCCTGTGCGTTCAGCACGCCGATCCCCATAAATATGACGATGTCGAGATCGAAGCCCTGCAGACCGTCGCCATGGTGCTGAGCGAGCTGATCGCCAATGCCGACCTGGCGGATGCGAGCGGCGCCGCCTCGGCCCGACCGCAATCCACCGCGCCGATGCGTATTCCCGGCCTGAAGCTCGTTGACGGCATGGGCAGCGGCTATGCCGTCTATCACCAGCCGCGCATCACCATCGAGCATACCGTTGCCGAAGATACCGAAGCGGAGCGCCACCGCGTCTATGCCGCGTTCGACAAGATGCGCGAGCAGATCGAGCGTATGGCGGCGCAAGCCGAGTTCGGCGTCGGCGGCGAGCATGACGAGGTGCTGCAGACCTACAAGATGTTCGCCTATGACGAGGGCTGGAGCCGCCGGATCAACGAGGCGATCGATTCCGGCCTGACCGCCGAAGCGGCGATCGAGCGGGTGCAGCAGCGCACCCGCATGCGCATGCGCCAGATCGACGATCCGCTGCTCGCCGACCGGATGCACGACCTGGAGGACCTGTCCAACCGGCTGCTCCGCATCGTCTCTGGCCAGATGGGCACCGCGGCGCAGATGGGCCTGCGCCAGGACACGATCCTGATCGCGCGCAATCTCGGGCCGGCCGAACTGCTCGAATATGACCGGCGGCGCCTGAAGGGCGTGGTGCTCGAGGAAGGCTCGCTCACCGCGCATGTCACCATCGTCGCGCGCGCCATGGGCGTGCCGGTGCTCGGGCGGGTGAAGAGCGTGCGCCGGCTGATCGGCGAGGGCGATTTGCTGTTGCTCGACGTGACCGAAGGCAATGTCTTCGCGCGGCCCTCCGCCGCGATGGAGGAGGCATTCGAGACCAAGCTGCAGACGCGCCAGAAGCGCCGCGCCGCCTTTGCCGCGCTCAAGACGGAAGCACCGATCACCCTCGACGATCACCGGGTGACGGTGATGGTCAATGCCGGCCTGCGCGACGATGTCGCGGCGCTAGACGTGACGGGGGCTGACGGCATCGGCCTGTTCCGTACCGAATTTCAGTTCCTCATTTCCGCCGCGCTCCCGGCGCGCGAACGCCAGCTTCGTCTGTACAAGGACGTGCTCGACGCGGCCGGTGATCGTCCCGTGATCTTCCGCACCGTCGATATCGGCGGCGACAAGGCGCTGCCCTATCTCAACAAGGAAGATGCCGACGAGGAAAACCCGGCGATGGGCTGGCGCGCGCTGAGGCTCGCACTGGGGCGTGGCGGGCTGATGAAGGTGCAGGCGCGCGCGCTGCTCGAGGCAGCGTCGGGGCGAACGCTCAACGTGATGTTCCCGATGGTGTCGGAGCCCTGGGAATTCGACGAGGCCCGCGCCCTGTTCGAAACCCAGCGCGAATGGATGAACGCGCGCGGCCGCAAGCTGCCCGCCGAGATCCGCTACGGCGCGATGCTTGAGGTGCCGGCGCTGGCCGAGCAGCTCGATCTGTTGCTGCCCAATGTCGATTTCCTCTCGGTCGGCACCAATGACCTTACCCAGTTCCTGTTCGCCGCCGATCGCGCCAACCCGCGCCTCGCCGAGCGCTATGACTGGCTGAGCCCGGCGATTCTGCGCTTCCTGCGCCGGCTGGTCGGGCCGACGCGGGCTTCGAACGTGCAGCTCGCGGTGTGCGGCGAGATGGGCGGGCGGCCGCTGGAGGCGATGGCGCTGATCGGGCTCGGCATCGACCGGCTGTCGATTACCCCGGCAGCGGTTGGGCCGATCAAGGCAATGGTTCGCTCGCTCGATCGCGGGGCGCTGATGGAACATATGTCGTCGCTGCTGGCCGCTCCGCCGCGCGACATGCGCGGCGCGCTGACTGCCTGGGCGGCAAAAAGCGGCGTCGAACTGGCATGATAGTGTGACGGACAGAACCGCAGGCCGTTGACTCAGCGCGGTCCCTTTGTGAGACACGCGGCGGCGCAGGAAAATCATATAGGGCGCAACCTGCCTCGCCGGAGAAGAGCATGACCGACACCGATTCCGGCGAAGAAGCGACGTTGTTCCCCAAGACCGCGGGCGAGCGCCTGCGCGAAACGCGTGAGGCACAGGGCCTGTCGCTGGCGGAAATCGCGGCGCGCACCCGCATTCCGATCCGTCAGCTCGAAGCGATCGAAACGTCCAACTTCGCGGTCCTGCCGTCGATCACTTATTCCGTCGGCTTCGCCAAGGCCTATGCCCGGGCGGTCGGCGCCGACGAGGTCGCGATCGCGCGGGATGTCCGCGCGCAGAACGACCAGGGCGTGCGGCGTACCGAATATGAGGCCTATGAGGTGACCGAGGCATCGAAGGTGCCGCCGGGCGGTATCGCGCTGATCACGGCGATCGTCGCGGTGCTGCTGCTGATCGGCGCGGGCCTGTGGTACGGCACCACGCTGTTCCGGACCGAGGAAGTGATCCCGGCGCCGGTCGAGAATGTCGAGGAAGCCGCACCCGTCGTCGCCCAAACGCCTGCGGCGGAAGGGCATGTCACCCTGACCGCTGCCGACGAGGTATGGATGCGGATCTACGACGCGGGCGGCAAGACGCTGTACGAGAACACGCTCAAGCCGGGCGATCGTTACGACGTGCCGGTCGACGCGAACAATCCGATGATCAATATCGGCCGGCCGGACAAGCTTCAGGTCACGCTCAACGGATCGCTGGTGGCGCCGCTTGGCGATGGCAAGGTCGCGATCAAGGATGTGCCGATCAGTGCGACCGCGCTGCAGGCACGCGCGAGCGGGGCACCGCTGCCCACGGCATCGGCGACGCCTGCGGCCGCCGCGACCGGCACGCCCGCGACGTCCGGCACGACGCCAGTGACACGACCGACGCCAAGGGCGCGGAGCACGCCGGCGGCGACCGCGCCAAGCCCGACGCCGACCGCACCGCCGCCGCCACCGGCCTTCGCGCCGGCGCCTGCCGCAACCACGGCACCTTAAGGGTGGCGACAGCATGACTGTGTCAGCTATACCCGGACGTTCACCGCACCGGGGGGTGTATATGCGTAAGTTTGTAATGATGACGAGGACAGTGGTGACCGGGGCGATGATCGTGGCGGGCTTCGGCCTGGCGCCGGTCGCCGCCCAGGCGCAAAGCGCGATCGAGGGCCGGGTCGGCCGCCTCGAGAGCGAGATGCGGGCGGTGCAGCGCAAGGTGTTTCCGGGCGGGCGGGATCAATATGTCCAGCCCGACATCACCGCGCCGGCGCAGAACCAGGACATTCCCGGCAGCCCCTCGGGCAGCCCGGTGGCGGATCTCGACGCCCGGGTGAGCTCGCTCGAATCGCAGATCAGCAGCCTTACCGGCCAGATCGAGACCAATCAGTACAAGATCCGGCAGATCGAGGACGCCTTCAACACCTACCGGCGCACGACCGACGCGCGGCTGCGGGTGCTCGAGGAGAATGCGTCGTCGACCAACGGGGGCCTGACGCCTGGTGCCGGCCCGATCGCGGCGCCGCTCGGCGGCACGACCACCCCGGCGACCACGGCGCCGAAGCCGCCCGTCACGACGCCGGCAAAGCCGGCGACCACGCCCTCTCCCGCGACCAGTGCGGTCAAGGATCCTGCGCGTGCGCAGAAGCTCGCGGCGGTCGAAAAGCCGGTCAGCGACGATCCGGCCGAGGATGCCTATCTCTATGGCTACCGGCTGTGGCAGGGCCAGTTCTACCCCGAGGCCGAAGTGCAGCTGAAGAAGGTCGTCACGACCTATCCCAAGCACAAGCGTGCCAGTTATGCGCAGAACCTGCTTGGCCGCGCCTATCTCGACGAGGGCAAGCCCTCGCTCGCCTCGATCGCGTTCTATGACAATTACAAGAAGATGCCCGATGGCGAGCGGGCGCCGGACAGCCTTTATTATCTCGGCCAGGCGCTGATGAAGCTCGGCAAGCCGGCCGATGCCTGCAAGGTCTATGGCGAATTGAGCGACGTCTATGAGGCGAAGATCAGCGCCACGATGAAGGCGGACATCGCCCGCGGCCGTGCCGAGGCGAAGTGCAAGTGACCCCCACCAGCGGGTCATCCCGGCGCGGGCCGGGATCCAGCTAAGCCATGTGCGCGTGAGCGTGCCGGACACTGCTTCGGTCGCGCGGTTCCAGCGTGATGTCGAGCGGCTGGGGGAAGGGGCGCCCGGGCCGGGCCGCAAGCTCGGGGTGGCCGTGTCAGGCGGCGCCGACAGCCTTGCCTTGCTGCTGCTTGCCGCTGCTGCCTATCCCGGTCTGGTGGAAGCGGCGACGGTCGATCACGGACTCAGGCCAGAGGCAGCGGACGAGGCGGCTTTCGTCGCGGATATTTGCCTGAAGCTCGGCGTCCGCCACGCCGTGCTGACCGCGCCGCCCCATCTGATCGTCGGCGGCAACCTGCAGGATCAGGCACGCAGCGCGCGCTACGGCCTGCTCGGCCTCTGGGCCGGATCCGGCACCGTGCGTGGCGATCGCCCGTGGCGAGTCGAGTTCTTCGCCACCGCGCATCACCGCGACGATGTCGCCGAGGGGTTCCTGATGCGCGCGCGCCGGGGGGCGGGTGTCGGCGGGCTGGCCGCGATGGCGGCCGCCCAGGCTTTCCCGGGCGGCTTTCCCGGCCCCCGCATGCTCCGGCCGCTGCTCGGCTGGTCGCATGCCGAGCTCGCCGATATCGTCGCGGCGGCGGGAATCGTCCCGGTCGCCGATCCGTCGAACGTGCACCCTCGCTTTGACCGGAGCCGAATCCGCCAGTTGATCGCGGCATCGCGCGACCTGCCGCCCGAGCGGCTGGCGATGGCCGCGCAGAATCTGCGTCATGCGGAGGACGCGCTCGAATGGGTGGCATCGCGGGAATGGCGTGCGCGCGTCGACATCGAGCATCACGAGACCGTCTGGCTCGATGTCGGCGACCTTCCCTATGAGCTGCGCCGCCGCCTCGCCCTTCGGGCAATCGACTATATCCGATTCGAATTCGACCTTCCGGGCGACTGGAGCGGTACGGGACTCGACCGGCTGGTTGCCGGGCTCGACGCGGGCGAGCATGGGACGCTCGCCGGCGTGGCTGCCCGGGCGGGTCCGCGCTGGCGCTTCGAGCTGGCCCCGCCGCGCCGATCACACTGATCAACGAAAGCGTTGCGTTGTTCCATTGCCATTAACTTCGCACGGCTTATCTTGTAGCGTGAAAGGTACCGGATACCCATGAACGACAATGACAAGCAGCAGACCCCGGATAACGGGGGCGGCAATCCCTGGATGAAGAGCCTGTTGATCTGGGTCGGCATCCTCGTGGCGCTTGCGCTGTTCGTGACGCTGATCGACGGTCGCACGCAACCGGCGGCGAGCAACACGATTCCCTATTCGACCTTCCTCGACAAGGTCGAGGGCGGGACCGTCCAGGACGTCAACGTCGCGGGCGAGGTGATCACCGGCACGCTGAAGGATTCGTCGAAGTTCCGCACCTATGCGCCGGCCGATCCGAAACTGACCGATCGCCTGCGCGACAAGAACGTGACGATCACGGCGCGGCCCGAGGACGGCCCGCCGATCTGGCAGTATCTGCTGGTTCAGTCGCTGCCTTTCCTGCTCTTCCTGGGCATCGCCTTTTTCGTGCTGCGCCAGATGCAGAAGAATTCGGGTTCCGGCGCGATGGGCTTCGGCAAGAGCCGCGCGAAGATGCTGACTCAGCGCGAGGGCAAGGTGACCTTCGACGACGTCGCGGGCATCGACGAAGCGCGCGAGGAACTGCAGGAAATCGTCGAGTTCCTGAAGGACCCGACCAAGTTCGCCCGTCTTGGCGGCAAGATCCCCAAGGGCGCCCTGCTGGTCGGCTCGCCCGGTACCGGCAAGACGCTGCTCGCCCGCGCCATCGCGGGTGAAGCGGGCGTGCCCTTCTTCACCATCTCGGGCTCCGATTTCGTCGAGATGTTCGTCGGCGTCGGTGCGAGCCGTGTGCGTGACATGTTCGAACAGGCCAAGAAGTCCGCACCGTGCATCGTCTTCATCGACGAAATCGATGCGGTCGGCCGCCATCGCGGTGCCGGCCTGGGCAATGGAAACGACGAGCGCGAGCAGACGCTGAACCAGCTCCTGGTGGAGATGGACGGTTTCGAGGCGAACGAAGGCATCATCATCATCGCCGCGACCAACCGTCCCGACGTGCTCGATCCCGCGCTGTTGCGTCCGGGCCGCTTCGACCGTCAGGTCGTGGTGCCGCGCCCCGACATCGAAGGCCGTGTGAAGATCCTGCAGGTCCATATGAAGAAGGTGCCGCTCGCACCCGACGTCGATGCGCGCGTTATCGCGCGCGGCACGCCGGGTTTCTCGGGCGCCGATCTCGCCAACCTCGTCAACGAGGCGGCGCTGACCGCGGCGCGCAAGGGCAAGCGGCTGGTCGCCATGGCCGAGTTCGAAGAGGCGAAGGACAAGGTCATGATGGGCGCCGAGCGGCGGTCCATGGTGATGACCGAGGACGAGAAGCGCATGACCGCCTATCATGAGGCGGGCCACGCCATCGTCTCGATCCATGAGCCGGCGTCCGATCCGATCCACAAGGCGACGATCATCCCGCGCGGCCGTGCCCTGGGCATGGTCATGCGGCTGCCGGAGCGGGACAGCTATAGCTATCACCGCGACAAGATGTACGCGAACCTGGCCGTCTCGATGGGCGGGCGCGTCGCCGAGGAAGTGATCTTCGGCTATGACAAGGTCTCTTCGGGTGCGTCGAGCGACATCCAGTATGCCACGGGCCTGGCCCGTGACATGGTCACGCGCTGGGGCATGTCCGACAAGCTCGGCCCGCTCGAATATGCCGAGCCCGAGGGCGAGAGCTTCCTGGGTTATTCGTCGAGCCGTCCGATGCGCATGTCTAACCACACCGCGCAGCTGATCGACGACGAGATCAAGACGATCGTCGAAGGTGGCCTCAACCGCGCCAAGGAGCTGCTCGGCAAGCATCTCGACCAGCTCCATCTGCTGGCCGGCGCGCTGCTCGAATATGAGACGCTGTCGGGCGACGAGATCAAGAAGCTGATCGCGGGCGAAGAAATCGGGCGGATCGACAGCGGCCCCAAGGGGCCTCCGGTTCCGACCGGCGGCACCTCGATTCCGCGCACGCGGCGCCCCAAGGGGCCGTTCGGAACCCCGGCACCGCAAGGCGCGTAAGGCTTACCCGCGCGGAGGCTTCAGGCCGGCGACTGCCCCTGGCGGTCGCTGGCCTTTGTCGTTTCAGGGGCCTGTTTCTCGTCAAGCCGCCGCCGCAGGTCCCGGCGCAACGTCGCTGCGATATCGTCGAGGCGGTTGTCGAGGGTCGCCTGGGTGAAGGCGATGCGCAGCTCGCATTTCGCCGCCGGTCCCTCCTTGCCCGTGATCCGGTCGTTCAACGTCTTCAGGTCGATATGCAGGGCGGTCATGACTCGCGTCGCGATCGCGGCCTCGTTGATGGCGGTGCCAGCGGCCCTCTCGCGCGGCGAGGCGGGTGGAGTCGAGAGGACGGCGAAGAACTGCGCATTCTGGCTCTTGCGCAGTGCCTCCGGCAAGGCAGCTCCGTCGGCCGGCGTCGTGCCCGCAGCGCAGGCAGCGGGATCGGTGCGCCGCAGCGTCTGTTCCCGCTCGAGGCGGACGCGCAGCCCCTCGACGAGCAATCCGCTATCGGCGTCCGGCGCCATCCGGTCATAGGCGTCGTCGATCAGCGCCGCCACCAGCTCGTCCGCCTTGTCGCGGGTGATTTCGTACCGGTAATAGCGCGTCATCACCTCCCGAACCTTGACGTAGAGTGGCCGGTTGCCTCGCCGCACTTGGCGGAAACCGGGTTGCTCGCGCTCCAGCATCGCCATGGTGGCGTCGATACTCTCGAGTGAGGCAGTCTCACGGCTGTCCAGCCTCGACCGCTCCGATCGTTCCAACGGTTGCGAGGGCCCCACCGGTCCGCTCGGCACGGACTGCTCGGGCGATGTCGCGGTGCGTTTCGCCGGCGGCAGCGAGGCGCCGAGCGCCCAGAGAAAGGCCAGCATCAGCAGCGCGCGCGCGATCCACCGCGGTGGGCCGCCAATGCCGCGATCCGGTGCGCCGACCAGCGGCACCAGAACGATGGCGGCCAGCGCCACGGTATAGAAAGGTAGAACGGGCTGCCACGAGGTGCGCAGCCACCCGATGCCCGCCGCGGCGCCGAGCCCAAGGAGGACGCCGCCCAGGATGATCCATTCCCGGTGCCGCCAGAGAAGGTCTTCCAGCACGATCCGGACCGCCGGCCAGGCTGCGATTCGGAGATAGGCCAGCAACGCCACCATCGTCCCGAGCGCGAAAGTCTCGGCCGATGCGAGCCGATCGAGCATCATCAGGCTGAAGAAACCCGCCACGGCGAGGGTCGCAGCACCGCCGCCGATCCTCAGGGCCCCGGGCTCGGTGCGTTGAGCCGCGACATAGGTCCAGCCAGCGACGATCATCGCCGGAAGCAGAACGAGCGCCGGCCACCACGGGCGCGGCAACGCCGCGGCGGCGAAACCAAGCAGCCCATAGGCGGCGAGCCATCCCTCGCGTTGCCAGCGCGGGTGATCCTCAAACGCACGCCAGCGCTTCCGCCACGGCGCCAGGGTGAACAGGATGGCGGCCGGCGTCACGAAGCCGACGGCGACCATGCCGCCGATCATCCAGGCGTTGCCGACCATGCCGGTCCCGGCCACGATATAGCCGAGCCACAGCGCGGCCAGGAACGCGATCGGCAGCATCGCGAGGACGCCCAGGGTCAGGCGCGGCTTGGCGAGGAAAGTTCGCCATCGCTCGACCGAATCGGCCTTGAACGAAAAATGCAGGCCCGGCGAGACCTCCCCATGCTCTCCGAGCAACGTTTCCACGCCGTCGATCAGGCCGGGCCGGAAGGCATCCAGCCGCCACGACCACCAGGCGCCGGGTGGGCGGGTCAGCGATCGCCAGGCGGCGTGATAGCTATGGCTGTGATGGTTGAGGCCCTCGATGATCCGCCATTCGTCGAGCCGGCCAAGCACCGTCGAGATCGACCAGCTGGTGCCGCGCAGATGATGATCATCGCTGCCCCAGCCAAAGGCCTGGACCGATTGCATCAGCACCGCGTCGCTGTGCGGGATCGTGGAGGCGATCAGGTCGGCGAGCCAGGGTTCCACATCGTCGCGGATGCGAATCTCACCCATCGCGGGCGACGCGAGGATCGCCTTCAGCCGCTCCTCAAGCACCGCGTCGCCGGGGCGCCACGGCCCGCGCAGGCCGGCCTCGAGATCGGCCATGGCGGAACGCAGGGCCGCCAGCTCCTCTTCGCGCTCTGCGAGCATCGCATCGAGCTCGGGCATCGTGGTGGAATCGATCGCGTCAAAGGGTGTGTCCGCGGTTGGATCAGGGGCCGAACCATGGGAGTCCGCAGGGCGGGCGTGCACGCCCCAGTCCAGCGGGGGCGGCTCGGCTGGACCGCTGTCGATCTCTTCTTCCGAATCCTCGTCATAGTCTGCCCAGCGCACCGCGGAATCATGCTGCTCCAGTGCTGCCTCATAGGCTTCGCGCAGCCGCTTGAAGCCCTCGGGATCGTCTTCAGGGTGGGTGGCGCGCAGCTTCTTCGCATAAGCGCGGCGAATCGTGTCGCGGTCGCTGCCCCGGGGGATCTCGAGGAGGTCCCAGACGGATTTCATGGCCGAACGCGCTTCACAGGAAGCGCTCGCCCTCGATCCGGTCGAGTGCCTCGTGGAACTCCTGCCGGGCATGGTCCGCGGCGCGGGGATCCTGCTTGTCGAGCACGAGCTGGAACTGGGCGATCAGATAATCGATCGCCGCGCGTTCTTCCCCCAGGAAATTCTCATAGCATTTCTCGCCGCGCGCCAGTGCCGCGCGGTTGAGCTCGTCCTCGCGCGGATGAGTCTTGAGCGTCGCGAGCGCTGCGCGGCGCTCGGCGATCGCCTTCTCGTCGCCGCTTGGGTCGTCATTGATCAGCAACTGCGTGCGCAGCCCTGATTTCTCGACCAGGATGTCGACCTCGAGCAACCCGCTCACATCATAGGAGAAGCGCACGTCGATCCGCTCGCCAGCGGGCCCGCGCGGTACCTTCACCTTGGTCTCGCCAATCTTGACGTTGTCGCGGACCAGCCTGCCTTCGCCCTGATAGATACCAAATACCACCTCGGTCTGGTTGGCGTGGAGGGTCGAGAAACTGTGGATGCGGCTGGCCGGGATGACCGTGTTGCGCTCCAGGATCGGCGCGAACAGACCATGCTCATACGCGCCGCCCGGAAGCTGGCGACTGACCTCGACGCCGAGCGAATATGGGCAGACGTCTGTGACGACTACTTCCTTCAGCGCCGAATCGCGTGCCTTCAGCCCGGCCTGGACGGCGGCGCCGAGCGCGACCGCCTCGTCCGGGTTGACCGTCGCATTCGGGAAACGTCCGAACATGCGCGCGACGGCGCGGCGCACCACGGGCATTCTCGTCGCGCCGCCGATCAGGATGATGTCGGACAGCGCCTCGGGCCGAAGATTGCTGTCGCGCAGGGCGCGCAGCACCGGCTCGCGCAGCCGGTCGATCAGCGCGGCGGCCTGGGTCTCGAACTCGGTCGTTTCGATCTCCAGCTCATAGGGCGTGTCCTGCCATACCAGGCGCATCGTCGCCGACGATGCCGATGACATATCGCGACGCGCGCGCTCGGCCGTCTCTCGCAGTTTCTGGTAGAGCGCGTCGTCACGCTCGAAGCGTTGCCAATCCGGCCCGAACTTCGTCCGCATCAGGCCGATCAGTATCTCGTTGAAGTCCTCGCCGCCGAGCTGGTTGTCCCCGGTCGAGGCGCGGACCTCGATGATGCCTTCGAAGATCTCGACGATCGACACGTCGAAGGTGCCGCCGCCCAGATCGAACACGAAGAAACGTGCCTCGCGGTCGAGGTTGTGGATGCCATAGGCGAGCGCGGCGGCGGTCGGTTCGTTGATCAGCCGCTCGACACGCAAGCCGGCAATTTCGCCGGCGCGGTGAGTCGCCTTGCGCTGCTGGTCGTTGAAATAGGCCGGCACGGTGATCACGGCCTCCGTCACCGCTTCGCCCAGATAGGCCTCGGCGTCTTCCTTCAGGCTGCGCAGCACCAGCGCCGACAATTCCTCGGCGGTATAGTCACGCCCGCCCAGCCGGGTGGTGCGCTTGGTACCCATATAGCGTTTGAAGGCGGTCGCGGTCGCTTTCGGATGGCTCGCCTGGCGGTCGCGCGCGGCGAGGCCGACCATTACATTGCCATTGTCGTCGATGCTGACTGCGGAGGGCGTCAGCGTCTGGCCCAGGCGGTTGGGAATCAGCGTCGCCGCCCCATCCTTCCACACCGCCGCGGCGCTGTTGGTCGTGCCGAGATCGATTCCGATGATCATCGCGTCTGCTGGTCCCCACCCTGATTATAACCGCATAACCGCGCGGCTCGCGGCGGTGAAGCACCGGATTGCCTGAACGTCCTGTTTCAGTTCATTTTCGGTTCACGGGGCAGGCCCCCATCAAGGCGGACGTCAACGGAAGCAACGGGGAAGGAAGGCACGGAGATGCGTCGATCAATGGTTGCGGGCGCGTTGGCGCTGTTGGTGTTGCCGATGGCGGCGCAGGCGATGACGGTGGACGACTTCCTCGCCAAGGCGGCGGCGCTCAAGGCCAAGGGCGTGGCGGCGATGATGTCGCCGGACCTTGGCCTGCTGCGCGGCGAGATCAAGACCGTCGCCGATGCCTATCGCGCCGATATCGATGCCGACAAGGCCTCGGGCAAGAAGCCGCGAAGCTGCCCGCCGCCCAAGGGCCAGGCGAAGATCGATTCGAACACCTTGATCGGATCGTTCCAGACGATCCCCGAGGGCAAGCGCGGCATGAGCGTGAAGACGGCCTTCTACAGCTTCATGGACAAGCGTTACCCTTGCCCCTGACTTTTGCGGTTATTTCATCAGGCCGAGAACGAGCAGCAGCATGATGAAGGCCACAAGCGCAAAGGCCGAGAAGTGCAACAGCGCGATCGTGCGCCACAGCGCGGATCTCTTGCGGAGCGAATAGGCGCCGCGCAGCTGTGCGAACATGTGCAGCGGGGGCGCGACCAGAGCCACCAAGATGATCATCGAGGCCGATAACCCGATCGCGGCGGCGAGGCTGAGCGTCACCACCAGCAGCGTCATGAAGGACAGCGAATAGGTGACGAAGATCGCGTGATCGTAGAGCTTGAATCGTCGTTTCCACAGGAACAGCAACGCCACGAACGGCACCGAGATGGGGATGAGCGCCCAGGAATATTTATAGGCGCTCGACTGCAGCTTGTAGAGCGCCAGCCCCGGATTGGCCTTGGCTTTCTTGATGCCGTGTTCGAGCAGGGGGCCAAGCCCGAGCTTCGATTCAAACTTGATGTCGGGCGTTCCGTCTTTTTCCATGCCGCTTCGAGCGGCGGTCAGCGAACTCACGATGGCGTTGGCCGCGATCAGGTTGCCATCCGGAACGCCATCGTCCCTGTGTGCGGCCTGCGCCTTTTTCAGGTCGATCTTTGCCTTGGCCAGCTGGGCATCGATCTGGGCGATCTTCTCCTGACGCGTGGCCGGGTCGGTGTTGCCCGGCGGCTCCAGGTCTCCATCGAAGGTGTGGATCGACGCGAACATCAGGAAGACCGAGAACAGGAACAGGGCGAGCGGGGAAACGAAACGCGCGCGCTCGCCGGAGATGTAGCGGCGAGTCAGCGCGCCGGGATGCAGCACCAGCATCGGCAGGGTGCGCCAGACCTTGCCCTCGAAATGGAATACGCCGTGGAGCAGATCATGCCCGATCGATGAGAGCGAGCGGTGGACATGTTCGGCCTGGCCGCAGGCGTGGCAATAATCGCCCACCAGCGCCGTGCCGCAGTTCAGGCACATGCCGCTCCCGGCGGCATGGGCATGGCCCTCCCCGGCATGCGGCTCGACCGCACGCCCGATCAGAGCCCCCGTGGCGATGTCGCCGGCTGCTTCGATTCCCCCACTCATGTCGACGCGAATATCATCTTGGTGGGGCAAAAGGCGATAGCGCTTTCGCGTCTCTTGCCGGTCGTGGTAGCGACTCCGTCATGGCCGATGCCGAAACCAATTCCGTGGCGCTGATCGCCGATATGGGCCGCCGTGCCCGCACCGCCGCCCGCGTGCTGAGCGGGCTGCCCAGCGCGGTCAAGGCGCGCGCGCTCGATTCGGCCGCCGAGGCGATTCGCGAGGCCGCCCCGGCAATCGCCGCCGCCAATGATGAAGACATGGCGCGCGCCTCCGCCGCGGGGCTGTCGAGCGCGATGCTCGACCGGCTGCGGCTCGATGCAGGGCGGATCGAATCGACGGCGGCGGGCGTCGCCGCGGTCGCTGGCCTGCGTGACCCGGTCGGCCAGATCATCGACGAGAGCCGCCGGCCCAATGGTATGATCCTGCGCCGCGTGCGCGTGCCGATCGGCGTGATCGGCATCATCTATGAAAGCCGGCCCAACGTGACGGCGGATGCCGCCGCCCTGTGCATCAAGTCGGGCAATGCGGTGATCCTGCGCGGCGGGTCCGAGGCGATCGGCAGCAACCGGGCGATCCATGCGGCGCTGGTCGCCGGACTCGAGCGCGAGGGCGTGCCGGGCGATGCTGCCCAACTGGTGCCGACCACCGACCGCGCGGCGGTCGGCGCGATGCTTGGTGCCGAGGGCATGATCGACCTGGTCGTGCCGCGCGGTGGCAAGAGCCTGGTCGCCCGGGTCCAGGCCGAGGCGCGCGTGCCGGTGCTCGCGCATCTCGACGGGATCAATCACGTCTATGTCGATGCCTCGGCCGATCCGGCAATGGCGGCCGCAATCACGGTCAACGCCAAGATGCGCCGCACCGGCGTATGCGGTGCGATGGAGACCCTGTTGATCGACCGGGCCTATCCGCACACCGCCGCGCTGGTGAAGATACTGGGCGATACCGGCTGCGAGGTGCGCGCCGATACGGCGATCCGCGCGCTGGTGCCCACTGCCAAGGCGGCCGATGAAGCGGATTGGGATACCGAATATCTCGAGGCGATCGCCTCGGTCGCGATCGTCGACGGCGTCGATGGGGCGATGGCGCACATCGCGGCGCATGGATCGCACCACACGGATGCGGTGGTGGCGGAGAATGAAAGCGTGGCGGAACGCTTTCTCGCCGGTGTCGACAGCGCGATCGTGCTGTGGAACGCCTCGACTCAGTTCGCCGATGGCGGCGAGTTCGGTCTGGGCGCGGAGATCGGCATCGCCACGGGCCGGCTGCATGCCCGCGGGCCGGTCGCGCTCGAGGGGTTGACGACGTACAAGTGGATCGTGCGCGGGACGGGGCAGACGCGACCCTAAGTCACCGTCACGCCGCTCAACCCATGCGTCACTCATGACGCCTTTGGCGGGTCCATTATTCCACCATAGCCATTGTCAGCTTTGGGCGGGATACGCATATCCGCGCTGCCAGCGGGAGTGGCATCGACGAAGGAGCCCTCACATGCGTTACAATCCGCTCGGCCGCACCGGCCTTTTCGTTTCGGAGCTTTGCCTGGGCACCATGACATTCGGCGGGGAGGGTTTCTTCGCCTATATGGGGCAGGTGAAGCAGGATGAGGCCGATGCCTTGCTAAAGGCCTCGGTCGATGCCGGCGTGAACTTCATCGACACCGCGAACGTCTATTCGCAAGGCCTGTCGGAACAGATCACCGGGCAGGCGATCAAGAATCTGGGCCTGAAGCGCGAGGACGTCGTCCTGGCCACTAAGGTGATGGGGCCGATGGGTGACGGCCTCAACAGCCGCGGCAATTCGCGCGGGCACATCATGGACCAGGTCAAGGCCAGCCTGACCCGGCTCGGCACCGATCATATCGATCTCTACCAGATCCATGGCTTCGACGCCGCGACGCCGATCGAGGAGACGGTTCGCGCGCTCGACGATCTCGTACGCCAGGGCCATGTCCGCTATGTCGGGGTGTCGAACTGGGCGGCGTGGCAGATCGCCAGAGCGTTGGGCATCTCCGAGCGGCTGAACGCAGCGAAGTTCCAGAGCGTGCAATCCTATTACACCATCGTCGGCCGCGACCTCGAACGCGAGGTCGTGCCGATGCTGCGGTCGGAGGGTCTCGGCCTGATGGTGTGGAGCCCGCTCGCCGCGGGCTATCTGTCGGGGAAATACCGCGGCGGCGACAGCGAAGGCCGCCGCGCCACGCGCGCTTTCCCGCCGGTCGATGAAGCGCGCGGCGATAAGGTGCTCGACGCGCTGGAGCCGATCGCGCAGGCCCATGGCGTGTCGGTGGCACAGATCGCCATTGCCTGGCTGCTTCACCAGCCTCACGTCACCAGCGTGATCGTGGGAGCGAAACGGCAGGACCAGCTCGACGACAATCTCGCTGCGACCAAGGTCGTGCTGAGCGCCGAAGACCTGGCGACGCTCGATGCGGTATCGAAGCTGCCGGCGGAATATCCCGGCTGGATGCTCGACCTCCAGGGCACCTACCGCGACAATGTCCTGAAGCAGCCACCGCGCGGGTGACGCTTGTATCCAATGTATTCGATGTATACGTTGGATACATGACTAAAACTGCCGTCATCACCACCCGCCTCGATGAAGAGACGCTGAAGTCCCTGGATGCACTTGCCGAAAGCCAGGAGCGCACGCGCGCCTGGCTCGTCTCCAAGGCAATCCAGCGCTACGTGAAGGAAGAGACCGAGTTCCGCGCCTTTATCAAGGAAGGCGAGGACGCGATCGATCGCGGCGATTATCTGACGCATGAGGAAATGATCGCCGATATCAAGAGCTGGAAGCTCGGCCGGAAGCGCGCCGCCTGATGCGCCTCCTCTGGTCGCGGCCAGCCCGTGACGATGTGTTTGCGATCGCCGATTATTATGATGCGATCGATTCCGACCTTGCCGAAGCGATCGTCGATCGGATCGACGGTGCGGCATCGGTGTTGCTGTCCAATCCCAATATTGGCCGGCCATTGGTGACTCTCGATGTCCGCAAATGGAATGTGCGGCATACGCCGTTCTTGCTGCTCTACGTCGTTCGCGGCAACGATATCGAGATCCGCCGCGTCAGGCATGGCGCGGCAGACTGGCTGGCCGAGTGACTCGCATCGGCATCCTCGGCGGCTCGTTCAACCCGGCGCATAGCGGCCACCGGGCGATCAGCCTCGCTGCCATCAAGGCACTCGGGCTCGACGAAGTGTGGTGGCTGGTTTCCCCCGGCAACCCGCTGAAGGAAAAAGCCGGCGACATGGCGCCCTTCGCAATCCGCTTCGCGTCGGCACGGCTTATGGCCCGGCATGCCCCGATCCGGCCGAGCGCGATCGAGCTGGAATTGCACACGCGCTACACGATCGACACCGTCCGTGCGATCATCCGGCGCTACCCCAACAAACGCTTCATCTGGCTGATGGGATCGGACAATCTCGCCCAGTTCGACCGGTGGAAAGACTGGCGCGGCATAGCGCGCGAGGTTCCGATTGCGGTTGTCGCGCGTCCGGGGTATGACGGTGCTGCCCGCGCGGCCCCCGCGATGGGTTGGTTGCGGCGCTTCATCCGGCCCGTGGACCAGGCAAAGAGCTGGACGAAGTGGAGAATGCCGGCACTCGTGCTGTTGCGATTCCGCCCCGACCCGACTTCTGCGACCCGGCTGCGTTTGGCCGATCCCGCCTGGCAGCGCCGTTTTGCGCCGTCAGAGCCACTCTTACCCTCAACATAGGAACCGTCTTGCCCTCATCTTCCCCTGCGTATCGTGCGTCCGAACCCGATGAGGTGGAGGCGCTGCACAAGCTCGTCCTGGCGTCACTCGACGACGATCAGGCAGTCGATACCATCTCGATCCCGCTGGCGGGCAAGAGCAGCATCGCCGATCACATGGTGATCGCGAGCGGCCGCTCGACGCGCCAGGTCGCCTCGATGGCGTCGAAGCTCGCCGAGAAGATCAAGGGCGAGCTGGGCCGGTCGACCCGGATCGAGGGCCTGCCGACCGCCGACTGGGTGCTGATCGATGCCGGCGACGTGATCGTCCACCTGTTCCGCCCGGAAGTGCGCAGCTTCTACAATCTCGAGCGGATGTGGGCGTTCGGCGATGCGCCGCTGCCGACCCCGGACTCGCCCGGGACGACGCCGACGCCCGACGCGTAAACCGCGTTGCTGCTCCATATCGTCGCGCGCGGCCGGATCGGGCGCGGGCCCGAGGCCGAACTGGTCGATCGCTATGTGAAGCGGCTCGCCTGGCCGGTGAAGCTGACCGAACTGCCCGATACCGGCGGCAGGATGCCCGCGATCGATCCCGGAACGCGCATCGTCATGCTCGACGAGACCGGCGAAATGCTGCCCTCGCGCGTCTTCGCCGACCGGCTGGAGAAATGGCGCGACGGGGGCGTGCGCGAGGCGCGCTTCCTGATCGGCGCGGCCGACGGGTTCGACGATGCCCAGCGCGCCAGTGCCGATCTGCTGCTGTCCTTCGGCCGCGCGACCTGGCCGCATCTGCTGGCCCGCGCGATGCTCGCCGAGCAATTGTGGCGCGCGACGAGCATCCTTGCCAACCATCCCTATCACCGCGAAGGATAGGCCATGCGCCGGGCATGGACAGCATCGATCGCGATAGCCGCCACTATGGCCGCGGGCATCGGTATCGCATCCCTCCCGGCCCAGACCCCCGCGACCGAGCAGCAACAGCGCCTCGTCGAGGCCAAGCGGCAATCCGCCGCCGCCGCGGCGCGTTCGGCGCGGCTCGAGCAGGAAGCCGCACGCGAACAGAATGAGGCGCGCCAGGCCCGGGCGCAGGAGGCGGCGGTCGCGGCACGCATTCAGCAGGCCGAGGCGGATATCGCCGCGGGCCAGGCGCGCATCGCGATCATCAATCGCCTGCTCGTGGCG
>Ga0247737_1000153_pt1 | contig 22413 bp, 21 predicted proteins | sample UWRJL028104C2_FD_180937 | JGI IMG/M metagenome (GOLD analysis project Ga0247737, IMG submission 180937) | Plant litter microbial communities from Arlington Agricultural Research Station in Wisconsin, United States - UWRJ-L028-104C-2 | ecosystem: Environmental > Terrestrial > Plant litter >...
CTCTGGAGGTCGGCGAGGAAGTATATGAGGTTCATTGCAGCCCAGCCGTACGCCAAGAATGATTGAAGCGGCGTGTTTGTGCGCGACAGGACTGATCACGTTACATTGTCTGGCCTCGGTGAACCCCGCCGCACATTCCCACCGCATGTTCCACACCGCAGATTCCAATTCCGAAACTTACTGCCTCCACGCGATTCGCGACTGCGCTCTGGACTCGCTTGATGGTCTTATCCCAACTACGTCTCTCTGAAAAAACCTGAAATTATGAAAATGGTCAGACTACTAGGAAAAACTGTCCAAGCTGCAAAACTTCATTCCAGACCATCTCTGTGTCGGCAGTTCACTGGTCTCGGAGTGGGCCAGTATCCCCCCGACTTCTCGTTCTGGCCTGACTATTTCACGGGAAGGGAGCAGCGTGTGCTGCTCAAAGCTTCTCTTCAGAAGTTGGATGCTTCAGAAACAAGGATTTCTCGAAGGAGAAGAAAAGAGTACTGGAAATCTAGAGCACACGAACTACCCAGCAGCCAGTTGATAGAGTTCTTTGCTCCAGATGAACTCTACGATTTCCAAGAGGCAAGTGTGCACCGATACCTCTGTTTATACCTTTTCCTTACTATTTTGTACATATATAGGGACACTACGACGGTGTGATACATCACTTCCGAGAAATGCATCTGTCATCCTGGCCAGTGGAAGAATTCGAAGGCCTGAAAGCAATTTTGGACCGCCTGTACTCTCTATGTCCCACTCAGTTAGTCCAAACGCATCTACTGCATCTCGCATCATATGGTGATATACTTCCACATATCGACAATATATCCGCGAGCGGGTCGTGGATACTTGGCGTCAGTCTAGGCGACGAGCGCGTTCTTCGAATGAAAGAAGTGAAGGGCAATGACGCGGAGTTCTGCCTGAAACTTCCTTCGGGTAGTATTTACCTCCAAAGGTCAGCCCCGTGTTGTGTATCCTGCATAGATGTTACCTGACTCGTTGTGTGGCATAGGGACGACACCAGATTTAAATACAAGCACAGCATAGAAAGGAACCAAGCAGCTGGCCAACGATTGAGTATTATGATCAGGGTAAGCTCTCACTTACTATTTCTCCTGCTTCGAGTGATCAAAGCATTGACGTTGCTTGCTAGGACCAAAATACCGACACCCTATCGCTTGCGTAAACGACCCTAACCTTCACGCCCCTTCTTACAACATTCAGACGTCATGTTCTAGCCGCAGGCTCGGTAGATGTCGCCGAAAATACAGGAACCTGCGCATCGTGTTGGGGGTGTGCAGTGGTTCAGGTCGTGCATCAATTATTTGATGGCTTCTTTTCTCTTTTATGGTCTATTGGAACCACGCAAGTTGGCTTCGAAGGTTCACGTCCGTTGATCATAGTGGCCTGGCAGCGGCCAGGACCTCACTGTCAAGAACAATTATTGCCTCCGAGATTTGCGATAAATACTACAATTCAATTTACAAACCCAGCGAAACTAAGGACTCGAAAAGCGCGATGACGACGAACATGAGGTGTTATGGGGCACAGATTTCAAAACTTCCTGGGAACGCAATGGATTTGGGGATTGCTTGTGTTAAATATTTTGTCTATCGTATCTATGATGCTTGAATGGGGTAATGTTACACCGCTTATATAAAATAATTGTGTCTCACGACGAAAGAACTCAACAAATATGTATCATTGTAGAAGGTTCAAGGCAAGCAAACCGGTAGACGAGGCCTGGAACTCAATGAAGTAGCGAATCCGTCATGACCAGTCATTTAGGAAACCTTGGTGACTCCAGCGGCCCTGACAGTGATGTTAAATCTAAGTTGTTGAATAGACGAAAGGCGCTTACGGTAGGGTCGCAGTCTTGTCCTTCCCCTCAAGCTTGAGCACGAGAATCTGCGTACCCTACACACAGAAATAAATTTGAACACTGATTATTTTTCAATCAGAGAATCCGAAGACCTACGTCAGGAAGGCGGCTGGAGGATTGGACGACTGCGTATTCCACGTCGCCGTTGGAGGTCCAAAAGAAAACTCTAGTTCCTGTCTAGTAATGGTCAGAGAGAAATATGCTTTACAATCAGTCGGAGGACCTACTGGGAAAGCGTTCATAGCCGAAATAGCGGTTGTGTGGTCGATTTCGTTGGTGAGAGGACGCCATTTCAGACCTCTGGCTTTATAGAAGTTGCTCGAGCTAGATATTACCTGATTCGAGCTATCACCGAATAGAAAGACTGACAAAAACCACCAAGGGTCCCATGGATTCGAGACATCACAGAAGATTGGACGTGCGTAAAGGAGAACTGTTTCGATATGACCTTGAATACACATCGCCGACGGCAGATCAGCAAATCTCCTAGAGAGCAAGAATCTTCGCACTGTTTCATCACAGATTCCAGAAATTTGTCTTCTTTCCCTGGGAAAATGAGGTCTTCCTGCAACCCGAGGTCACTACGAGTTCACAACGATCGATCCTCGCGGGAGTAGGGAAGATCGGTGATGAACTAGTGTAATTAATAGGATCGACCCACCAGCTGGGCACAGAAGCAAGGCACGCAAGCAAAGGAGATTATACGTAATACATGGGCGAGCCAAGAGAGGCCGAGCTGGCCTTGATCTGGCCAGGGAATTCATGACTGGGGATGGATGCATGGTAGCCACGCTACGCTTGTCAGAGATCAAGACCCACGAATACAGATGAATACCTCCAAATAACTCAGAAAGGCCATACGGATCCCGATGGGAAATTCTGTGATCCTCGGCATGTCAGTTCGCGGTCCCCCGAAAGGCACGACAAGTATGCCCTTGTCACCGAGCAAAGAGACGCGGACTCGGAGGACATGGGCAGAATGTGATCGGCGGTGCTATAAACATCTCGCCGGCGGTAGAAAAGACAATAAGAACCCTGAAGATAGGCGTAATACCCACTGAGGGCAGAGAAAGGGAATTTTTGCTGGATAAATGCTCAGACCCGACATGGTTGAGGAAGAAAGGATAATGATCGTGATCGTTAATCTTATCTAATATTATTACGTAAGTTACCCGATATGGCACTTGTTGACGCTCAGAAAGGCTGCATCCAACTTCAACGACCTCTCGTCAGTACTGCATCTTTGTTGAGATCTGCGTATACCATCTGACTTCTGTATCCTCCTTTACGCCCACTGTCGACCCGCTTACTCTCCGTCAATAAATCACTGTCAGACAGCAATTACCTGGAACTCTGCAATCTAAATGCCTGCTGCTTCAGCAAGTTCCAAAAACAGTGCTCCCCGTCATGACATGTCCGTCATCCTCGTTACAGGCTCATATGACCACGAAATACGATTCTGGGAAGCGTGGAGTGGCATTTGCTCTCGGACCATAGCTCGCACAGGAGAATCAGGCGTACGACTCTTCACACTTTCCTGTTATTGTGGCCCTTGCTCACACATGACGCATGCCTTAGCAAGTAAATCGACTCTGCATCTCTAATGAGTGAGTTGTGTTTGTTTCGGCGTAGGTTCCGATTGACTGATACGACTAAGCAAACGATTCTTGGCTGCTGGCATTCACAAGAAGATCCACATTTACGATATCTCAAGCTCGTCGTCTGAACCCGTATGTTAATCACACATCTCGCTCCGCACTATCCCTCAGATTGGATCTAGCTTCTCATTCTTGAAGGGCATGGGAATAACGTAACGTCCATCGCATTTAACAGTGAGGGCAAATGGCTTGTGTCAGGCAGTGAGGACAGCACGATAAAAATATGGGACCTTCGGTGCGCACACTCTTTGATTTATTGAACTGCGCTTCAACGATCGTGTTTGCTCTTGTAGAAGTCCTGGAAATATCCAACCTCGCACGTACGAGAATGGGGCTCCAGGTATTCATGATTCCCACCATCAAGCCCCTTATTGAAGTGTTTTCTTATGCTCATAGTAAACGACGTCTGCATTCACCCCAACCAAGGGGAACTAATATCCTGTGATCAAGCAGGGAGCATCAAGCAATGGGACTTGACCGATAATATCTGTTCTCATGAACTGGTGGGTTCGATTGTATCACATTCCATTAAAAGATTTTCTTACGTCCGTAGACTCCCGCGGGTGATGTTCCAATACGGTCAATAAGTCTCGCTTCCGATGGTTCATGTCTTGTGGCTGGCAACAACAAGGCAGATACTTCTCAGACTGTGCTTCGAATTTAGCTGAGACAACTTTATAGGGACAATGCTATGTTTGGAAAGTCAACGACGAAAATTCGTCTCTACCCCGTTTTCAAGCGGTTACGCGGTTCCTGGCTCATGGCAAGTACCTGACGCGTTGTTTGCTCAGTCCCGATGCAAGGTATGGTCGAAGAATAGTATAGGAGTTGTAGAATTGACAAAGTTCGCAATACGAAGGTATCTAGCAACATGCTCGGCCGACACCACTGTGAAAATATGGTCGATTAGCCCTACCTATGACTTCAAGCAGGAGAAAGTCTTGGTTGGCCATCAACGATGGGTCTGGGATTGCGCTTTTAGCGCCGACTCCGCTTACCTTGTAACAGGTAATTTAATTTGATTGTCAATTTGTTCAGACATCTTCATGATGATTTGCAGCATCTTCCGACCATACTGCGCGCCTTTGGGAAATGGCGTCCGGAGATACAGTCCGACAGTACAACGGACACCACAAAGGTGCAGATCTCACTTGTCAGATAGCCCTGTGACTAATTTGAAATATCAGCTGCCGTGTGTTGCGCGCTTCACGACGGTGCGAGTTGATCTTCCTGTACCTTTTCCATTTATATATATTACATGTAAGTATACCTCGGTGCCGTTTTGAATAGCGTTAGTCTGCGGCTCTTGACTTGACATCTGGAAGGAACTAAAGTTACGTGGCTTGTGTCGCCTGACTCGACTTGGATGGCGCCAGGTTTTGCTAGAAGATGGTCTTTCCCTGATAAACATGTGATGACCTCTCGGTATTTTGATTGCAATAGCTAAGCCAATGGAGAATCTGGCATTTGGGATGTGGTTCTCGCGCGCTAAATAGTCAATAATGAGTAATCTACGGCAAACCTCATGCTCAAATGTCGCTCAAATGAAGTGTAGTGACTGGCATGCTTATCGTTGTGGCGCAAACGGAGGTCCTTATCACCCGGATTGGAAATGCATTCCGATGGAACAGCCAATAGGAGGACTGGAGACACTAAATCGTCGGCCTCATTCGGCTTAAGGGTCGGCCCAGTGCTCCGGAGGCGATCATGCGGGGGAGACGAGATCTTGGTGAAGAATTTATCTACGCCCACCCCGCCTCTCCTCCGCTCTCCGTTCTGTTCCTCATCCTTCTCCACCAGAACTCAGATAGCTTTCTTCTTTCACAACCACCACGTACTGAACTGCGCCTATCGTAGTCGATGGCCAGTTCTCGCATGTCTTACAACCCTTCGCCAGAATCGCTTCCACTTGTCTCCGATACTGCCTCTACCGAAAATATCAGTGGCTTTCATGCCGTCGAGCGAGATGAATCTTCATTTTCCGCCTCTTTGCCAGCAGACCAAGGCCTCTACTCTAACGAGAATGAGAAAGACTCATGCGGTGTAGGTTTCATCTGCCATATCAAAGGCGAACCTAGCCATAAAATCGTGTCCGATGCTCGTTCACTTCTATGCGCCATGACACACCGTGGTGCTACTGGAGCAGACAGCAGGGACGGTGACGGGGCAGGCGTGATGACTGCAATTCCTCACGGATTCTTCAAAAGGGAGTCCGAGAGGGATCTCGGCTGCGTTCTCCCTGAACCAGGAGAGTACGCTGTCGGAAACGTATTCTTCAAAGCAAATGACCCGGTTCAACTCCAAAGCTATCAGAGCGTCTTTACAAAGATCGCGAAGGGCTTAGGTTTACGTGTGCTTGGGTGGAGAGAAGTACCCACCGATGGAACGATTTTAGGTCCTGCCGCAAGCAGCAAAGAACCGACGATCCTTCAGCCGTTCGTCGTCCTGCATGCACACTACGGTGACGGCAGTGTCAGCCAAGGTGGAACATTCGATGCAACACAATTTGAACGGCAACTCTATGTTCTCCGAAAACACGCCACGCACAGCATGTTAGTGATTTGATTCTGTTCTTTTATCTTACCACAGTTGCTTATCGTTTTAACGCCGAAAGTACTCTTGCGAAGGGGTTCTACGTTTGCTCCCTTTCGTCAAAAAATATTGTATATAAGGGACAGCTGTCTCCTCCTCAAGTGTACAATTATTACCACGACCTCAACCACGTCCTCTACCAGTCCCACTTTACGTTGGTCCATTCTCGTTTCTCCACGAATACCTTCCCAAGCTGGGATCGTGCACAACCCTTGAGATGGGCGGCTCACAATGGTAGGTGAACCTGCGATCTGCCGAAAATGAGTCATAAGCTGAACTCGGGAATCAGGTGAGATTAACACAGTTCGCGGCAATAAAAACTGGATGCGTGCAAGAGAGGGCGTTCTGTCGTCCCAGCATTTTGGCGACCAACTCGACTTACTTTATCCAATTATCGAACATGGTGGCTCCGATTCCGCAGCTTTCGACAATGTTCTGGAACTCCTTGTCGTCAATGGGGTAGTGACCCTACCTGAAGCCGTCATGATGATGATTCCCGAGGCATGGCAGGGGAACGAAAACATGGAACCGCAGAAGAAGGCTTTCTACAATTGGGCGGCTTGCGTGCAGGAGCCTTGGGATGGGCCTGCTCTCTTTGCATTCAGTGATGGCCGTTTCTGCGGTGCTAACCTTGACCGTAATGGACTTCGTCCTTGCCGCTTCATAGTCACGAATGAAGATATCATGGTCTGTGCGTCCGAAGTAGGAGCGCTGTACGTTGCCCCAGAGAAAATCGTGCAGAAAGGTCGTCTGAAGCCAGGTCGCATGCTCCTTGTCGACACTCTTGAAGGCAGAATCGTCGACGACAAGGAACTGAAGAAAAACACTGCCTCGAAGCAGAATTTTGCATCATGGGTGGAATCGAATGTCATCGAGGTGCCGAACATCATCAAACGCGTCAAACGAAGCCATGTCACCCTCGAACCGCGTCTCGACGAAACCACTCTCAGCACTGACCCTAAGCTCCTAGCTTTCGGTTTCACGGTCGAGCAATTGAACCTACTCATGATTCCAATGGTGGTCGAAGGGAAGGAAGCCCTTGGATCTATGGGTAACGACGCCCCTCTCGCCGCAATGGCTACACAACCCCGTATCATCTACGACTATTTCCGTCAGCTTTTCGCTCAGGTCACCAATCCTCCTATCGATCCTATTCGCGAAAGCATTGTCATGTCTCTGGCTGCCTATGTTGGTCCAGAGGGCAACCTCTTGGAGATGAAGGCTGAGCAGTGTCACCGCATCCTTCTCCCCTCCCCGGTACTTTCCATCGAGGAGATGAACGCCATGAAGAGCCTGAAGTCTGCTTACACCGGGTGGCCGTCTCGTACAATCGACATCACTTTCGCCAAATCGGAGGGTTTGCCAGGGTATAGACGTGCTTTAGAACGGGTTTGCAGTGAGGCGTCGCAAGCCATTGATGATGGCATTAAGGTCGTTATTCTTAGCGATCGTGAAACTGGACCTAGTCGAGTTCCTTTGTCGGCATTGGTTGCCTGCGGTGGCGTTCACCATCATCTTACGAGCCAGAAGAAGCGTGCCAAAATCGCGCTCATGGTGGATACTGGAGAGGCTCGTGAAGTTCATCACCTATGTGTTCTCGTCGGTTATGGAGCTGATGCAGTCTGCCCCTGGCTGGTGATGGAAACAATCCATAAGGTGTCTCGTGAAGGACTGTAAGTTAGTCTCGCCCATCAGATTTTATAGATAAACTAACATACTATGCAGTGTCAAGGACAATAAAACCGTAGATCAACTCATGGAAAACTACCGCCATTCGGTGGACAATGGCATCTTGAAAGTCATGTCGAAGATGGGTATATCCACGCTGCAGTCGTACAAGGGTGCGCAAATCTTCGAGATCCTCGGTTTACACAGCGAGGTTGTGGAACCCTGCTTCATTGGCACAGCCAGTCGTGTTCAGGGTGTTACATTCGACCTCCTTGCTATGGATGCATTTGAGCTTCACGAACGGGGCTGGCCGACCCGCGAAACCATTCTCCCCCCTGGCATGCCCGAATCAGGAGAATACCATTGGCGTGACGGTGGAGAAGCACATATCAATGACCCCAATGGAATTGCAAACCTGCAGGATGCCGTTCGGGAAAAGAACCAAGGCGCCTTCGATGCCTATTCTCGTAATGCCAACGAGCAGACCCAGAGCATCCACCTTCGTGGTCTGCTGGAATTCCGATACGAGAATGTTACCCCGATTCCCATTGAACAAGTCGAGCCTTGGAATGAGATCGTTCGTCGATTCGTCACGGGTGCCATGTCGTATGGGTCCATCTCCATGGAGGCGCACTCGACTCTCGCGATCGCCATGAATCGTCTCGGCGGCAAGTCTAACACCGGTGAAGGAGGAGAAGACGCCGAACGTTCCCAAATCATGAACAACGGGGATACCATGAGGTCAGCTATTAAGCAAGTCGCTTCCGGTCGTTTCGGTGTTACTTCCAATTACCTCGCCGATGCCGATGAGCTCCAAATTAAAATGGCTCAAGGTGCTAAGCCTGGTGAAGGTGGTGAATTACCCGGCCACAAAGTCTCTGGATCTATCGCTCGTACGCGTCACTCAACCGCTGGTGTCGGCCTCATTTCTCCCCCGCCGCACCACGATATCTACTCGATCGAGGACCTCAAGCAACTCATTTACGACTTGAAGTGCTCAAATCCTCGAGCGAGAGTATCTGTCAAACTTGTTTCGGAAGTCGGTGTCGGTATCGTTGCGAGTGGTGTCGCCAAAGCCAAGGCTGACCACATTCTCATCTCTGGTCATGACGGAGGGACTGGCGCTTCTCGTTGGACGGGTATCAAGTACGCTGGACTGCCATGGGAGCTTGGTCTAGCCGAAACCCATCAGACTCTTGTGTTGAATGACCTTCGTGGCCGCGTCACTGTCCAGACTGATGGTCAGGTTAGGACTGGCCGTGATATTGCCATTGCATGCCTGTTGGGTGCGGAGGAGTGGGGCTTTGCGACGACGCCGCTGATTGCAATGGGTTGCATCATGATGAGGAAATGTCATTGTAAGTTGGTCCACGTCAAAGTATGTCGATCTACTGACACGGGTCTTCCCTCCAGTAAATACTTGCCCTGTTGGTATTGCTACTCAAGACCCTCAACTTCGAGCTAAGTTCGCGGGTCAGCCTGAGCAAGTTATCAATTTCTTCTACTACCTCGCTGAAGAGCTCCGAGGCTACATGGCCAAGCTCGGTTTCCGGACAATCAACGAGATGGTTGGCCGCGCTGACATGCTCAAAGTTAATGAGAAGCTACGCACCCAAAAGACTGCTCACCTTGACCTATCTGCGATCCTGAAGCCGGCATGGCAAATGCGTCCAGGCGCCGCCACACACCGCGTCCGCCAGCAAGACCACAAGCTCTATATTCGGCTCGATAACAAATTCATTGATGAAGCCGAGCCTGCGCTCACGAAAGGTCTTCCCGTTCATATCGAGTGCGACGTCACAAACACCGACCGTGCATTGGGAACGTCGTTGTCTTATAAGGTCTCGAAACAATATGGAGAGGAAGGGCTTCCGAAAGACACCATCCACATTCGAATGCAGGGTTCTGCTGGCCAGTCGTGCGGTGCCTTCCTCGCCCCAGGTATCACCATCGAGCTTGAGGGTGATGCCAATGACTACGTTGGCAAGGGTCTTTCTGGCGGTCGTCTCATCGTCTATCCACCCAAGCAATCGACGTTCAAGGCCGAGGAGAACATTATCATTGGAAACGTCTGCTTATACGGTGCTACGTCCGGTGAAGCCTTCATTCGTGGTGTAGCCGCCGAGCGCTTTGCTGTCCGTAACTCCGGTGCCAATGCAGTCGTCGAGGGTACTGGCGATCATGGATGTGAATACATGACAGGAGGTCGTGTTGTTGTACTTGGTGTTACCGGCCGTAACTTCGCTGCTGGTATGAGTGGAGGTATTGCTTACGTTCTCGATACTGCACACACCTTTGCCTCCAAGGTCAACATGGAAATGGTGGAGCTCGGCAAAGTGATTGATCCTCGAGAGGTTGCTGCTCTTCGTAGTCTCATCGAAGACCACCGTCACTACACCGGCTCAGAGGTCGCAGACCGTGTCCTCCATGATTTCCACCATCTGTTACCACTATTTGTTCGCGTGATGCCTCTCGACTACAAGCGAGTGTTGGAGGAACAAACAACACGACAGAAGGAGGAGAAAGCCAGGCAGAGTGCGATTGACCTCATCCCATCTCGTACGGCTAGCCAAGTCAACCTGGCCTCAGATATCCAGGACGTGTTGCACCCAAAGGCCGTGAGCACCCCTACCCTTTCGGTCACCGCTCCAAGACGTCCAGAACCATCCCTCGTTGATGTCGAGGATTCTCTTGTCGATGACTCTACCACGAAAGCGCGTCTCAACAAGTTGGACAAAACTCGTGGCTTCATGAAGTACAAGCGCCTAGGAGAAGCCTACCGTCCACCCCGCAAGCGTGTCAAGGACTGGAAGGAGATCTCCACTCGTCTGAACGAAAGCGAGCTTAAATATCAATCCGCTCGTTGCATGGACTGCGGTGTTCCTTTCTGCCAGTCGGATACTGGTTGCCCAATCTCCAATATTATTCCCAAGTGGAACGATCTGGTCTTCAAAGGGCAATGGCAGGATGCTCTCAACCGTCTGCTCATGACAAACAACTTCCCCGAGTTTACTGGTCGTGTCTGTCCGGCTCCCTGTGAAGGTGCTTGTGTACTTGGTATCAATGAGCAGCCGGTTGGAATCAAGAGTATCGAGTGTGCGATTATCGACAAGGTTGGCCTTTTTATTCTTAGATATTGAGCGACTGTCAACTAGTGCTATTCTCTAGGGTTTCGAAATGGGCTGGATGGCTCCCAACCCTCCGAGCTTCCGTACTGGCAAGCGCATCACGATCATTGGTTCTGGCCCTGCAGGTCTAGCCTGCGCAGATCAGCTTAACAAGGCTGGACATACCGTCACCGTGTACGATCGCAATGACCGCATGGGAGGTCTTCTGATGTACGGTATTCCCAAGTGAGTGACTTATTTCTGTCCTTTGATAACTTTGAACCCAGATCGTTTCTATAGCATGAAGCTCGACAAGTCTGTGGTTCAGCGCCGTCTTGATCTCATGGCCGCTGAAGGTGTTGTAAGTTCATCCACGATGGCTTCGCATTGAGAGTGCTCATGGTATCTTTTTCAGACGTTCGTTCCTAACGCACATGTTGGCGTCGATATCGACGTCGACGAGCTGCAGGAGGAGAGCGATGCCGTGGTCATTTGTACCGGTGCTACCTGGCCACGCGACCTCAAGATCCCGAATCGTAATGCAGATGGTATACACTTTGCCATGGACTTCCTTCAGCTAAACACCAAGGCTCTCCTTGACTCAGAGCTCCAGGATGGTGGCTATATCAATGCCAAGGGCAAGGATGTTATCGTTATCGGAGGAGGGGACACCGGAAACGATTGTATAGGAACCTCGATGCGACACGGTGCCAAGTCGGTTGTCAACTTTGAGCTACTCCCGAGGCCTCCTATTGCGCGTGCTCCTGATAACCCGTGGCCCCAGTGGCCGAGGTACGTATCTCGCTTTTCTGGACGATCATTACAAACTAACATACTTTTGCCCAGAATCTTCCGTACTGATTATGGCCACACTGAGGTTGCTGCCCACTTCGGCAATGATCCTCGAGAATATAGCATATCGACGAAGGACTTTGTGGTTGATGAGGAGAAGAAGCTGAAAGGCTTGAATACCGGTACGATTTACCGTTATCCGTGGCCTCTTTTGGATACTGAATACGACCGCAGTTCGCGTTGAATGGACTAAGGATAGCGGAGGCCGCTGGAAGATGGAAGAAGTTCCTGGGTCTGAAAAATTCTTCCCGGCACAACTTGTCTTCCTCGCTCTTGGATTCCTCGGTCCTCAGAGTGAGGTTATTCAAGCCCTTGGGGTCAAACAGGATGCCCGCTCTAATGTGCAGACTCCACCGAAGAAGTATTCGACCAACGTCGAGGGCATCTTTGCTGCTGGTGATTGTCGTCGTGGCCAGTCTTTGATTGTCTGGGGTATCAAGTAAGTCTTGTCTTACCTATTATTTCAACTCCTCTCATGTTTTCTAGCGAGGGTCGTGGCGCCGCCGCCGAGGTTGATCGCTGGCTCAGTGGAGGATCTTCTAGGCTGCCCTCAGTCGGAGGCATCAAGACCAGGGTAGGTTTCCGTCTTAAATCTTCAATACCATTATGCTAAAATGCATACTAGACCTTTGCTCCGCCTCCTAGCAAACTTGCTCCTACAGTCAAAGCCTAAAGGCATTTGATTCGGTTTGGGCTTTCTGCACACTTGTAACACTGCATTTTCTACGCACATCATGTATCTTCACGCCATTTACGCATTTTATGCCACGACTTGTTGTCAATATTGGGTGATCACATACTTTAGTTAGATAGCTAATTTCGTACTGAAGGAGTGGTGATGAGATTAGTGTTGGTGGGTCATGGTAAGAGTGTGGAAAATATGCTCCTTTCCTGTTGGATATCTCTGCTCTTGCCTCGAATTGCCCAGATACCCCAATTGGTTTTGACCATGACCCGGGGGTCGAAGTCAGCCACTTCCCATTTCTCGCTGCCAAATGTGTTCGGACCTGGGGTGATGACCCACTCAAATTCACCCGCAACCTCTGGTGCGGTAGCCAACGAGCGGACATCCCGTTCAACATCTGTAGGTGAGAAGCCAGTGACGAAGATCGAACATTTGCTCGCCAACAGTTGAGGAAGCACTGGTCCCCATTCCGTCGGCGATGCGATCTGGAGGAGGGGCTCTCCGTTCTCTGCAAACGAGTCAGGCGAAGGGAATCCAAAGCCGGGCGAGAAAAAGAAGAAAAAGTCGGAGTAGGGATCTAGAGTGTGCTGGAACTGTGCATGGACGTCGGCGTAGTTGGCTTGCATGCCGGTGATCGTCAACTGGGGTGTGTATGGCACGGTGTAAGACGGGACACCATAGCGCTCAAGAGATGAACGAGTACGCTTTAACCGCGAGATAGGTTTTGGCGTTGGCGGTTGATACACGTTGGGGAGGTAAACTGGCTTTTCCTCTCCTTCACGTTCATTCCTTTCGGTGGCGTTTGTTTCTGTGGAAGACTCGATTGACGATTTCGACTCCGCTGATGAAGTGGCAGATGAAGTGGTTGACGTGCTCGGAGGTTTCGGAAGAGAAACTTGGGGTCCAATAAAGAACAAATGGAAATTTGTCGAAGGGAAGAGCATAGTAAGCTGTTCCCAGACGTGCGGAGGAAGGGATGATTCTGCTCGTGCACCGAGGATGAATATCCGAACCTGAGGTTTACCGACGGCGGCTTCTTCTGTCTCTGGGGCACCTGGGGGTACATGAAGAGTAGTCCGCAAAGCTGATGAAAATTTTAATTATAAGTTATAACTCAGATATGAGGCATATGCACACCTGCCAGTGATCTGCTTCCTTCTGGCGTTACGCGCTGGTTGCTGAGTGTCAATCCACTGTGTTGATGTACCGCTCCGCCGATAGTTATGGGGTAAGTAAGGAGTTTACTGGCGTGCCGGCGAGATCGTTCAGTGTCCATAGATGGGAACCCTCGAGTGTACCAGAAGACATCCCAGTTTGCAAAGGAAATAGCCTCTTCGAATCCCTGTGGCCCTGGAATAAGGCGTTCTATAAATGAACTCAAGACACTCGAGTGAAATGCGTACCAGGCAATTCAAATTCATGCATTCGCCGACCACTTCTTAAATCATGTTCATCTTCATTTGCTTCCCGAAGTCTGCCACAATATTTCTGGTGCTCAGAGTCTTCTTTCCAATGTTCTTCTGTACAATGTGTAGGCCAGCCACAATCAAGGCACTCGAATTTCACGGCTTTCGGTTGAGCCTTCGTGTGCGCATGCAAATGATTATGTGACGAAGCACAGACTGGACATGGTGCTAGCTGTTGGATGGCCTGCCCTCGTGCTTTGACGGCAGGAAACGGAGATTTTGAGAACGGGTGAAAGAGGTTGTCCTCTGTGAGAAGAGGTGCAGGCTCTTTCGGCTTCGTGGGCTTGAAGCGGTTCAATATTCCACCAAAGATGGATCTGGTCAGCGGTGGCCGTCTGAGGGCTGAGTGTGAGCAGCAGCGGAGGACGCGGAGAGACATGGACTCGCAGGCGGACTCTGGAGGACCTTGCATCCAAATTTGGCGGTCGTGTTGTTAGTGTTTGTTGTCTTGCACCTTTATCTCCTACCTTCACCTCCCAAATGTCGAGGCAGGCGTCCATCTCGAGGAAAACAAATGAGACCCAGATCGAGGTCCATTTGAATCTAGACTGTGCTCCTGGATCCAATTTCAAACAAATTATCGATGTTTCTACTGGGATCGGCTTTCTCGACCATGTATGCTCTACTGGCGCCAAAAACTAAGCAAATGCAATCTAATCATCTCGCGTGGTCAGATGTACACGGCTCTAGCCAAGCATGGTGGCATGTCCTTGACAATGAAGTGCAAGGGCGACCTTTGGATTGACGACCACCATACTGCAGATAAGCAGTCACCCATCACGCCGTTAACCAAATCCTGACAAATTGACAACACAGGACAGCGCCATCGCTCTGGGAACCGCATTTAAAGAAGCGCTTGGTGAAGTCCGCGGCATCAGACGATATGGTACAGGGTTTGCTCCTCTGGACGAGGTCTTTCGAATCTCTGTTTGTCTTTTTCACATCTTGACATTCTATCTAGGCTTTGTCCAGAGCGGTCATTGACATTTGCTCGCGACCGTACTGTGTGACAGAATTGGGGCTGCGAAGGGAGAAAATCGGAGATCTGTCTACTGAGATGCTCCCCCACATTTTCTATTCATTTGCCATGGCCTCAGGCGTGACATTGCATGTTGACGTCCTGCGGGGTGAAAACGACCATCACCGGTACGTCGAGAAATCTCCATCTCAATTATCGATGCTAATCTTGAGCTAATCTTCAGAGCCGAGTCGGCGTTCAAGGCATTGGCATTGGCAATAAGACAAGCCATTGAAAAGACAGGCTCAGACGATGTCCCGAGTACGAAAGGGGTCCTATAGTTTATTTTGAAGAAATCAGGCCTAACAATATATGTACGTTCTCACTGCGGTCCTGGCGGAGACTCAAGACCAAAATATACAACGGTCCTCGTTGGGAGGGTTCAGCTTCAAGATGCATCACGTTAGCAACGTTTGATGGACGCGAAAAACCCTCAACATACTTTGGCTTTCTTCGAACACTTGAACGCCTGGGCAAATTCTGGGATATTCCTGACAGTTCCATCAGCACGGAATCGGGTAGGTGAGTGTGGATCGGTGCGGATGCGTTGAACCTGTTCGAAATTTACGGTTATGGTTGTGGAACGTAAAACATCAACGTTACGCACAGCTGCAGCTGGTTTCATCGCTCTGGCCCAAACCCGAGCAAAAGAAATGAAAAACAACTGATCTCTGGAATCGGGGGCATCAATTTCTGGTAGATGCACATCGGCGATGATGATCGAGACTCACTTCGTAAAATTGAGGCCAGGCAGCAGGTACTCGCTCCCATTTTTCTCAGAAACGTGGTACTGAGCCTTCCAAGCGCGGTACGCTTGGATGAGACCTGTGTCCCCTATGTTTTCTCCTGAAGTCCTGAGGAGTGTAGGTGTCAGAACATAATTAGTAACATTAAAACTAGATGAACGACACCCACAAATTGCCCTGCACGGATGATTAATATTTCCTAAGTCTTATGAAAGGTGGACAAACTACTTACGTTGACGTGGATGCGACCTCCTTTACCATCATCAATACTGTATGCTGAGAAAAACTTCAGGTAGGTCAGACGGAAATGTATTTCAAATCCCCCTCACATGAATACTGCTTGACAATGCAGTCTTGTTTGACCTTGAAACCTTCGCTCGTGGAATTTGTCCACCACTGCTTGAGTTTGCCTTCTTGATTATAGAGACGTCCCGCGGAGTCGAAAGCGTGCTGTCTACATTTCAGAGATGGAGCAGTTAACAATTTGACATGCAACTCACAGTCAACTCATGTGCGGCGACCTGTCCAAAAGCCCCATATGTCAAGTAATTCGGCCTAATAAAGCCGGTTAAAATTCGTTTGGAGAATTTGACAGGAAAAAGTTACCATTCTTGAGAGAAGAAGGGAGACTGAAGGATGCCGGCAGGGAAAACAATCTAGTGTCGCAATCAGCACCCAGTTCCAGGTTTGCGCACAATGATCTTACCTCGTTGGAGGGAGGATTAAAGTAGGCGTTTGCAGTCGACGGGTACATCTCCCAAGCATCGAGGTTCCGCTGCCGCCCAAGCTGCAACCATCTCCTGAACTCCTCGACAGTACTGGTAGCAAGAAACCACGATGTTGTTAGGGCACTGCCGTAGATGCTTAGGATGCACTCACGCAGAGCTCAAAATAGTCCCAAAGAAGTCTTTCTTGTCAACTTTGACACCAGCATAGTACTGCCAGATCGAATTGGGGTCGTCAGTGTTGGGTGAAACGGGGTACCCGACTTTGACACGGATCACATCAGCCTACAACAAGACGGTTAGCGAGGGGAGCTACATATTTAAAAAAAAACATGCGTCGAGAACCTTCTCGGCTGCAGCTTTCGCAGATTTTTCGTCCATCCAATCAATCTTCTTTAGTGATTCCTTGAACGCTATCACGACATCTGCGAAGATGTGAATAAAAGGGGGTATTATCATGTTGCCTCGATGCGCTACCTGTGATGACCTTTGTGGCTTTCTTCTTTGAGTCTCCGCCGAATGCTTCCTGGACAAAGTACCTCCCAGATGCAAAGCCAAGAGTTCGTTCCACTCGTCCTACGCAATACTCTGCTCTGTCACCAACAGCACCTTTCTTAATGCCGCTGACCGTCTCAAGAAGGGTGCGTTGAGCTTGCCACGCCTCTGTACCCATTCCAAGGTAAGGAGACAAGGTCAAAGCGGCACGGACGACGAGGTAAGCTTCCACCACTTCGGAGGCAGTCTCGTTCAGAATCTTCGATAGAGCTTCGCCATATGCAGGATAAGTCAGAATGACGCGATCCGGGAAAGAGCGTGGAGTGAATGTCGAAAAATAGGTCGGGAAGTGGATTTGGGGAATAGTTTCGGTGAGATTAGAAAGTGGGACAGGATTGTAGGTTGCGATTGGGTCTTGTTGGAGGATGTCCCTGAATAACCACATTTGTCAGCCTTGTAACGTTATCGAGAAGGCGACTTGAACCTACAAATCCAAACTCGCCTTCGCGAGTTCGCGCTCGAACTTGACAACCTTCTTTGCAAGTTTATGGGCGTCCATAGTCCTGTTGTCCCTATCTCCATCCCCCCCATCATCACCATCGTCATCACCTCCCCATGGCGGCCAAGGCCAAGGGGGCCAAGTGGTGGGTTCCTGCGTGATAAAGTCCGGAGATGAAGTTCTCTGCTTCTCTGCTTCCTGCTCTTCGGAGAGGGCGACAAGTAGTCGTTCAACTACTTCCTTGTACACTCTACGGATTGACTTCTCTTCGTAATATTCCTGGTAGACGGTTAGATAAGCTATTTCATAATCACGTAGTATGAGTTACCTTGGAGGGTAAACCAAGTTCTGGTTGATTGAACCACAAAACCATATGATTAGGATCCACACCAACGTCACCTTCGATATCGAACGAGAAGAGTGAATCCACGCCTAACATACGTGGTGTCAGTCTTTGACAGAGGTCACATATATTGGAAGAGCTGACCTCGGGAGTGGAGGAACGCAACTGCAGCGGTCAGACCTTGGATTTTCTTCTCTTCCTTCGATATTGACTGGCTCGAAATATCTGTGTCATTTCCACTATACAGCTTTCGGACAGTGTTGACGAGATGGAGCAAAGGGGTGGTGCCAATTTCGTCAAGTCTATTCTCATCTAAGCACGAGGAGTAGAAGTCCCGTAGCTTGGTGAGGATTTTATCATCGACAGAGGACATGGAGTAGTTGGATTCAAGGATCTTTTGAATAACTTGTTTGTTCTTCTGTGCAACTTCTTCGAAAGAGCCAAAGCTACTTTTGTCTGCAGGTAAGGGGTGGGCATTGAGCCAACCGCCATCTGGAATACATGTGGGAATTAGGAAAGCCACAGTAAGTATATGCGGTGCTTACTGGCAAAATCATAGAAATTCTCGCATGGGTCTTGAGTTATGTCCAAGGAAGACAAGATCGAAGCCGAAAGAATGATACAATGAGGCTCGAGACAGCGTTTCTTCAATCACAAATCAGCCGTCTAAAGCACAGTGAATGAACATAAGGACGAACCTCTTCCGGAGCGGTGGTAGGAACTGGGATAGGTGGTGGGACAAAGGTCGTGGTCGTGATAGTAGTTGAAGTCGCAGTCGTGGTCGCAGTTGCAGTCGTTATAGCGCTCGATATGGCTGTGGTAGTAGCGGTGGCCGTTGAGGTCACCGTTACCGTCGACACTGGATTCTTTTTGTCATGTTCCAACCTCACTCTATGTTGAGCCCCCGCAAATAGACCGATGAAAACCTAAGAGTCGAAAATCGATAAGGAGATGACTTAAGGAGTATGGAGCTTACGCACTGAGCTTAAAAGGAGTAGGATGAGGAGGAGAACAAGCAGGATCTTCGTCAAGGGCGTAAGAGGTTCATGAGCTACGGAGCCGACGCGTTGGCCAAAAGTAGGGTTCGTTGACCCATTGCCCGTCGGTGCATCCCCATCTCTCAAGAGAGGAGCGTGTTCTGTGTAAGCATTCAACAACATATTCCAAATTCTGGAAGTTGTCGCACGGACCTTCGTCAGTTGAAGGCCTGGCCTCCCTGTCCGCCATGTTGACGGCGTAGTTGGTTGAGAAACGATGCCTCCAAGTGTATATAGCTGTGCTGCCTCAAGTTAGCAATGTGGTAGATGCGAGGAGGTGGTCGCCGTATAAGACTGCCGAAATGAAACGACTGTCACGGACAACGCGTGAACGCGCGACCCAACTTGGGTATCTGATGTCATTCCTTACGCCGCGCAGCAACTCTAACATAACTCTAAGTAGGCAGGCTTCAGGCAGGCAGCCTCTAACTGGCATTTATTAGTCGCACACTCTCTTTGACGATACTTTTAGAAAACAGGTAGCTTGTAAAACCAATTGAAGACATAACAACTGCCCAGAGGTACCCACCAAGTAGCTGCTGACTACAAGAGAATGCAAATACAGAGCTGGAAGATCGATTAGCGCCATTAGTGGGTAGGGGAAAACAAGAGGTTTCACCTTGCAAATGCTGGGCTGAACGCTCGCGAAAAGCAAATGAAGAACTGGATCAGACCTGTCGTCGAGCCCAATGAAGATGGGTTGGGAGCAAATCGCTTTACGAGCAACATGTTAACCCTAGCAAGAATCCAATAAGCTTACCCGGCTATACAGAGGAGCGGGCAGACGTACGAGTATGCAAGAAATGCCACCCTTGCCATAGACAATATTAGGACAATTCCGCTCCATAATATCAAAATTGTGTGGGGAGTCAAAAGTCCAGTTTCCACAATCACCCCTCTTCTGGCAATGACATTTAGGAATGGTAGCGCAATAAAGACATATGGCCAGATCTTCATGCAGAAGTGATAAAGTGAAGCATGGTCAACACGACGCAGAATTGGTGGCATGAAGAAGATTTGTAGCAGTCCAGCGAGAAGGCCAGAAGCAGATAATGCAAAGCCGATTTCCGGGGTCTGAATCAGAGGGTTAGATATGGAATTGTGCAAAAAAAGGTCGTAATTAAACTTACAGAAAATCCTAGACCACCAGATACCACCGGGGTGTAACAAAAAAGAACGAAAAGCACATCGAACGCAGCAGAGATGAAGCTCAAGGCACAACCTGACGCACATAGGGCTCGTATGATGGGAACAGCCAAGAGCTGCCTGACGCTATAGCTCTCAGGACAGGGATCGATGGTAGCAGATGGTTCTACTGAGCCATAGGACTGTGGTGATACTTTGCTTTGTGATGACTTTTTCTCTAAAGTCTGCAGTATAGAATGAGCGTTTGTATGGCCTAAGAGGAAAAGAGAAACCGACTTCGTTAAGTAAGAGCCAGCTGATCACAAAGCAGAGGCCTGAAAATGCTGCAATCATAGAACAAGGTAGGAAGTAGGGGTATTTCCTGAGAAATTCATAATCAAAATATCTTGGATATCGAGAGGCAGGCTTCGAGAGTAGGCCTCCGATTATCGGCCTAAAGGTGATGAGATACGAGATCTTTCCGAGACAGTGAACTCACCCTATAATTGAACCTACCGGCCACCAGAACCCAAAGAAAGGAAAGGCGAAGGACTGATTGGTCTTGTCCGTTATTTCAATGAGGATAGTAGGTATCACCGTGACGTTTCCTGAGGCGAGACCGGCTGAGAATGACAACCCGAGTCAGATAAAATGCAACACTTTCAGAGCGTGAAAACAAACCTAAAGCCCTCGTCAGTATCACACTGACAAAACTTTTTGACAGTCCAAACAAGAGGGTGGTTACAGTAAGACCTGCAACTCCCGCAAGAACCACAGGCCGACGACCAAAACGATCTGCGAATGTCAAGCTAATTGAGAACTCTGTACTTCACAATTACAAAAATACAGTACCAGAGAAGTAGCCCCATGGATATATCGACAGAAGCTGGGTGAATGCAAAAGAACTTTCCTATTGTAGACCGCAAGATTAGCAATGAGAATTTCGAGTCATCCACGCGTCAGACTCACGACTATGCCGCTATAAAAGCCAATTTGTGAAGGGTTGTCTGTCACACGCAGATCGCTCATGAATTGGTTGATATAAGGGAATATCTGGGTGAAGCACATGGGGTCCAATACACGTAGAAGACACAGTATACCAAGCTGAACTCTTGGGAGAGGCGTTTGTTTCTGGAAGGCTATCGTCTCGATGTCATCCTGAGGATTTGAATGGTCGTCAAGACCCTCGTTTTGTTCAAGCAAGGGCCTTGTCTCATCTGACGCCCTAGTGCTGGCATCGGACATCGGAAGTCACAGCTGGCAAAGGAATCACACGAGAAGTCCAAGTACTGAGATGGTAAGGTGGAAAAGGGCATCTCCTACAATGGCGGTGTTTTGGTGTATTGAATAGCATCAGATTCGTGGTCGAAATATCGGTAAATATATCACCTTACGTAGACCCATCCAACACTCATCTTTTAATGAACATCTTAGTGGCGCAAGTTCTTCGACTGCGGTTTGAGGGATAATGTGTGAAGCCGGGCTGGCAAGGTACTTCAAAAGATAAATTCAAGGTAACACGACGAAGGGAAATTGCTGATTTAAGATACAAAGTTATGTCAGAATACACCGACTGCAGGGTCGCATTCACTCTTGCTCCTGGAGGAAACGATTGGCCGGAAGTATGGCCCTCGTCCTTCCGCTTCCATATCCATCACTTTCCAAAAATTACAACCTTTTCCATCGTTCTGAGCACCAGCGTAACAAGTCCACCAATAACGATCCGTTTCTTGGTCGTTTCGATTCTTCATATCCGGTCTTAAGATCGTAGGCACGTCACACCGGCAGCGAGGAATACTAGGCGGACGAAAGTCAGGTCGGTAGAAACGAAACGTGATGTTGATTCGGCAATTCGAGGGTTCAATCTCACTACTCGGCGTCTTGGGGAACGAAGGTCTAAACAGATCGAGAGATGGCTGAGGTGGAATCGAGTGCTTGAATCTTTCTTGACACGATGCATGCATAATCGTAAGCTGTGCGGATAGATTATCATGATCGAAGAAGGTTAGATCAAAAAGTAAATGGTCCTTGTCAAGCGGGAGCTCCTTGAAGAGAAATAAATTGAAACTTACAGAGTTGTGCGACAGTGGAATATTGAATGTTTGTGCCTTCCTAACTCCATTTTGGTCGTTTGGAACGACTTCACGAAGGCTGAAGCTCCTTCTGGTGCCTGGAATGAGGTCAGACGACCAAAGGTGACGCATATGTGGAATGTCATGTTACGGACCTAAGCTCAAGGACGCAATCGTTGGGTAGGGTCCAAGATAAGTGAGTTGGTCTGAATGAAATCCAACGCTTTCTTTACTGCCTTGATAGCAATTTGACGCGGCCACATTAGCACGCCAAAGAGCATCTCCCTTTGTTCCTCCTCCCCATTCATGCTTGAATCTGGTGCGTTTTTTTATCTCCTCGTTCACTATCTTTTCCACGATCCTACATGCCTCTTCCATCTCCGGCGGAAACTGTGTAGGAGGATCAGTCATTCGGCCGTTGTACCTGCAAACGACACGATATGTCAGAATGT
>Ga0247737_1000154_pt1 | contig 22266 bp, 10 predicted proteins | sample UWRJL028104C2_FD_180937 | JGI IMG/M metagenome (GOLD analysis project Ga0247737, IMG submission 180937) | Plant litter microbial communities from Arlington Agricultural Research Station in Wisconsin, United States - UWRJ-L028-104C-2 | ecosystem: Environmental > Terrestrial > Plant litter >...
AGCGCCGCCCGAATCACCCGCTGCTGCGCCAGCCCATTCGGCGCAGTCAACCCATTCGAAGCCCCATCCGAGTTCACCGCGCTACCACGAACCACCGCGAGCACCCGATGACCAAGCCGCCGCGCGTCGGAGAGCCGCTCCAGCACCAGCATGCCCGCGCCCTCGGCCCAGCTGGTGCCGTCAGCCACGGCCGAGAACGCCTTGCAGCGGCCGTCGGAGGCCAGGCCCTGCTGGCGGTCGAACTCCACGAAGACGCCCGGGTTGGCCATCACCGTCACACCGCCGGCCAGCGCCAGCCCGCACTCGCCCGAGCGCAGCGAGCGGGCGGCCAGGTGCAGGGCGACCAGCGACGACGAGCAGGCCGTGTCGACGGTGAGGGCGGGACCCTGCAACCCGAGCACGTAGGCGATCCGGCCGGAGGCGACCGCGCTGACGGTGCCGGTCAGCAGGTGGCCCCCCAGCTCTGGCGGCGACTCGTGCAGCCGGGGACCGTAGTCCTGGGCGACCGTGCCGACGAAGACGCCGACGTTCTCGCCGCGCAGAGTGGTGGCGTCCAGGCCGGCCCGTTCGAGCGCCTCCCAAGACGTCTCGAGCAGCAGCCGCTGCTGCGGGTCCATGGCGAGCGCCTCGCGCGGCGAGATGCCGAAGAAGGCCGGGTCGAAGTCGGCCGCGTCGTGCAGGAAGCCGCCGTGCCGGACGGTACCGGGCAGGCGGTCGAGGTCCCAGCCGCGGTCGGCGGGCAGGCCGGTGATCGCGTCGCGGCCGGCGGCGACCAGCTCCCACAGCTCTTCAGGGGTGCCCACGCCGCCGGGGAAACGACAGGCCATGCCGACGATCGCGACCGGCTCGGCGGCGGCCGCCGGCTCGGCGGCGGCGACGTCCTCCTCGGCGGCGTGGCCGGCCAGGAAGTGCGCGAGCTCGGGCACCGTCGGGTGCCCGAAGATCGCGGTGATCGGTACGGCACGTCCGGTGGCCGTGGTGAGCCGGTTGCGCAGCTCGAGCGCGGTCAGCGAGTCGAGGCCGAGTTCCTTGAACGCCTTGCCCGTGTCGAGCGACGCCGGATCGGCCACCCCGAGCACGTCGGCGACCTGGTCGAGCACGACCTGGTGCAGCTCTTCCCGGACCGGCGGACGGTCGCGCCGTACCCGCTGCCGGACCGGACCGGCGTCGCGCAGCCTGGCCTCCCCGGCGCCGAACCAGTAGCGGGAACGCTGGAACGCGTACGTCGGGAGCGCGACTCGCGGCCCGTCGCCGAGCAGACCGGCGAGGTCGACGGCGAAGCCGTTGGCGTGCAACGACGCGAGCGCCGTGAGGAAGCGGCCGAGACTGCCCTTGGACCGCCGCAGCGTCCCGGTGGCGAGCACCTCGACCCCGGCCGACGCGGCGTTGGCCTCGACCATCGGGGTGAGCACGGGGTGCGGGGAGACCTCGACGAAGACCCGGAAACCCTCGTCGAGCAACAGCCGGTTCACGTCCGCGAACCGGACCGGCCGGCGCAGGTTCTCGTACCAGTACTCCGCCCCGAGCGTGCCGGTGTCGTGCTCGGCCGCGGTCGCGCTGGAGAAGAAACGCAGGCCGCCCGGCGCCGGGGCCAGCCCGGCGAGCTCGGCCGTCAGGGGCTCGTGCATGGGCTCGACCAGCGGGGTGTGCGAGGCGAACGAGTGCGGAAAGCGGCGGGTCCTGACCCCCTCGGCGGTGAGCTGCTCGATCATCTCCTCGAGCGCGTCCTCCTCGCCCGAGACCAGCACCGAGTCGGCGCTGTTGACGACCGCCAGATAGATCCGCCCGGCCCAGCGGGTGAGCCGGGGCGCCAGCTCCTCCGGCCCCACCGCGACGTTGGTCATGGTGGTGCGGGGTAGCAGCTCGTGGGCGATGCGGCTGCGCACCACGGCCACTCGGGCGGCGTCGGCGAGCGGGAGGGCGCCAGCCACGCAGGCGGCGGCGATCTCGCCGAGCGAGTGCCCGACCACGGCCTCCGGCTCCACGCCGTACGCGCGCCACAACGCCGCGATCGAGACGGCGATCGCGAACAAGACCGGCTGCAGCACCCGCACGTCGGTGAGTGCCGGGGCGCCGGGCTCCTCCTTCACGACGGCGAGCAGGTCCCAGTCGACGTGCTCGCGCAGGGCGGCGGCGCACTCGACCATCCGGTCCCGGAAGGCCGGCGCGGTGTCGAGCAGCTCGACCGCCATGCCCGGCCACTGCGCGCCCTGGCCGGAGAAGACGAACACGACGCCGCTGCGCGGGCGGGCCAGACCGGTCACGGTGGCGGCGGTGGGGCGGCCGCGGACGAGCCCGTCGAGCGCCTCGGTCAGCTCCGCGTGGCCGGCGGCGACGATCGCGGACCTGTGGTCGAGATGGGTACGCGTACTCGCCAGCGAGCGGGCCAGCGCGGGAAGCGGCAACGGGTCGCCGGCCAGGTGGTCGCGCAACCGCGCGGCCTGGTCGCGTAGGGCGCCTGGGGTGGCGCCCGAGAGCACGAAGGGCCGGGGCCCGGCCGGCTCGTCCGGCGGCACGACCGTCTCCGCCGCCGGCGCCTCCTCGATGATGACGTGGGCGTTGGTGCCGCTGATGCCGAACGACGAGATCCCGGCCCGGCGGACGCGCCCACCCGTCGGCCAGTCGGCGGCCTCGGTGAGCAGCCGCGCGGGGCCCGCGTCCCAGTCGACCAGCGGGGTCGGCTGGTCGACGTGCAGGGTGCGCGGGAGCCGCTCGGCGTGCAGGGCGCCGACCATCTTGAGCACGCCGGCCAGCCCGGCCGCCGCCTGGGTGTGCCCGATGTTCGACTTCAACGACCCGACCAGCAGCGGTCGCTCGCGCTCACCTGCGTACGCGGTGACGAGCGCGGCACCCTCGATCGGGTCGCCGAGCGCGGTGCCGGTGCCGTGCGCCTCGACCGCGTCCACGTCGGACGGTTCGAGCCGCGCGTCGGCGAGGGCCTGCCGGATCAGGTCGCGCTGGGCGGTGCCGCTGGGCGCGGTAAGGCCGTTGGAGGCGCCGTCGGCGTTCACCGCCGAGCCGCGGACCAGGGCCAGCACCGGGTGGCCGAGTCTCCGGGCGTCGGCCAGCCGCTCCACGAACACCATCGCGACGCCCTCGGCCAGGCCGGTGCCGTCGGCCCCGGCGGCGAACGCCTTGCACCGGCCGTCGGCCGCGAGGCCCTGCTGCCGGGAGAACTCGATGAGCGTCTCCGGGGTCGACATCACGGTCACCCCGCCGACCAGGGCCGCCGAGCAGTCGCCGGCGCGCAGGGCCCGTACGGCGAGGTGCAGCGCCACCAGCGACGAGGAGCAGGCGGTGTCGGTCGCGACCGCCGGGCCCTCGAGCCCGAGGGTGTAGGAGATCCGGCCGGCGTTGACGCTCGCGGTGGTGCCGGTGAGCAGGAATCCCTCGGTGCCGGCCGCGTCCTCGTTCCAGCGCGGGCCGTAACCCTGGTCCATGACGCCGACGAAGACGCCGGTCCGGGTGCCGCGCAGCGAGTCGGGCGCGATCCCGGCCCGTTCCAGAGTCTCCCAGGCGGTTTCGAGCAGCAGCCGCTGCTGCGGGTCCATCGCGAGTGCCTCGCGCGGCGAGATGCCGAACAGCCCGGCGTCGAAGTCGCCGGCGTCGGCCAAGAAGCCGCCCTTGCCGGTGCTGGAGCGCCCGGCCCGGGACGGATCAGGGTCGTGCAGCTCGGCGACGTTCCAGCCGCGGTCGCCGGGCAGGTCGCCGATCGCGTCCCGGCCCTCGGCCAGTAGGGTCCACAGGTCTTCCGGCGACTGGACGCCGCCCGGCAGGCGGCAACCGGCGGCCACGATCGCGATCGGGTCATCCTCCGGGCGCGCCGCGGCCGGGCCGTCCGCCGGCGCCCGGCGGGCCGCGCCGGAGAGGTACGCGGCCAGCGCCTCGGCGGTCGGATGGTCGTAGACGGCGGTCACCGGGACGGGGCGCCCGGTCCGCGCGGCCAGCCGGGCGGCGATATCGGTGATGACGACCGAGTCCACCCCGAGGTCGCGGAAGGTGCGGCCGGGGTCGATCGCGTCGGCGTCGGCATGCCCCAGCGCGGCGGCCACGGCCGAGGCGACCAGCCGCGCGGTGACCGGGCGGCGGGCCACCGGGGCGGCGGCCGGCCCGTCCAGGTCGGCGAGGGCCGAGTCGAGCCAGTAGGCGGTGCGCTGGAACGCGTACGTGGGCAGGGCGACGGTGGCCGACCGGTCGGGGGCCCAGATGCGGCTCCAGTCGACGGTCACGCCGTGCACATACGCCTCGGCGAGCGCCGCCTCCCACCGACCGAGGTCGCCCTCGTCGCGGCGCAGCGTCGCCAGCACGACCGCGTCGCGCCCGGCAGCCTGCGCGGTCTGCCCGATCGGCAGCAGCATCATCGGGTGCGGGCTGACCTCGAGGAAGACGTCGATCCCGATCTCCAGGGCGGCGACCGTGGCGTCCTGGAAGCGCACCGGCTCGCGCATGTTGCGGAACCAGTAGTCGGCGTCGAGCGCGCTGGGGTCGATCCGGCCGCCGACCGCGCCAGCGAAGATCGGCACGTCGGTGGCGACCGGGGCGACCGTGCCCAGCGCTGCCCGCAGCGGTTCCCGAATCACGTCGACCATCGGCGAGTGCGAGGCGAACGTCGCGGCCAGCAGCCGGGCCCCGACGCCGTCGGCGACCAGCATGTCGACGAGCTCGCCGACCGCCTCGGTCTCGCCCGAGACGACCACCGAGCCGGGCCCGTTGACGACCGACAGCCACAACCGGTCCCGCCACGGCTCGAGGCGGGGGCGCAGTTCGTCGGCCGCCATCATCACCGAGGCCAGCACACTGCGCCCGGTCAGCAGCTCGGCGCCGAGGCGGCTGCGCACGCACACCAGTCGCGCCGCGTCGTCCAGGGAGAGCGCGCCGGCCACGTACGCGGCGGCGATCTCGCCCTGCGAGTGGCCGATGACGGCGGCCGGACGGACGCCGTACGCGTGCCACAGCTCGGCCAGCGAGACGGCCACGGCGAACAGGACCGGTTGTAGGTTCTCGACCTCGGCGAGCGAGGGTGCGCCAGGCTCGCCGAGCAGCGCCGCGATCGGGTCCCAGCCGGTGTGCCGGGCGATCGCGTCGGCGCACCGGCGCATCGAGGCCCGGAAGGTCTCCTCGGTCTCGAACAGGCCGACGGCCATCCCCGGCCACTGGGCGCCCTGCCCGGCGAAAACGAAGGCGACCCGGCGCGGGGCGGCACCGGCCGAGCCGGTGCGGACCTCAGCCGACTGCTCCCCCGCCGCCAGGGCGTCCAGGCCGGCCAGCATCCTGGGTGGGTCGGCGGCGGTCACCGCGGCGCGATGCCTGAAGCCGGTACGGGTGGTGGCGAGCGAGAGAGCGACTTCGCCGAGGCCGAGGCCGGGGTGGGAGCGGACGTGCTCGGCGAGCAGCGCGGCCTGCGCCTCGACCGCCGCCTCGTCCCGCCCGGAAAGCAACCACGGCCCGGGAGCGACAGCCCGGGGGGCGGCGGCAGCCGGGACGTGCTGGGCGACGACCAGGTGGCTGTTGGTCCCGCCGATGCCGAAGCTGCTGACGCCGGCCACCCGGGGCCGGTCGGCGGGCCACGGCTCGGCGCCGGTCACCACCCGCAACCGCAGCTCGTCGAGGGGAATGGCCGGGTTCGGGGAGACGAAGTTGAGGCTCGCCGGCAGCACACCGCGGTCGACCGCGAGCACCGCCTTGAGCAGGCCGGCGACCCCGGCCGCGCCTTCCAAGTGGCCGATGTTGGTCTTGACCGAGCCGACCGGCAGGGTGTTCCCCGCGCCGGCCCGGGCAGCAGCGAGCGCGGCCGCCTCGACCGGGTCGCCGGCCGCGGTGCCGGTGCCGTGCAGCTCGACGTAGCCGAGGTCGTCCGGCCTGATACCAGCCGAGCGCCAGGCCGCGGTGAGCACCTCCCGTTGCGCCTGCACGTCCGGTGTGGTGAGGGTCCCGCCGCCGCCGTCGTTGTTGACCGCGCTGCCGAGGATGACCGCGCGGATCGGGTCGTCGTCGGCGACCGCGCGGTCCAGCGGCTTGAGGACGAGCACCGCCGCGCCCTCGCCGCGGACGATGCCGTTGGCCCGCGCGTCGAAGGTGAAGCACCGCCCGTCCGGCGAGAGGGCACCCAGCGTCTGTGTCCGGGCCACGCCGTCGACGGACAGATTCAGCTGCACGCCGCCGACCAAGGCCAGCTCGGCCTCCCCGCGGCGCAGGCTCTCGACCGCCAGGTGGACGGCGACCAGCGACGACGACTGTCCACTGTCGATGGTGAGGCTGGGACCGCGCAGGCCGAGGGCGTAGGACACTCGGTTCGCAATGATGCCGCGCAGCACGCCGGTCAGCGAGTCGCCGGTGACGGCCGCGGCGCCCCGGGCGCCGAGCAGGGCCGCGTAGTCGTCGGCGATGGCGCCGACATAGACCGCCGTGTCGCTGCCGCGCAGCGACTCCGGCAACAGCCGGGCGTCCTCCAGCGCCTCCCACACCAGCTCCAGCAGGAGACGCTGCTGCGGGTCGGTGGCCGCGGCGGCCCGGGGCGAGACGCCGAAGAAGCCGGCGTCGAACCCGGTGACGTCGTCGAGGAAACCGCCGCGCAGCGCCCCCGAGGGCGGGTCGTCGGCGCCGGTACGGAACCCAGGGCCGAGGCGGTCGGCGGGGATGTCGCCGACCGCTTCCCGCCCGTCGACCAGCAAACGCCAGAACTGCTCCAGCCCCGCCGCGCCCGGGAGCCGGCAGGCGACCCCAATCACGGCCGTCGGCATGCTGACCTCAGTGGACAATGTGCTAACCCTCCGCTACCAGGTGACGGGGAGGCGGTGTACGCCGTAGACGAACATGTCGTCCTGGAACTTGAGCTCCGCCGGCTCGACCGCGAGACGCAGGCCGGGCAGCCGGCGCACCAGCGTCTCGAAGGCCACCGACAACTCCAGCCGGGCCAGGCCCTGACCGATGCAGTGGTGCACACCGTGCCCGAGCGTCACGTGGCCGCGGGCGCCGCGCCGCACGTCGAAGCGGTCGGGGTCGGCGAAGACGGCGGCGTCCCGGTTGGCCGCGGGCAACAACACGATCACGCCTTCGCCGGCCTTGACCGTCTGCCCACCGACCTCGAGGTCCTCGGTCGCGGCGCGGCCGATGCCCCACTGGGTGATGGTGTGAAAGCGCAGCATCTCCTCGACGGCACCCTCCACCAGGCCCGGCTCCGCGCTGAGCACGGCGAACTGCTCGGGGTCGCGCAGCAGCGACAGGGCGCCCAGCCCGATCACGTTGGCCGTGGTGTCGAGGCCACCCGCGAGCAGCAGCAGCGCGAACGCCACCAGCTCGTAGCGGCTCAGCTCGCCGGCGCGGACCCGCTCGACCACCAGGCGGCCGATCAGGTCTTCGGTCGGCTCAGCCACCTTCGCGGTGACCAGCGCGTCCATGAAGCCGACCAGCGCGGCGTTGGCCTCCTCGTGCGCCGAGGCCGGCACGTCACGCCGGTGCAGGGTCTCGGTCCAGCTGAGGAAGAGCTCCTGGTCCGCGGCAGGCACCCCGAGCATCTCGCAGATGACCAGCACGGTGACCGGGCGGGCGAAGGCGGCGACCAGGTCGGCCGAGCGAGGACCGGTGATCAGCTCCTCGATGGCCGCGTCCATGATCTCCTGGACCCGGGGGCGCATCGCTCGCATCCGCCGGGTGGTGAACTCACCCGTCAGCATCGACCGCAGCCGAGTGTGTCCGGGCGGGTCCATCTGGATAAACGCGCCCGGGAGGATGATCGGCGGCACGAACATCTTCGGGTAGCCGTGCATCGTCATGCTCGAGCTGAACCGAGTGTCGCCGAGCACCGCCCGAGCGTCCGCATACCGGGTAACCAGCCACGCCTCCTCGCCGATGGGCGGCTGGATCCGGATCAGGCCGTCCTGCTCCTGCCACTGGGCGTATTCCGGCGCCAGGTCCATCGGGCAGCCGGCCGGGCGCACGGCGGGGAAGGCCTCGGTCACCAGGTCACCTCCAGCTCGCGCGGGCTGTAGACCAGAGAGTTGTCCCGATAGGGCAGCTCGGTGGCGGGTTTGGTGAGCCGCAGCCCGGGCGCCCGGCGCACCAGCGTCCCGATCGCGACCTGGAGCTCGACGCGGGCCAGGAACTTACCTACGCAGTTGTGGATGCCGTGCCCGAAGGTCATCGGGTCCGGTCCCGCACGCCCGATGTCGAACTTCTCCGGCTCCGGGTACGCTGTGCCGTCGCGCCCGGCCGAGGGGGTGAGCAGGACGACGCCCTCACCGGCCTTGATCAGCTGGCCGCCCAGCTCGATATCCTCGGCGGCGACCCGGCCGACACCGAACTGCATCGTGTTCTGGAAGCGGAGGATTTCGTCGACGGCCGGCTCGATCAGCTCAGGGTCGGCGCGCAGGCGCTCGAGCTGATCGGGGTTCTCCAGCAGAGCCAGCACGCCCAGCGCGATCGAGCTAGCCGTGGTGTCGAAGCCGGCCGAGAGCATCATCAAGCCGATCACGACGACCTCTTGGCGGGTCAGTTCCCCGTTCGCGATGTGCACCTCGGCGAGCTTGCCGAGCAGGTCGTCAGTCGGTGCCTGCTCCTTTGCCTCGACCAGGACGTGCATGTATTCGATCAGGCCGGTGAAGGCGGCAGCCTGCTCCTCGGGGGTGCCGTCCCGCTCGATCAGCAGGAGGATCCAGGCGCCGAACTTGTCGCGGTCGGGGAACGGCACGCCGAGGAACTCGCAGATCACCATCTGCGGCAGCAGCGACGCGTAACTCGCGACCAGGTCGACCGGTCGGGGGCCGACCAGCAGCCGGTCGATCAACTCGTCGACGATCCCCTGGATCCAGGGCCGCAGCTTCTCGGCCGCGCGGCTGGTGAACCAGGTGGCCACGGTGCGGCGGTAGCGGGTGTGGTCGGGCGGGTCCATCGCCACGAAGGCGCCGGGCTGACGCTCGCCGGGCACATAAAACCGCGGGTACCCGGGGTGGGTCATGTCCGAGCTGAAGCGGAGGTCGAGGAAGGCGGCCCGGATGTCCTCGAAGCGGGTCACCAGCCAGGCCTGGTCGCCGGTCGGAAGGGTGACCCGAGTGACCGGATCGCTGTCGCGAAGCTTGGCATAGAGGGCGGGCGGATCGAGTGGGTTGCCGGTGTCACGGGAAATCGGGAACGACAGGGTGTCAGCAGGCACGGATGTCCTACCCATCATCTCGAGTCAATGTCATCGAAAGGGAGGTTGCCAGACGTCTGACTAGCATCATTCGTCGAATTCGACTTGACGAAGATCCTCCGACCGTAGCAGAGGATCCGGATCAACAAAATGGCCCTAAAGAGGCCAGAAACTTTCGATACCCGAATTTTGCGAGGCCCGCTTCAGACCCTCGAACCCCGGCCAGAACAGGGATTATGCACCAGCGACATACATGACGCTTCATTGTTAATGATCATGGGACGCCCATGTTCTCGCAGCTGAACCGGTGTACTCGCTCGAAATCTTTGTCCATGTTGGACACCGGGCGAGCAAGCGGCCAGGTCAACCGTCCATTAAAGCGAACCACCGAGCATCGAGTGACAACGATCACAGAAGACGGAATGAACTCCCGGGCCGAGGCACATTGTTACGCGCGCATTCTTTCTGTTCAGGCGAATTCGTGCGGCGTGTCAGTTGCGCATCCAGTGGGCGTACGTGAATACGCAAGGTAACTACTCAGGTCAGTTGATCGTGGGGATCCATGGTCGGCCGGACGTGAGTTGGATCAGGACACCGCAGACGTTGATGCCGTCCTTGGCGGCTTGTGGCGAGAGGTATGAACGCAGGTAACAGAAGTGTTCGGCGCCGGCGAGTGTGCGCATCGCGCCGGAGATCCGCTGCCAGATCTTGATCATGCGGACTTCCCGTTCGGCCGGGCTGCTGTCGAACGGGCATCGTTGCGGGTCGTGAGCGAATCGCAGGTAGTCGTCGATGCGTGCCCGGCTATCCAGGGGGCCGGTTTCCGGCCGGCCGGGGGGCCGGGGTCTCTAACCGGCGTGATCCTTGACCCCGGCCACACCGGCTGGGCGGAACAAGGCCACCCCGCCCCCAGAGGCCGGCTCGGGCACACGGTCTCGTCCGGACTCTCGACCTATCGCGACGTACGACCCGGGTGACCGCCCGCGCGAGAGCCTGTTCCATCACCGAAGCCACTCCAGTGGCGCCACGATGGACGGCATGCCAGGCACTCGAACTTCGTGCCCAACCGCACCAAAAATCAGATTGCCAGAGAACGACAACCCGAGTAGTTACTACGCGAGTAGTCTGCTCATCCCTGCATCGCGCTCCTCAGCAATCGTTCGGACGCGTCGAGGTAACGGCGGGCAAATTCCTGGTCAAGACCCCGCGAGCCGAGGATCGGCCGGCCCGTGGTGCCGAATAACGAGCCGCTGTGTCCCGTCAGTCCGGGCGCGAAGATCACCGGAAGAACCCGCCGGGCATAGGTCCGGGCCGACTGGGTCAGCACCCGGATCAGGAGCTCAGAGACGTGATATCTCCACGAATCCGTGCCTCGCAGATTGTCCCGGACTCCCGTCCGGACCAGACCCGGGCAGAGACCGAAATACTCCGGGCCCGGGAAGCGCTCGGCACCACCGACCACCAGCGCCTCGTTGCCGGCCACCGTGTTCCAGTGCACCTTCATCGCCTCGTAGCCGCGCTCGGCGTTGAGGTCGTCCACGTCACCCAGTTCGTTCAGCCCGGGCGAGCCCATCACGAAGACGCGCGGTGTCAGGCCGCCGGGCGGCCGGGCGGTGCCCAGCCGGCCGGCCAGGCCGGGCAGCATCGCCAGCCGGTTCAGGTAACTCGTCGCCAGGTCCCGCTCGAGCCCCTCCGCGGTCACCTCGCGCCCGGCCTCCGCTGCGAAGATCCCGGTGGTGAAGAGCAGGACGTCCGCCGTCTCCACGGGCAGGCCGGCCGCCACCGCGACGGCCCGTTCCATCAACGACAGGTCGCCGGCCACGAAGCGCAGCCGGGCCGACGGCTCGTCGCGCATTGACCGCCCCACCACGGTCGTGACCGCGCCGCGCTCGACGGCGGCCAGCGCGATCGCACGGCCGAGACCATTGGTCCCGCCGACCACAACCATCTCCCGGCCGCGCAGGTCAAGCCCGGCGAACGGTGCCGGCCGCAGTGGAAAAGCACGGTCACGCCTGGGCAAGCTCACGCGTCCGCGTCCAGCCCGGCGGCGATCGCCAGGAGCACCTCGTCCCGCTTGCCGACCAGATAGAAGTGCCCGCCGGCGAAGGTCAGGACCCGCGTCGACCCCGTGGTGTGATCGCCCCAGGCAGCGGCCTCGCCGGCGTCGACCTTGGGGTCCTCGTCGCCGACCAGCACGACGATGTCGCAGTCCACCCGCCGCCCCGGCTCCGGGTTATAGGTCGCCAGGGCCGCGTAGTCGCCGCGGATCGAGGGCAGCACCATTTCCCGCAGGTCGGCGTCGTCAAGGACCTGGGCGTCCGTGCCGCCGAGTGCGCGCACCTCGGCCAGCACCCCCGCGTCGTCGCGCCGGTGCACGTCCTCACTCGGCCGCTGCCTCGAGGGCGCCGTGCGCCCCGACACGAAAAGGGTCACCAGATCCGGCCGTCCGGCCCGGTGCATTCGAACTGCCACCTCGTACGCGACGGCCGCGCCCATGCTGTGCCCGAAGAAGGCGAGTGGGCGGTTACCCAGCGAGCGCAACGCCTCGTACGCCCCGTCGGCCAGCGCCTCGATGCTCGGCAGCAACGCTTCACGAAGGCGTTCCTGCCGACCCGGATACTGCACGCCGACCACTGGCGCCACCGCGCGCAGCGCCGACGCCATCGGCCGGAAGAACGTGGCCGAGCCACCCGCGTGCGGGAAACACACCAGCGTCGTCCCGCCCGCCGCATCCGGGTGAAACTGCCGCAACCACAGGCTCATAGGACTCCCTCGGGATAAACGCGCAGCTCCGCGTTCCGGGCCGCATGAAGCCCTACCCTACGACGCTCCATCATCGAGAGTGATGTATCAAACTACACACTTGACCGACGGCCGAGCGAGCCTGCTAACTTCTGAGACAAGTCACCGCCACGACCACCGTGCCCAATCATCTGACCATGATCGCCCGCCATTCTGTGCTGGGCTTCATCGAGTCATTTCGCGACCCCGGAGCCTTACCGGGGAAACTTCACGTCTTGCCAGGAAATGGAGACTGCCCTGTGAACGAAACGGGATCAAGCTTGGTGTCCACTACTGAACTCAAGGGTTGGGTCGACGGCATCCGCGAAATCAACGCGGAGGCTGCGGACGCGTCCGGCGGCGACGGCGGGAAGGAGCGGATGACGGCTCCCTATGACGCCGCGGCCGGCTGGTCACTGCACGGGGAATTGTGGAACTGGGGCATTCACGACCAGACCCTGGCCGACGAGATCAACCGCCTGCTCCCTGGCTTCGACCGTTACGACACCGACGGGCACAGCGAGCAGCTCTATCTGATGACGCTCCGCGAACTTCCCCTGGCGTACGCCGACTACCAGGGAATACGTATCCTCGAGGTGGGCTGCGGAATGGGACATGGCCTGAATTTCCTGTCCCGGGTGGTGCCCGCCGCACGTCTGGTCGGCCTCGACCTTTCCCAGCCGGCAGTCGATCGCGCGAACGCCACCCTGTCCCGCGGCAACCAGCTCTTCTACGTGCACGGAGACGCCGAGAACCTGCCGTTCGAGGACAGCGAATTCGACGTCGTCATCAATGTAGAGAGCTCGCACAACTATCCCGACCTGGGGCGCTTTATCCGCGAGGTGGCCCGCGTCCTCAAACCTGGCGGACACCTGTCACACGTCGACATCATGACCGACCGCCGCCTGACCGAGTTCGCCGCCCTGAAACGCGCCGACCATGGTCTGCACTGGACAGCCGAACGCGACGTTTCCGAACAGGTCCGAGAATCAATTCGCCGGCGCATGCGCCCCGGCAGCACGGTGCGCGAGCTCTATCGCTACAAGAAACACAAGCTCCCCTTCGCCGTACGCCGCATGGGCGGCCCGGACGGAATTCGCTTCTATGGTGCAGAATTCGCCGGATATCGCGACTCCCTGCCCGTACGCATCGTAAACGTAGCTCTGGGACGGCCTTCGAAGCCCGCAATCGACGGCGGCAGCTACGTCTTCAGCGTTGCAGAGAAGCCCCTCCGGGGCACTCAAAACATCCCACCCATCGCATAGGGCTGGCACACGGTCACGTTCGCCTATTGATACGCCTTGCCTGGCCCAGCGCCTGCTACGCGAGAGCAGTTGGCCCGGTTCGCGCCGCGGGTCAGCGTTGCCGTCGACGACGGTCGTGGCCGGGCTCCTCCCCCGTCGTTGAACGCTCAGCCGATGTCGTAGAACCCTTCCCCGTCGAGGTAGCGGGCCGTCAGGATGTCGTGCAGGACGGTGCTCTCCAGCGGGTGCACCAGATAGACCCGCATGGGGTACGTCCAGTCGTCGACGGAACGGTGCAGCGTGTCGCCCGGCTGCACGTTGAGCATCAGGTGCTGGAAACTGTCGAGGGCCCGCAACTCGGCCATCTTCGGGTAGCCGCGCAGCGTCCCCGCCTTCGGCGAGACCATGTTGACCAGCCCGGCATGGTTCCGCAACTGGTAGCCGTCGCTCCGGCGGGCGTGGAAGCGGTCCGGGTCGGTGTAGGCGTCGACGGTCCAGTCGAGCTGGTGGGTCCCGATCGCCGCGCGGACCGGGATGTGCAGGTCGGCACCGCAGGCGCGGGCGGCGGTCTCGATCAGCCGGGGGCCGTCCGGGGTGAGCTTGAGCTCGGTGTGTGCGGGGCCGTGCCGCAGCCCCAGCGCGTCGAGTACGCGGAACGTGTAGCCGGCCAGAGCGTCCTGCTCGGCGCCGTGGCGAGGCAGCAACTGCGCGCTTGCGCCGAGGTCACGGACGCCGTTGGCGGCGATGTGGTGCATCCGCCAGATGTCCGTGACATGGTGCAGGCCGTCCAGGCTCACGGTGTTGACGATGTACTCACCGCCGGCGAGATACTGCTGGACGAGGATCTGATGATTCTGGGCACCCAGCGCGCTGTCCGTACCGATCAGCTTGGTGAACGCGGCCGTCACCTCGGTCGCGTCCCGGCAGAAGTGGATGCCGTCGTTGCCCGCGCTGCGCACCGGTTTGAGGACGATCTGACTACCGAGCGAGGCGTACCAGTCGAGCAGGGTGTCCAGATCCGCGACCAGCGTCTGCACGGCGGTCGGTACTCCCGCGGCCCGCACGGTCTCCAGCATGCGGAACTTGTCGCGGCGGGCGGCGCTGCGCTGGGTCCCGTTCGTCCGCAGGGCGAGAGTCTCGCTCAGGACGTCCGCGACCTCGACGCCGCTCTCGGTTCCGGGGATGACACAGACCGGCGCGTACGCGGCCACGGCCTCGGCGGTGCGCGCGACGTCGTCGCCGTGCACGATGTCGGCGATGAAGTCGCCCGGCTGATAACTGCGCCCGTACGTCGGATTGGGCGAGGCGGTACTGCGCACGTGGACACAGTCGTAGCCTCGCTCGCGGAAGATCGGCGCGAGGGCGCGGGCGCTGGAGTACGCGTCGACGATGGCTACGACACGGGAGTTCGGCGGGGTGCTGGCCATCCGTCCATTATCCGGTATGTCCGTCACGGCAGGTCGAGTCCGGTGTACCGGGCGAGGAAGGCCAGCGTGTCGGCGATCAGCGTGGCCGCGCTGGACACCGCGCGTCCCTTGTGGCCGGCGGCGCTCTCGGCGCGCAGGACGACGGGCTTGTCCCCCGACGTGGCGTACTGCAGTGCGGCGCACATCTTGCGGGCGTGCATCGGGTCGACCCGCCGGTCGTTGTCGGACACCGTGAACAGCACCGCCGGATAGTCCACGCCACGCTGCACCCGATGGTACGGCGAGTAGCCGAGCAGCCAGGCGAGTTCCGCCGGTTCGCGGGCCGACCCGTACTCGGAGACCCAGAGGTTGCCCATGCCGAACTGCTCGTAGCGAACCATGTCCAACAGCGGCGCCTCGCACACCATCGCGCTGAACAGGCCGGGTTGCTGTGTCAGGGCCGCACCGATGAGCAGGCCGCCGTTGGAGCCGCCGTAGCCACCGAGTTGTCCAGGAGTGGTCCAGCCGCCGTCGATCAGGGCCTGGGCCGCGGCGTGGAAGTCGTCGAACACCCGCTGCTTGTGCTCGCGCATGCCGGCCCGGTGCCACTGCTCGCCCTCCTCGCCGCCGCCGCGGAGATTGGCCACCGCGTACACGCCACCGGCCCGCACCCAGGCCAGGATCTGCGGGTCGTACGCGGGCACCAGGGACGAGCCGAATCCGCCGTAGCCCGACAGCACGGCCGGTCGTGGCCCGGACCGGTCCCGCGGCTCGACCACCATCATCCGGACGAGGGTGCCGTCCGCGGAGCGGTAGGTCAGCTGCGAGCTGCGGACGTCGGGCACCGGTACCGCGCCGGGCGCGTCCGCCCACACCGTCGTCTCGCCGGTCCGGGCGTCGTACCGCAGGATCTTGCTGGGAGTGACGCTGTCCGTCCAGGAGAACCATGCCTCGCAGCCACGTTTGGGCCGCTCGTGGAGTCCACCGATCGACCCGATGCCCGGCAGCGGCACGGTGCCCAGCCGTTCGCCGGTGGCCAGGTCGTGCACGGTGATGTCACTGGCGGCGTGCCGGGTCCAGCCGGCCAGCAGCACCGGCCGCGCCAACTGTGGCCCGTCCAGGATGGCGAAGTCGGTAAGCACCGCCTCCGGGTCCTCGGGCACCAGGTCGTGCCACGATTCGTAGCGCAGGTCCGCCGGATCCGCGACGCAGAGCCGGGATCGGGGCGCGTCGCGGTCGGTGAACAGGTAGGCCCGCCCGTCGCGCCACATGTAGACGCCCGTGTCCGCGTCGACATCGACCTGCACTGTGCGCCATGCCGGGCGCTGCGGGGTACCGCTGGTCAGGTCGCCGAGCCACAGATCGCTGCGATTCTCGGTACCCCGTGACGCCCCCAGGCTCAGCCAGTGGCCGTCCGCACTGATCAGGAAACCGAAATCGGTGCTGTCGGGCAGGCCGTCGCCGAACACCACGTCGTCGTCCCGGTCCGGGTCGGTGCCGACCCGGTGCAGGTATACGCGCCGGGCCTGGCCGGTGACCGCGACGGTGGCGTCCGCCAGCTGCCGGACGTAGTAGAAGGCGGTGCCGTCCGGGAGCCAGGCGAAGGCGCCGTGCCGGACCCGCGAGATGGGGCCTTCCACGTCCTGGCCGGTGGCGACGTCCAGGACGTACAGGAATGACTCCTCCGCACCGCCGTGCGAGAGTTTGTACGCGAGCCGGCGGCCCGCGGGATCCACGTGCCAGGCGTCGATTACCGTGTGCCCGGCGGGATCCCGGCGCACCGGATCGAGCAGGACCCGCTCGCTACCGTCCGGTTCGGCCACCACCAGGACGCCCCGCTCCGCGTCCGGCAGCCGGCGGGTGAAGAAGTTGCGGTCGCCGCGCCACACCGGGGCGCTGACGCTGCCCGCGCCCATCAGCTCGGTGACCCGCTTGCCCAGCTCCGCACGGCCGGGCAACGCGTCGAGCGTACGGTCGCAGAGCTCCCGCTGCGCGGCCAGCCACTGCCGCGTCCGCGGGGACTCCGGATCCTCCAGCCACCGGTACGGGTCTTCGATATGGTGTCCGTGCAGGTGCTCACCGCCGGCGACCCGGTGCGCGGGAGGATAGCTGTCCGGCATGGCTCAGGCTTCCTGACGCTTGGCCAGCACCGTACGCGCGGGCTGCGGCGGGTCCGCCGGAGCGACCGGGCCGGGCAGGGTGTGGAAGGCGCCACCGTGGAACAGCAGCGGATCGGGCCTGTCCGCGTCCGACGGCGTGAACGACAGGACCCGGGCCAGGACGATCGAATGGTCCCCGGCCGGCACGAGCTGCTCCACCCGGCACTCGAGCCATGCATCCCCGTCCTTCAGCAACGGGACGCCGGTGGCCTGCCCCGGCATCCAGGGGTGCCCGTCGAAACGGTTCGCCCCGTCGTCGCGGCTGCGCCGGGCGAAATGTTTCGCGGCCTCGCGCTGGTCCGCCGACAGGATGGTGACGCCCAGCGGCACCCGCTCGGTGAGCAGCGCGTGCAGGTTCGAGCCGCGATCGACGCAGATGAGCACGAGCGGCGGGCTGAGCGAGACGGTGGTGAAGGAATTCATCGTCGCCGCGTGCATGACCTCGTCGCGTACCGTCGAGACGACGGCGACGCCGGTGGCGAACGTGCGGCCAGCGGCGCGGATCAATTGGGCCGAGGCGTCGGCGTCGGCGTCGGCCGCGATGGCGTCGGCTGCCGGCTCGCCGTCGTCCGGAGTCGGCGCCGCCAGGCCGTTGCCGTGGCGGCGGGCGGCCGCGCTGCCGATCGCCACCGCGATCAGCGCGGACACGGCAGCGATGGCCAGCAACACGCTGAAGGACGCCCGCAACGACCCGGTCGCGGTGATGGCGAGGAACAACAGGACGCTGACGGTCACGCCGGCGAAGGTGGCCAGGGTGAACAGGCCGGACACCCGGCCCGCGGCGTCGACCGGCTCGTCAGCGAGGATGCGCGATTGGAAGACCACCGCGAATACCTGACCGGCGGCCAGCATCAGCGAGCTGGCCGGGATCGCGATCCAGGGGTTCGTGACCGCGATCATGCCGGCGAGCGAGACTGCCACCACCGCGGCGGCCAGCACACCGGGCCACAGACCCGCCTGGCGGCGGATGCGTCCGGCGAGTGTGGCCCCGAGCACCGCAGCCACGCCGTTGGCCAGGTTGATCACGCTCAGCCAGCCGGCACCGCCGCCGAAGAACTCGCGGGCGACCACGTTCGGGTAGACGTTGATGACGCCTGCGCCGATGTTGAGTGCGACGACGCCGGCCAGCAGCCACGTGGTGCTCCGGGCGAGCCGGGGCCGGCTGGCGCGGGCCCGGGTGAAGCCGTCGCGGCCGGCGCCCACCGGCAGGGGCGCGGGCAGCAGCCGGACGAGTAACAGCGCGGAGAGCACGAACGAGGCGATGTCCAGCATGATGAGCGTGGACAGGTTGGTGTACTGCAGCATCAGCGGCGCCGACGCCGTGCCGAGGATGAACATGATCCAGTCCACCTTGGACAGGTCCGCCAGAGCCGATGGTATGCCGTCCGCGGGCAGAAGCCGCCGCAGATACGCCGATTGCGACGCGGTGAACAGCGGCGTCAACAGGCTGAGCAGGGTCATCGCCGCGATGGTGGCGGCGGTGAGCCCGGTGCCGACCGCCACCACGGCGAGCAGCACCAGCAGGAAGATCGCCCGTAGCACGTCCAGCCCGACCAGGGCCCGCCGGGTGTCCCAGCGGTCGGCCATCGGGGCAAGCAGCCGGGAGCCGATCAGGATCGGGAGGTAGACCAGCACGATCGCGGTGGTGATCACGGCGGTCGAGCCGTGGCTCTGGTTGTAGGCGAAATACACGACTCCGGTGCGGAACAGCCAGTTGCCGAACTGGCTGACCGCGTACGCGCCGAGCAGCATCCGCACCGATCGCCGCTGCGCGGGTGGCACGACGTCAGCAGTGCCCGGCGACTCGGCTGCTGGTTGCCGCACCGGAGTGGTGACCGCTGAATTCCTGCGCATCAACTCGCCACAGCGTCTGAGGACTTGTCCACCTTGCCGCGCAACTCCTCGAGCTCGGTCGGATCGGCACCGCGAACGGCCGCGAGCTCGACGTCCGAGCGCGCGCCGGCCGTGTCGCCCAACTCGGACCGCAGCAGCGCTCTATTGTAGACATAGTCCGGATCGTCAGAGAGCGCTACGGCCTTGTCGAGACAGGTCAGCGCTTCCTCGGGCCGCCCGCCCGCGTGCAGCACATGAGCCAGGTTGTTCCAGGCCTCGACCAGCTTGGGATCGCGCGTGACGGCGATCCGCAGGCTCTCCTCCGCCTCGCCCCGGCGGTCGAGCTCGGCCAGGGCAAGACCGCGGTTCGTCCACGCGAGCGTGTTCTTGGGGCTGTGGTAGACGGCGGCGTCGAAGCTGGCGAGGGCCTCCGCGGCGGCGCCACGGCGCAGCAGCAGATTGCCCAGCCCGAGGTGGGCGCGCGCCTCTCCCGGGTTCAGCTCCACGACGCGCCGGAAGTCGCGCTCGGCAGCCACGGCGTCGTTCATCCGCAGGTAGGTCTGGGCCCGATTCAGGTGCGCCTCGTAGTACGGGGGGCACAACGAGATGGCCCGGTCGTAGTACTCCAGCGCCTCGTCGAAGCGGCCGGTCCGCTGCAACATGTTGGCCAGATCATTGGCGTACTCGCCGTAACTGGGATCGAGGTCGATGGTCTGGCGGTACACCTCGTACGCCTTGTCGTAGTCCTTGACCAGTTCGTGGATCTGCGCCGTGTTGTAGATCAGGATCGACTGGTGCAGCGCGTATTTCTCATCGCCGTAGATCTCCTGCATCCGATTCATTCCGTCGGTGCACAGTTGCAGTGCCTCATCCATTCGGCGCTGTTTCGCCCGGATGTATGCGAGCGCATTCTCCGCGAAGACCTTGATGTATTCGAATTTCGGGTGGTCGCGGAATTCGCTGCTGATCTTCTCGAGATTGAGCAGCGCGAAACGCTCCGCGGTATCGAGGTCCGGCGGCTGCTGGTACCGGCCGTGCGCCATGCTCTGCGAATACAGCACAGTGGGCGTGTAGAGGCTCTGCGGGAAGTGCTCGTAGAACGTGTCCAGGTACGGGATGGAGACGTGTGCCAGCCCGAGCGAGTACAGCACGAAGGCCATCCGCAGGTAGACCAGGTTGTGCGTCTGCCCGCCGCCGGGCAGCGTGCGCAGCTGCGAGTCCGGCCAGAACTGCGAGAACAGGTCGAACCAGGTGTCGTAGAGCCCGATCTCCTGCAGCGAGATCGACAGCGGCGCCAGCGCCACCATCCGGTCGGCGGCGTTCCGCAGACCGAGGTGGTGCACCGGGTGCAGCACCTCGTCCGGTTCGCCGGCCAGACTCCGCAGCACGTCCCGGTGCAGCCGGTCGCGGGTGCCGCGGTCGTAGACCTCGTAGTTGCGCACCGCGACCGGGTCGTCGTCCGCGCAATGCCCCCGGATGTACTCGGTGAGCAGGTCGTACCGCACCCGTTCGCCGAGCAGGCTCAAGTAGAGGTCGAGATGGGTCTCGAACGTCAGGTAGCCGGGCAGCGAGACGCGCTCGCCAAGACACCGCAGCAGCGCCGACAGCCGGGCCGGCCGGCCCTGGGCGAGCCGCCAGAACTGGTCGAGCTGTTTCGCCGCGAGCGGCTCGAATTTCCAGCCGGCGACGAACTCCGCGGCCTCGGAGCGCGACATCGGTGGCAGTGTCACCACGGCGCTGTGCTCGGCGAGCCCGACGTCCGGTTCGCCGTTGACCAGCAGCACGATGGTCAGGTGCCGGGCCAGGCCGCGGCGCCGGGCGACGATGTCGAGGAACTGCGTCACCGTGGGCGACAACCGCTCGGCGTTGTCGATGACCAGCACATGGGGCTGGCCGGCCGCGGCGAGGAAGGTATCCAGGAACTCGTAGAGGCCGTTGAGCAGCTTGCCCTGGTAGTCGTGGAAGTAGAACCGCGTGCGCTCATCGCGGGAGGCGACGCCGGTCAGATCCTTCGGCACCCGGTAGGCCGGGGAGTCGCGATGCGGGAGGAGCCGCTTGAGTGATTGCTCGGCAGCGGTCAGCAACTCGGGGGACGTGGCCTCCGCGGTGGTCATCGCGTGCTCCACCAGCGGATGGAGGCCGGCCAGGTAGCCGTGGGTGAGCTTGTCGCCGTCGGCGGTCAGCCGGACGATCCCGTCGTCCCGGGAATCGAGCCAGGCGTTGACGGTGTCCGCCTTGCCCCCGCCGTCCGGCGCTGTCACCAGAACGAAGACCTGGCCGTCCGGGCTCTCGGGACCCAGGCTTGCCCGTGCCTCGTCCAGCGCCGCGAAGAACCGGTGGCGGACCCGTGGGAAACGATTTGCCATTTGATTCTCCTGGTATTCCGAGAATGAGCACGGGTGGAGCGGGAGCCGGCTCATACCGGCTCCCGCTCCATTCGCCTAGCCGGCGACGTACGGCGTGGTGGTGCGAACGGTCTCCTGCTTCTCGGCAACCTTAACCTTCATTGTTGTCACCCCCCTTGTCGGGCCATTGAATTCCCCCGATGGGATTTCTTGAAGCCAGCATGACGGCTGGCTTCAATTGTGGTCAAGCCCGTTTCGAGCAATTTTCTGAATCCCGAAGTCAGCCGCGGTGTAACACACAACGTTGGGGCTTTCCACGACGCGACGACGGAATCACTGGAAGGAAAGGACACTGCCGGGCAACACCGCGCGACGCGCCCTCAAGAACGTGTTCCACTGCGTCTCCCCGTGAATCAGTGGCCGAGCCGATTTTGGGCCAACGGATCGTCATCCGTCAAGCTCCAGCGTGAACCAGCCATGACGGAAAGTGACACTCGACGCCGGATTGCCTGGCCGGAGCGGGTACTGCCGCGCTGTCGTGCATCGGACAGTCTTTTGTGGACGGTCTCATCAGCGGGGGTCGGGGCCGGCGGCCGGGTCCGGTGTCGCGGCATCGTCCATCGTGTTCTCCGAGGCGTCGGCGGGCTGCGCCGGGCCCGTCGCGGCGGGCCGCCGGTTTGCGCGTCCCGCGACGCCCTTGTAACAGCCTGGTCCCTCCGATCGTCTCACTAGTGGGAGCCCAACTCGCCCTCGGCCGACCGCCCATGTCCGCCGAGGCGGCAGCAGTGGAGGACACATGGCGAAGCAGTCGTCCGTCCCGGTCGTCGAGGCGGCCCGATGACTCCGGGCGCGGTGATCGGGTACGAACTGCCGGACGTCATGCTGTCCGGCCGCCCCGCAGCGCTGGCCGCCGGCATGCGCGCCATCGATGCCGCTGGCGTCGATTATCTGGTGCTCCCCGACCGGCCGGTGGCCGCGGTGACCGCCGCGGCGTGGTTGGCCACCAGGACCAGCCGGCTCGCTCTGGTAGTCACGGCATCACCGGCGTACTACGAGCCGTACAACCTGGCCCGCATGGTGGCCTCGCTCGACCACATCAGCGCCGGACGGGCCGGGTGGCAGGTCAGCACGGTGCCGGACGCCGTCCAGGACGCCAACCACCGGCGCGAGGGCTTCGACCCGGCGGCCCGGCGTGCCGAGCGGGCCGCCGAATACGTGCCGGTCGTCCGCAGCCTCTGGGACAGCTGGGAGGACGGTGCGTTCCGGCACGACAAGACGACCGGGCAGTTCATCGACGATGAGCGTATCCACGCCGTCGACCATGCCGGGCCGGAGCTGAGCGTCCGCGGGCCGTTCAACATCATCCGCCCG
>Ga0247737_1000155_pt1 | contig 22231 bp, 20 predicted proteins | sample UWRJL028104C2_FD_180937 | JGI IMG/M metagenome (GOLD analysis project Ga0247737, IMG submission 180937) | Plant litter microbial communities from Arlington Agricultural Research Station in Wisconsin, United States - UWRJ-L028-104C-2 | ecosystem: Environmental > Terrestrial > Plant litter >...
CTCGCACCGACCGGCGCCCAAGCCGCGGAGCTGCACGCACGGGCCGGCACTCCGGGCAACGATCACCGGCGCGCGGTCGTCGTCGGTGATCCCGGTGCGGTCACCGATCGGCTGTCGGCCTGGACCGGCAACGTCGACGGCTTCACCGTGCGGTTCGGTGCCGAGTCGCAGGTCGGTCTGTTCACCGAGCTGGTCCTGCCCCGGCTGCGGACGGGAGCGCCCAGCGGCACCCTCACCTTGCGCCAACGGCTGGGGCTGCCCCGTCCGCCGAGCCGGTTCGCCCGGTCCCCGGCCACCCCCATCGCGACGAGGTAGGAGAGCCATGCCCGCCGACCGTACGCTGCACCTGGGCCTGATGTTCTGGGCGACCGGCACGCACCCCGCCGGGTGGCGCCACCCCGGGGCGCAGGCCGACGCCGCCTACGACATCGAGCTCATCCAGGAGGTGAGCCGGACCGTTGAGCGCGCGAAGTTCGACTTCGTCTTCCTCGGTGACCGGCTGGCCAGCGACCCCGCTCTGCAACACAGCAATCCGGCACAGATCTCCCGGCTCGAACCGTTCGTCACCGCGGCCGCGATCGCGGCGGCCACGTCCCGCATCGGCATCGTGGTGACCGCCAATCCCACGTACTCCGATCCCTACGGCATCGCCCGGCAGCTCGCCTCGCTGGATCATCTGAGCGCGGGCCGGGCGGCCTGGAACCTGGTGACCGGGGCCGACGCGGCAGCCGCGCTGAACTTCGGCCGGGAGGCGCACTGGGGCACCGGCAAACGCTACGACTGGGCCGAGGAGACCTTGCAGGTGGTCCGCGCCCTGTGGGACAGCGCCCCGGATCCGGCCGGCGACCCGGGACGCCCGATCCGGCACCGGGGGGCCTACTTCTCGGTCGACGGACCGCTGGAGATCGCCCGTCCGCCGCAGGGTCAGGTGGTGCTGCTGAACGCCGGCACGTCGGACCGGTCCCGCGAGCTCGGCGCGCGGGAGGCCGACATGGTGTTCGCCGGTCCGCAGCCCACGCTGAGCGCCCGCCGGGACTTCTACGCCGACATCAAGGCACGGGCCGCCCGGTACGGCCGCGCCGGCGAGGTCACCGTCCTGCCCGGGCTGACCACCGTCGTCGCGCCCACCACCGAGGAGGCGGTCACCCGCTACGACCAGCTCAACTCGCTATGGGTGCTAGCTCCCGAGGAGGAGCTCGGTGAGCTCATCCGGGCCGGCGGCATCGGCGAGGGATACCGGCACAACCGAACCTCGGCGGGCCGGCTGTTCGGGGTGGACATGCGGGATCGCGACCTCACCGAGACGGTTCCGGCCGCGGAGCTGGCCGAGATCTCCGAGGAGGCGCAACGCCGCCTCGCCGAGATCACCCGGCTGACTCGGCGCACGCTCACCGGGTCGGACCGGATCACCTACGGCGACCTGGTGCATGCCGCCCCGACGCAGCTCGCGCACACCGTCGTGGGCAATCCGGACGAGGTGGCCGACATGATCCAGGAGTGGTTCGAGGGCCGGCTCGCCGACGGTTTCAACATCTACCCCACCCACGTTCCCGGTGCGGTGTCCGACTTCGTCGATCTGGTGGTCCCGGAACTGCAGCGGCGCGGGCTGTTCCGCAAGGACTACCACGGCACCACGCTGCGCGACCACCTGGGACTTCCGGTGCCGCCGCGCTGGTCCGCTGCGGGGGACTGATCGCGGCCAGTGGGCCTGGGCGGCATCCGACGCGCGGGGCCGCAGCGTCACCGGCGCGGCGCGGCGGCCAGCGTCTCCACCCGGCCGGGGATCGGTCCCAGGAAGCGCGACGTGAGCCGCTCGAACGGAGCCGGGTCGCCGGTGGCGAGGAACCGGTGCAGCGGAGGCGGCGTGCCGGCCGGCCGGCGCGGCACGGACCCCTCGGCCAGCAATCGGTACACGCTCTTGGCGGCCTCGTCCGCGCTCGAGACCAGGGTGACGCCCTCGCCCATGACGAGACTGAGCAAGCCGGTCAGCAGCGGGTAGTGGGTGCAGCCCAGGACCAGCGTGTCGACGCCGGCCGCCCGCAGCGGCGCCAGGTACGACTGCGCGACGCTGTTCAGCGCCGGGCCCGACGTGATGCCCCGCTCGACGAACTCGACGAACTGCGGACAGGCCACACTACTGATGGTCAGGTCCGGCGCCGCAGCGAACGCGTCCTCGTACGCCCCGCTGGTGATGGTCGCCCGGGTGCCGATGACGCCGATCCGCCCGTTGCGGGTGGCTGCCACGGCCCGGCGTACCGCCGGCCGGATCACCTCGACCACCGGCACCGGATACCGTTCGCGGGCGTCGTGCAGGCAGGCCGCGGCGGCGCTGTTGCACGCGATCACGAGGAGCTTCACGCCGTCGTCCATGAGCCGGTCCAGGCAGGCGAGCGACTGCCGCCGTACCTCGGCCATGTTTTTGGGTCCATAAGGGACGTTCGCCGTGTCACCCACGTAGAGCAGGCGCTCGTGCGGAAGCTGATCGGCCAGGGCGCGGGCGACGGTGAGACCGCCGACGCCCGAGTCGAAGAGCCCAATCGGCGCGTCGGTCACACCAGTCCTCCCATGCGCGGGTCACCGGTCGTCGGACGGGATCAGAAGTGGTCCAGCAACTCGGTGAAGGTCTTCAGGACGAGCACCGACTCGTCGGCCGGGTCCAGCACGTCGTGCTCCAGCACCCAGGTGTTGTCGTTGGGGATGAACACGGCGTTCATCCCGGTCTGCCGGGCGGGGAGGATGTCGGACTTCGGGGAGTTGCCGATCATCCACGAGGCCGCCGGGTCGAGGGCGTTGTCGGCGATCAGACGCTCATAGTCACCGGTCCGCTTCTCCGCCACGATGTGCACCCCGGTGAAGAACCGCTCGAGGCTCGAGGCCGCGAACTTCCGCTGCTGCTCCTCGTGGTGTCCCTTGGTGAACAGCAGCAAGCGGTGCCGGTCGGCGAGCTGAGCCAGCGTCTCGGTGACGCCGGGGATCAGGTCGACCCGGCGTTCGATCAGCGCCCGGGCCAGGTCGTCGATCTCCCACTGCTCGGCCGGGCTGCTGGGCCGCTCGCGCAGCCGCTCGAAGCAGTCTCGCAGGCTGCGCAGGAACATCGCGCTGCCGTACCCGTGCGCGACCGCGTTGGCGGCCTCCACCTCGTCGAGGACCGCCCGTACCTGGGTCCGGTCGAGACTCGGGTGGGCGAGCCAGTCGATGAACGCCTCGATGACGTTCTCGAACAGGACGTTGTTCTCCCACAGGGTGTCGTCGGCGTCGAAGACCAACGTCTGATTCACGTACTTCGCCACGGATTCTCCGTTCTCTGCCGTACGGGGCGCCGGGGGCCTATATATCATCCGGTGACTCCGGCCAGATCCCATGGCGGAAGGGACTCGGCGAGCCGGCCCGCCAGCTCTGCGAGCAACCGGGAACCCGCCGCCACCGGGGACGCGACCAGCACCGACTCGGACACGCTCCCTCGTCGTGCGGCCCGGCGGGCCGCTCCCAGCATGGTCGATCCGCGCCCCGCGGTGCCCGGGTGAGCTCACGGCAGCGCGCCGGCCGGCAGCGAGAAACCGAAGGCCTGCGCGTACAGCGCCAATTCCGCGCTCAGGCAGTTGGCCAGCGTCTCGGCGTGCCGGAAGCCGTGTCCTTCCTCGGCGAAGCGCAGGTAGCGAACCGGCACGGACGCGCCGGCGAGCTGCTCGGCGAACGCGTCGGCTTGCTCGGGCACGCAGATGGCGTCCCGGGCACCCTGCAGCAGCAACAACGGCGTACGGATCCGGCTCGCCGCGCCGGCCGGCGACCGGGCGGTGTAACGAGCCTGCTCCTGCGGCCACGGCCCGATCAGCCAGTCCGCGTACCGCGACTCGAAGTCGTGCGTCGAGGTGGCCCACGAGCGCGCATCGAGGACCGGGAAGTAGGCGACGGCCGCGCGGTACAGATCCGGCTCGTCGATCAGGGAGCGCAGCACGCTCCACCCGCCGGCGCTGGCCCCGCGGCACGCGATGCGGTCCGGGTCGGCCCGGCCCTCGGCTATCAACCCGCGCGCGACGGTGGCGCAGTCCGCCGCGTCGGCCCGGCCCCACCGGCCACGCAACCGGTCCCGGTAGGCACGCCCGTACCCGGTCGAGCCCGTGTACTGCACGTCGACCACGCCGATCCCCCGGCTGGTGAAGAACGCCGTGGTCGCGTCGGTCACCGGCACGCCCCGGCTGGTCGGACCGCCGTGCGCCTGCACGATGTACGGGGGCCGCTCGCCCGGCAAGCACGTGTAGCCGGGGTGGTACGGCTCGTAGACGTGGGCGGGGACACCACCGTAGGTGCGCAGCAGCGGCACCGAGGCGACCGTCGCGATGTCGCCGGGGGCGGACCAGAGCACCCGGGTGCGATGGTCCTCGACCAGCACGACCGAGCGGGGCAGTCGCGGTCCGGCGGCCACGGCTGCCACCCGACGCCCGTCGCTGACCACCGAGCGCCAGTCGGTGAAGCCGGCCCCGACGTCAGCGAGGTCGCCGCCGGGGCCGAGGATCCCGAGCCGCCGGGTGCCGGCGCCGTGCGCCGCAGCGACGGATCCCGCGGCCATCGCGGCGATCGTGCCGGCTCCGGTACGCCACGGCGCCTCACCGAACTCCTCGTCCCGCGGGCACCTCGGCGTCCAGCGTCCGTGCCGGTCGACCTCGTGGATGTTCCACCAACCACTGCGGTCGCTGACCACCAGCAACGCCGATCCGTCGTCGGTCCATTCCACCTGCACCACGGACTCGTCGGCGCCGGTCGCCAGCCGGCGGAGGCCGGTCAGCGAGCCGTCCGCGGCGATGCCGGCCGTCATGACGTGTGTCCGCGTCCACGGCAGATCGGGGTGGTCCCAGCCCACCCACGCCACCCGGCCGGCATCCGGCGAGATCCGCGGACCGCACAGGAAGTCCGAGGTGGCGGCCAGCTCGCGGACCGCCCCGGAGCCGTCCAGCCCCAGGGCCACGAGGGCGCGGTGGACGCCGTCGCCGATCGTCTCGCGCACGCACCAGACCTCGTCGCCCCGGACCGCGAAGTCGCAGTACCGGTGCCGGTCCGACGGCGGGCTCAGCGCGACCACGGCACCGTCCGGCCGGGCGTGATAGACCCGCTGGTCCGGCCGGTGGACGAACACCACACCGCCGGTGCCGACGGCGGTCCAGGGACGGCCGCCGTACTCCATGAACGCGCTGCGCACGTCCCAGCCCCCGCGGATCACCTCCTCGACGTCGCCGCCTGGGCCGGGACGGACGAGACAGCCCCGGCCGGTGGCGTCCGCGGCGACCCACCACACCTCGTCGCCGGCGAAGCCGACCCAGTCCACCGCGGCCTGGCTCGTCGCCGCGTCGGCTGCCTGCCAGCCGGACGGCCAGCTGCCGGCGGGCGCGGGGATCGGCATGTCCTCGCCTCCTAGTCGGTCTGCGGGGTCAGCCCGATGGCAGCCCCGTCCAGCAACAGGTCCACGAGACCGGACGCCGCGGCCCGGTGCAGCGCGGCCGCCACCCGCGGCGTCACCATTGCTTCCGGGTCCAGCAGCGTCCCGTCCAGATCCAGGGCGAGCAGCCGCGGCATCACTGCGCTCTCACCTGCGGCTCGCGGGTGTACGCGCGGCGGAAGATGACGAGCACCCCCGTGCCGAGGAACGCCAGGCCGGCCGTGCAGGCCGCCGCGGCGCCCGTGCCGGAGACGTCGCGCACGACACCGGCGAGGGCCGCGCCGCACCCGGAGCCGATGGCGAACAGGGTGACCAGCCACGCGAACGCCTCGACGACCGTTCCGGGCGGCGCGAGCTCGTCGATCAGCCCGAACGCGATGACCAGCAGCGGCGGCAGGAAGAAGCCGGCCACGAAGACGAACACCGCCATGAGCCATACCGGCACCAGCGACGCGACGAGCAGGTAGGCGGCGGCCAGGCAGGCGCTGAGCAGCACGATGCGGGTCGTCGCCGGGGTCTTCCACTGCACCCGGCCCAGGCCGAGCGCGCCGGTCAGCGCGCCGCACGCGGAGATCCCGAGCAGGACGCTGGCGCCGCCCCAGACCGGGTGGCGTTCGGCGTACGAGACCAGGACGATGCTGAGCGAACCGATCGGGATCACGGTGGCGCCCACCCCCACCAGCAGCAGCACCAGCCGGCTGCTGCGCAGCGGGCCCAGCAGTCCGGCGGTGCCGGGTTCGCCGCGCCACTGCCGCGACGGAGCCGACGAGACGAAGACCGCAGTGCCCAGCAGGCACAGCACCGCCGCCAGGACCAGAGCCGCAGCCGGTGACCCCACCGCTACGGTCACGGCGACCAGCAGCGGGCCGGCCACGAAGATGACCTCCTGTCCCACCGAGTCCAGCGAGTACGCCCGTTGCAGGTTCGCCGGCCCGACCAGGCCGGGCCAGAGAGCTCGCAAGCAGGGCTCCAGCGGCGGCGTGGCGAACCCCGCCAACGCCATGCCGGCGAGCACCACCGCCTTGTTGCCGGGCGCCAGCGCCGCCGCGATGACGGCGGCCGAGGACGCGACCGCCGCGACGGCCAGCACGAGGGTCTGGCCCCGCCGGTCGACGAGCCGGCTCAGGACCGGGCCGCCGACCGCCTGGGAGACGGTGAGCACGGCCAGGGCCACGCCGATGAACCGGAAGCCGGTGCCGTGGTCGCGCAGGGTCAGCGTCAGCGCCAGCGCGACCATCGACGTGGGCAGGCGTCCGATGATCGCGGCGAGCAGCAGCCGGGCGACGGACGAACGACGGAGCAGGGTGAAGTAGTTCAACTAGGGATCCGTTCGGAAGCGCACCGTCAGAGCGGTGAGGCCCTCCTCGTCGAGGGCCAGGTCGATGTCGGCGGTGCCGGAGCGCCGCCGGTGGGTGGAGCCGGCAGACAGCGGGATCCACAGCCAGCCGTCGTCCAGCAACGTCCGGCCGATGATGTCCGCCCCGTGGTAGTGCGGGATGGTGGCGGACACCTCGGGCGGTACCTCGTGCACGTCGACGCCGCAGACCTCGCCGACGCTGTCGAAGTTCACCCAGCAGAGCAAGGACAGCGTCTCGGAACGGGTGGGCCGTCGCCCGTCCTCCGCGCCGGCGAGCACGACCTGCAGCAGCTGGGCTTCCTCCTTCCAGATCGCGAGTGGAGGCCGGATCCCGCCGGTGTCGCGGGCCGCGTGGCTCATCCGTCGGCCCGGTAGGTGATCGGGCCCAGGCGCTCGCGGAACACCGTCCGCACGCCCTTCTCGGCGACGCAGCGGTCGTCGCCGACGCGCCACACCTTGTTGCTGCGCCCGACGATGTCGGGGTCGTGGGTCGGCAGGGTCACACTGGACACGGTCCGCTCCTTCGATGATGTCAGCCGTGCTCGTCGAGCAGCTCCGTCACCCGGGTGAGCAGCTCACGCAGGTTCGGCTCGGTGATCAGGGCGGACGCCTCGGGCAGGTCCAGCCACCGCAGCGGGGCGGTCGGCTTCTCGGGCCGGGCCCGCTCGGGCGTCCGGGTGGCGAGGGCGAAACGAAGATCGGCGTGTTCGTGGGCGGCCTCCGCCGCGGTGGCCGGCACCGGCAGGATCACCACCTGGCGCACCGCCGCGTCCGGCCAGCACACCAGGTCGTCGAGGTGGGTCTCCTCGCGGCCCTCGCGGAGCACGACGTCGAGCGGGTCGTGCTCCCCGGGGTCGCCGTGCCCGCCGATCTGCAGCCAGGCCTGCATCCGGGTGTGCCAGCGCAGCAGCACCCGGCGCGTCGGCGGGTGGACGACCAGCGCCGAGGCGGTGACGTGCAGCGGCCGGTCGCGTGACCACGGGTCACCAGCCGACACCAGCTCCGCGATGCGACGGACGTCGGTGGCCTCGACGCCGGTCCGCGGCCGGTATCCGGCGAGCAGCGCCGGGAGCGGCGCTGGTGCGTTGTGCTGCATGGCAGGGCTCCCTTGGGGACAAAGGTCTACGGACCGACCACCGTATCGGTGGCACAGCCGGCCCGACCTCTGACGTACCGGCGTGGTCAGAGCAGCGGGCGCGGACGATAGGCAGCCGCCTCCGGGTACGCCGCGACCTGCGCTTCGATCCGCTTGACCACCTCGGTGACCTGCTCGCCGGCCGCGCCGGTGAACAGCAACCGGTCACTGAGCAGCGCCTCGAGCGCGGGCCGGTCCAGCGGGAACCGCTCGTCCGCGCCGAGCGTGCTGAGTAGGCCGTTCTCACCGCCTTCGGTACGCAGCCGCTCGCTCCACCGCACGGCGTGCTCCTTGATGATCTCGTGTGCGGTCTCCCGGCCCAGTCCGGCGCGGACCGCGGCCACCAGCATCCGGGTGGTGGCGAGGAACGGCAGGTAGCGCTCCAACTCGGCCTCGATCACCACGGGGAAGGCGGCGAACTCGTCCAGCACCACGAGCAGCGTCTCCAGCAGCCCGTCGATGGCGAAGAACGCGCTCGGCAGGGCCACGCGACGCACGACGGAACAGGACACGTCGCCCTCATTCCATTGACTGCCGGCCAGTTCGCCGGTCATCGTCGCGAAGCCGCGGAGCACCAGCATGAGGCCGCCGATCCGCTCGCAGGAGCGCATGTTCATCTTGTGCGGCATGGCCGACGACCCGACCTGCCCCTCGGCGAACCCCTCGGTGACCAGGTCGTGGCCGGCCATCAACCGCAGCGAGGTGGCCAGTGCGGAGGGTCCGGCGGCGACCTGGACGAGCAGGCTCAGCACCTCCCAGTCCAGCGACCGCGGGTAGACCTGTCCCACGGTGGTCAGCACCCGGGTGAAGCCCAGATGGGCGGCCACCTGGTCGTTGAGCCGGCCCAGCCGGTCGCGGTCACCGCCGAACAGGTCGAGCATGTCCTGCCCGGTGCCGACCGGTCCCTTGATCCCCCGGATGGGGTAGGCCGCGAGCAGGTCGTCCAGCCGGCGCACGGCGAGCAGCATCTCCTCGGCCACCCCGGCGAACCGCTTGCCGAGGGTCGTGGGCTGTGCGGGCACGTTGTGGGTCCGGGCCGCCATCACCGTGCCGGTGTGCTCGGCGGCCAGGCGGCCCAGCCGGGCCAGCACGGCGACGCAGCGCTCCCGGACCAACCGCAGGCTGTCCCGGATCTGCATCTGCTCGACGTTCTCGGTCAGGTCCCGGGAGGTCATTCCCTTGTGGACGTGCTCGTGACCGGCCAACCGGTTGAACTCCTCGATGCGGGCCTTGACGTCGTGGCGGGTGATCCGCTCCCGGTCCCGGATGGCAGCGAGGTCGATCTGCCCGGCGACCTCGCGGTACCGCTCCACCACGCCGGGCGGCACGTCGACACCGAGTCCGGCCTGCGCCTCCAGCACCGCCAGCCACAGCCGGCGCTCCAGGATGATCTTGTGCTCCACCGCCCACAGCCCGACCATCTCCGGTGCGGCGTACCGGTCGGCGAGGACGTCGGGCACAACGTACTTGTCAGACATGCTTCCTCATCGTCAGGCGACGTGGTCGAGCGTCAGACCACGGTTGTCGGCGTTGGTGAACCAGAAATCCCGTACTAGGCCGCGCCGCTTCAGCGACTCGGCCCAGTCGCGCGCGGCGTCCGGGGTACGGGTGAAGGCGAAACAGGCAGGACCGGTCACGCTGAGCGCGATGGCGTCGATCGCCGGGGCGGCACGCCCGGCGGCGAGCACGTCCTCGACGGCCACGCCCTGGAAGGCGATCTGTTCGCGCTTGAAGTGGCTGACGAACGTGATCTCGTTGACTGCGTCGCAGAACGCGTCGTAGTCGCTCTCCGCCACCGCCGGGGCCAGCCCCATGAACACCAGCTGAGCGGTGCGACGCGCCTCCTCCTCGGGGATCGGGGTGACCCGCTGGAACCAGGCGAGTTCCTCGGTGCCACCGAGATGGCGGCCGTTGGTCAGCAGGACGAGGATCGACCAGGGCGGGAACGGCAGCTTGACGACCGGTTTGGGCACCGGCACGGGCTGGGCGAACCGGCTGGGCCGCAGATAGGTGGCCGGCGCGTCGGCGAAGTCCGCGGGATTGCGGTGGCCGCCGTCCACGAGGAAACCGCCGAACTCGCTGAGTCCGGTGCTCGCACCCGACGTCCGGCCCCGGCCGAGCGCCTCGGACAGCGCCGGCAGGGCGGCCTCGTGGCCGCACACCGCGGCGTACGCCCGGCCCACCGCGAGCAGGGTGACCGTCTTCGACCCGAAACCGGAGTGCTGAGGCAGGGCCCGGGTCAGGGTGACCGTCACGGGCGGGCCGTCCCAGAGCTTCTCCAGCGTGGCCAGCGCAGCGCTCAGGTCGGCGCTGGTCTCCGGCTCGGCGCCGAGCACCCGGAACTCGCCGTCCCGGCTGGGACGCACCCGCACCGTCAGGCCGGGCCGCTGTACCGCCAGCGCGGCGATGCCGTTGCGCCGCAGCGACATCGCGTCGAGGTTGATCAGGGTGAAGCTCAGCCGGGCCGGCCCACTGACCTGCACCGCGTGCCCGGTCACCGGCGGTGTTCCGGTTCCGGATCGGCACCGGCACGCTCGGCCCGGTAGCCCTTGACCGCCGCGGACAGCCGGTCGCGTGCGCCCGCCGAGCTGGTGGTCCACAGCTCGGCCAGAGCGGTGTATACCTCGGACACCGCAGCGATCAACGCGGGCGGCAGGGACTGCTGGCGGGGCCATCGCGCGCGGGGCAGAGCGTCACGGACCCAGCCCTGGACCTGCTCGCGCAGTCCCGGGTGCAGCGCGCGCAGCAGCTCCTTGCAGACCGGTGTGCCCGCGAAGTAGAAGCGGTTCTCGTCGGGAGTGCCGGCGTGGTCGACCAGCAGGAAGCCACGGTCGTCGGCGAACCCGTATTCCGTCTTGCCGTCGACGAGCGTCAGCCCCGCGGTTCCGCAGTGCTCGTCGACCGCGTCGCAGACCCGGCGGGCCTGGTCGGCGAGCCCGGCGAGGTCGTCCGGTGAGACGCGTCCCACCCGCGCCGCCCCGGCGCTGTCGAGAAACCGGTCGGTCTCCTCGAACTTGCTGGTGAACTCGACCATGGCCGGCTCGATCCGGCCGGTGCGCGGGTCCGTACCCGGGATCGCCGCGGGGTCCAGGGCGCCGGCGGCGGCGCGACGGTGCACCGACGACTCGGGCCGCAGTTCCCGCCGGTACACGATCTGCAGCGGGATCAGCTGGGCGGGCCCGGTGGGCCAGGTTCCGGTGAGGTCGAGCTCGAGCAGCCGGATCCGGATGGCATCGTCGGCGACCTGCTCCACGAAGTGCGTCGCGATCCCGGCGCGGTCGAAGAGCTCGAACGAGCGCACCGCCATCGCACACGAGGCACGCCCCTTACCAGGGACCAGGTCCGGCATGACGCCGTAGTCGAAGACCGAGTAGCGGTCGGTGAACGTCAGTACCGCGTCCCCGGCCCGGCCGTCCGTGGCGGGTCGGAGCACGCGGAGGTCCTTGGTAGACCACTGCTTCACAGTCGTCCTCCGGGATTTCGGTGCGACAACGGTCATTAGGAATGACGATCCGGGTCCGCCGGGCGTGACAGATGGACAGATCGTCATCGATTTGGATAGGCATGGGTGAGCGACTGGAGAGAGGACCGCCTTGACTACCCTTGCCGTCACCCGGATCGGGTCGTTGTTCTCCGGAGTCCTGGACGCGCCGCTCATCGCGGACGCCGACACGGTGCTCTGCCGCGACGGAGTCATCACGGCCGTCGGGACCGCTGCCGAGCTCGCGGCTGGGATCGCCGCTGCGGAGCAGGTGCTCGACGTGGCCGGCGCCACCGTGGCGCCCGGGCTCATCGACTCGCACGCGCACGTCACCATCGGCGACTACACGCCGCGGCAGAAGGCCGTGGACTTCCTGGAGAGCTATGTGCACGGCGGGGTGACCCGGATGATCTCCGCGGGTGAGGTGCACGTGCCGGGCCGGCCCCGCGACCGCGAGGGCGTGAAGGCTCTCGCGATCACCGCCCGCACGGTGTTCGACAACATCCGGCCGGGCGGCATGCGGGTGCACGCGGGCAACGTCCTGCTGGAACCGACGCTGACCGAGGACGACTTCCGTCACCTCGCCCGCTGCGGGGTGTGGCTGGCGAAGTTCGGCTTCGGGGCGTACCCGGATCCCCTCGATGCCGTCGATCAGATCCGGCTGGCCAAGCAGTGCGGCCTGGTGGTGATGTGCCATGCCGGTGGTGTGAGCGCGGCCGGGTCCGCGGCGCTCGGGGCCGCCGAGATCATCGAGCTGGACCCGCACGTCTGCGGGCACGCCAACGGCGGGCCGACGGCCATGTCCGATGCCGACACCGATCGGCTGTTGTACGACACCGCGATGGTGTTGCAGGTGGTCCAGGCCGGCAACCTGCGGTCGGCACTGCGCATCGTCCGGGGCGCGCAGTCCAGTGGCGCGCTGCACCGGATCGTCGTCGGCTCGGACACCCCCTCGGGCTTCGGGGTCATGCCGCTGGCGGTGCTCAAGACGGTCGTGGAGCTGAGCGCACTCGCCCCGCTGGACCCGGCGATTGCCTGGGCCCTGGCGACCGGCAACGTGGGCCAGGCCTGGAGGCTGCCGGCCGGGCGGATCGAGCCCGGCGCCGCCGCGGATCTGCTGGCGCTGGACGCACCGCTCGGCGGGGTGGCCAGCACCGCCGCCGAGGCGATGACCAACGGCGACATACCGGGTGTCACCGCCGTCGTGACCGACGCGACGGTACGCGCGCTGAGCAGCCGGAACACCCCTCGTGCCCGCCGTGCGGCCCGGCTCAGCCGACCCACGGCGGGCTGAGCTGGGCAGTCAGGCCGGAGCGAACCGTTGCGGGCGGAACGCCTCGGCCAGCTCGTGCCGGCCGCCGAGCACCTCGCGGGCCACGATCTCGCCGAGCACCGGCGCCAACGTCAGTCCGCTGTGGCTGACGGCGACATAGGGGGAGCCCGGATCGGACAGCCAGCCGATGATGCTGCGACCGTCGCGCGGCATGGGCCGTACGCCCGTGAACGCCGATTCGACGGTGACCCCGGCGGCACCCGGCAGCACTTCCGCCAGCCGGTCCAGCATCGTGCCGGACATGGCGGGCACATCGGCCGGCAGCTTCTCGTCGACGTCGTGGCTGTGCAGCACGAGGCGTCGGCCGTGGTGCGGCCGGATGCTCAGGTCCGGCGCGTGCAGGACCCGTCGGACCGTCACGCCGGGCGGCAGCGGTGCCGTGCGCACCAGCAGGCCACGGGTGAGCCGGGTCGGGTCGTCCGGCTCCACCAGCGGCACCGGATGGCCGGCGTCGCCGAGGAGCGCGGTGGTGCCACGGCCCGCGCAGCACACCACCACGTCCGCGGTGCGCCGGACGCCGGACGCGAGCTGGACCGCGTGGTCGTCGAGCCGGACCGCGGGATCACCGGTCACCGGCCGGACCCCCAGTCGGCGGCCGGCCGCCTGCACCTCGGTCAGGAAGCGGTCCGGGTACAGGTGCGCGTCCTGGGGGTACCAGACGATGGCCTCGGTCCGGCGGGGCAGCCGCAGCTCCGGTTCCAGCTCGTGGGCCCGCGCCGGTGGGCAGGGCTCGGCGGGATAGCCCTTCGACCGGTACGACTCCGCGGCGGCCAGCAGCTCGCGTGTCTCCCGTGGGGAGTCCGTCCAGGCCAGGTTCCCGGTCGGGTGGAACCAGGCCGTCCCGCCCACCTCGATGGCGAGCCGGCGGTGGGCGGCCAGCGCTTCCCGGGAGAGCGCGAAGTATGCCGCCGAGCCGTCATCCACTGCGTTCGCCCAGGCGAACGAGTGCGCCGACAGCGACTCTTGCGGGTCCTGCGCGTCGACCAGCGTGACAGCCGCACCGTGCCGGGCGAGCTGGTAAGCGGCGCACGTGCCGAGCGCACCGGCGCCGACGACGACGACGTTCATCGCGCCGCCGGCTCGGCGGACAGCGAGCGGCCGCAGCGGAAGCCGCCGGCGAGGGCTGGTGCCAGGGTGCCGCCGGAGCCCGGGTAGCCCGGTCCCATCGGCCCGGCCGCGACGTTGCCGCACGCGTACAAGCCGTCGATCGGTGTCCCGTCGTGCCGCAGCACCACTCCGGACCTCCTGGTACACAGGCCGCCGCGGGTGCCCAGCATGCCCGACCGCAACCGGACCGCGGAGAACGGCGCCGCGGAGAGCGGGGCCAGGCAGGGGTTGCCGGGATGACGGTCGTCGCCGTAGTAGCGGTCGTGCGCCGACGCCCCGCGGCCGAACTGGGGGTCCACCCCGGCGGCGGCGTGCACGTTGAACGTCGCCACCGTCTCCTCCAGGCCGCCGGCGTCCATGCCCGCCGTCTTGGCGAGGTCGGCGAGGGACTCGCCGCGCACGAACCAGTCCGGCGCCGGTTCGCCGGGGCGCGCGGCGCCGACCGGGTAGCGGCGCCGGAAGTTCTCGTCGAACACCAGCCAAGCCGGTGCGTGAGCCGGTCGGTGCGCGGTCGGATCGAACGCGTGCAACGCCCGGGTGACGTCGTTGTAGTTGACCGCCTCATTGACGAACCGTCCGCCGGAACGGTCGACGATGATCGATCCGGGCAGGCATCGTTCATTGACGAGGTGGCGGTACAACGGTTCACCGTCATACGTCTCGGCGGGATCCTGGACGGCCGGTACCCACCAGGCCTCGGCCATGGAGTCCACGGCGGCGCCGAGGCTCAGCGCCATCAGCAACCCGTCGCCCCGGTTGATCGGCGGGCTGATCGCCACCGTGCCCGGTTCGCGCAGGAAGGCGCGCTTGAGCTCGTCGTTCCATTCGAACCCGCCGCAGGCCAGCACGACGCCGCGGCGGGCGTGATACACCTGCGGTCCGTCCGCACCCCGGACCCGCACGCCCGCGACGCGTCCGTGCTCGACCAGCAGCGTCCTGGCCCGGGCACCGGTGCGGAACCGCACCCCGCGGTCGTCGCAGGCGGCCACGAGCGCGGCGACCAGCCCGGCGCCCACGGCGACCGCCCCGGCGCGCTCGCGGCGGGCCAGGAGCTGCGTGTCCCGGCTGCCCGGCCACCGCCACCGGTGCCGTTCGTCGTAGGTGAGGCTCGCGTCGAAGTGCGCACCGGTCCGGATGCGCTCGAGCAGACCGGGCCGGTCCGCGGTCGCGAACGGGAGCACGTCCAGGGTGCGCCCGGCAACGCGGGCACCCGGCCACTCGCTGTGGTAGTCGGGTCGGTCGATCGGTGCGAGCCGCAGCGGCGTGCGGGTCGTGAGGTAGTCCACCATGGGCGTGACGGTGTCGAGGAACAGCTCGATCGCGGCGTGCGGCACCGCGCCCTCGGTGACCTGTTCCAGATAGCGCAGCGCGTCGGCGCGCGAGTCGGTCTGGCCGAGGGCGCTCATGTACGGGTTGCCGGGTGCCCAGATCATGCCGCCGGAGACGGCGGTGGTACCGCCCAGCCGGTCGGTGCCCTCCAGGACCGTCACCGATGCTCCGGAGTCCGCCGCCACGCAAGCGGCCAGCAGACCCGCGCCGCCGGAACCGACCACGACGACGTCGGTCTCGAGCGGTCCGGTCATTCCGTGCGCCAGTCGGCCCCGGCGGGCACCGTGAGCTCGGCCGACCGGACGGCTCCGTAGTCACCGTCGGAGCTGAGACCGGGCGGGGTCCCGCCGTCCTCGAACTGTTTGAGCACGTTGAGCAGGTAGCGACGGGTGGCAACGATGCCCGTGTCGCTGCGGCCCGGGTTCTCGCGCGTGCGGTCGACGATCGGGCCCATGCTCTCCTGCACGGCGATGTCCTGCAGGACCAGGCCGCGGATGCCGGAGAAGCTGCGGTTGCCCCGCATCTCGCGGCGGTCCTGACCCCAGGCGTTGGCTGCCGAGAAGCCCTCGCGGATGTCGTCCGGGTTCAGGGTGTCGAGGTCGAGGCCGAACTGGTCGGCGAAGACGGCCGGGGCGACCGGGCGGTCCTCGTTGTACCACAGGTACCACATGACGGTCCGGTGGTCGTTGATCGGCACCCACGCGTGCCAGAGCCGGTCGCCGCTGGGCAGTTCCGGAACCACGGTGTACCACGGCATGGCGAACGGCTTGACGCGGACCAGCTGGTCGCCGGAGGACAGGGTGCGGATCGAGGCGAACCGCAGGCCGTACGGCTGTTCGTCGATCTCGTCGCGTGGGGCCCGGTCGTCGAGCAGGTCGCGCAGGGCGCCGGCGCGGGCCTCGGTCTGGTGCAGCAGGCCGACGTGCGCCGAGTCGATGTCGGCTTCCACGCCCTGCAACCAGTTGCACTCGACGGCGGCGACGATGCCGTACACGTGCTCCGGCGGCAGCTTGGTGAAGGCGAAGGCCGGTGGCGGCGGAGCGGTGCGCCCGGTGCCGCCGGTCCAGACCCAGATCACTCCCCCGGCCTCGGTGACCGGGTGGTGCGGCAGTGTCACCCGGGAGGGGAAGCGGGTCAGCTCGGCGGGCTCCGACGGGGTCTCCAGCACCTCGCCGGTGACCGAGAACTTCCAGCCGTGGTAGATGCAGCGCAGTGCGCAGTCCTCGTTGCGGGCCAGCGTCAGGGAGGCACCGCGGTGCGGACAGGCCTCGGCGAAGCAGCCGAGCCGTCCGTCGTCGGCCCGGAAGATGACGTATTTTTCACCGAGCAGTTCGACCGCCACGGGCGCCCCGCCCGGCTCGCTCAGCCGCGCCGAGCGCATGACAGGCATCCAGTACTCCCGCAGCAGCCGGCCCATGGGCGTTCCGGGACCGACCCGGGTGAGCTGCTCATTTACTTTGCTGGTGGTCACTGCGGCCTCCGTGTCCGTTGCGGCGTGCCCATTCGCCGGTGAGGGCACTTCCCCTGTGGTAGACGACGGAGAGCCGACGATTGTGACAGCCGGCAAGAAGTGCGTCACGCTCCGCTTGACAGTCAACTTCGCCTATGTTCTGCTCGTTGGAGCCGAGCGGAGCCAGCGGCCGCAGGGATGAGATCTCCCTCGCAGGCCTATCGGGCACACATTCGCCTTGTTCTCCCGCACGGGCTGCCCACTTGTTCAGTTCCATGGGGGAATCGGTGAAGAATCGCCACGTCTTATTAGTGAACCTGCGACGCATCGAGCGGGAGGGCCTGGAGTCGCTGCTGGCCGCCCGCCGCCTGGGCTACGAGGTGCTGCTGCTCGGCCGCGCCCTGCCGGCCTACGCGGCGCCACTGGTCAAGGAGTTCGTTCAGGTGGACACGTACGACCCGGCCGTCGCTGTGGCAGCCGCGCGTGAGCTGGCCGCGACGTACGACATCGCCGGCGTGCCGAGCTTCACCGAGATCGACGTGCAACTCGTCGCCACGATCGCGGCCGAGCTGGGCCTGCCGGGAATGACCACGGACGCCGCGCTGCGGGCTCGCAACAAATTTCAGATGAAGCAGGGACTGCGCGAACTGGCGGGAGTACTGCCCGCTTATCGGCGGGTCCAGGATCTTGACGAGCTTCGCGCGGCAGTGCAGGAAATAGGATTTCCGGCGGTCGTCAAACCGACCGGCGCCTCCGGCTCGAAGGGTATTTTCGAACTCCGTTCCATAAATGATGTAGAACCGGCGTTGAAAGAATTGCAGAGAATCACCAGGCCGCAATTCGACCAGGTTTTCCGTCAATTCGGTGCGGAATTCATCGTCGAGGAGTTCCTGACGGGCGACGAGTTCAGCGTGGAGGGCCTGATCGCCGGCGGCCGGACACACGTCGTCACGGTCACCGACAAGATCACGAGCACGCCGTACCACCTCGAGCTCCAGCACACCATGCCCAGTGTCCTGCCGCCGGACGCCCTGCGAACGATCCGGGCGACCACCGCCCGCATCGTCGCCGCGCTCGGGTTCGACAACTGCGCGTTCCACCTCGAGGCCAAATGGGGCCCGCGGGGCATGAAGTTCATCGAGATCGCGGCGCGGCCCGCCGGGGACTACATCGCCTCCCACCTGATCCCGCTGGCGAGCGGGGTGGACTACTTCGCCAACGTCATCCGCATCGCGGTCGGCGCCCCGCTCGCGCTGGAACCCGACCGGGACCTGCACGCCGGGTTGCGGTTCGTGCTCGCCGAGAAACCCGGGCGGTTCGAGGGTCTGGACGGCATCGCGACGGTCGGCGGCGATCCGGGCTACCCGCACCTGTTCTTCGAGCACCCCACCGGCGTCGAGATCACGCTGCCGCCGGAGAACTTCGGCCTGCAGCGCGTCGCTGCCGTCTGCGCTCGTCACGTCGACCATGCCGGCCTGGACGCCCTGCTGTCAGCGGCGCACCGCGACGTCTCGGCGCGGGTTACCTCACACCAGAACACCCTGGCGTGACCGGGCGGCCAGCGGACGGCCGGCGATGAGGGCAGCTCAGCTGGGTTGCGGGAAGATGGGAGCGGGAGCGGCCTACGCGCTGGCCACGGATCCCGCCGTGAAGCACCTCACCCTCATCGATCGGGACCTGTCCCGAGCGGAGCAGACCGCTCGCTTCATCGCCGCGCACAGCACCTGCCGGATCGTCGTCAGCAGCGACCCGGAGAGCGCGCTCGCCGGCCACGACCTCATCACCACCGCGCTGCCGTGGACGGCGACCCGTCAGCTCATCGACCGGGCCGCGGCGGATCGCATCCCGATGGCCGGCATCACCCGGCCGCCGACGGATCAGCTCCCCGCACTCCGTAGCGCCGAACGCTCCGGCGGCGTGCCGGTGCTGCTGCCGATCGGGCTGGAGCCCGGCCTCACCGAGCTGCTGGCGGCCGCACTCGCCGAGCAGCTCGACCACACCGCTACGGTCGAGATCTTCTGTGGCGGTATCCCGCAACAGCCTCGCGAACCGCTCGGGCACGTCACGTTCTTCGGCGGCGAGAGCGTGCACCATCTGCCGATCGCTCAGCGTCCCGCGTACGCCGCGACCGGCGGCCGGACCACCACGCTGCCCCGCTTCTCCGGGCTGGAGCAGCGCACCTTCGCCGACGTGGGCACGTTGCAGGCGTACCACGACGGCATGGTGCCCTGGTTGTGCGAACATCCCGCGCTGCGGCGGGCGGACTGCTCCCAGAAAACGGTGCGCTGGCCCGGCTTCGGCGAGGCGGTGACCCAGCTGGCCCGACTCGGCCTGCTGGCGGAGGAGCCGGTCGAGCTGGACGGTGCACCGATCGTGCCCCGGCGGCTGATCGAACGGGTCCTGGCCCCACGGCTCAGCGCCGGGCCGCAGGACCGCGACATGGTGGTGCTGGACGTGTCGGCGTACGGCATCCTGGCCGGCCGCCCGGCGAGCCGGCACGTCCGGCTGCGCGACTCCCACGACCCGGTGACCGGCCTGTCCGCGATGGCCCGGACCACCGGATTCACCCTGGCAGCGGCCGGAGTGTTGCTGGCCGAGGGCGTCATCGCCGGGACGGGCTGGCTGACGCCGCACCTCGCCATCCGGGGCGAGGCGCGGGACCGGCTGTTCCGGTCGCTGACCCAGCACGGCATCTCGATCGACGCCACGCCTGTCCTGCCCGGCCCGAAGGAGAACCGATGAGTGCACCGTCGCAGCTTCTCGACCTCGCCGGGGTGGGGATCGGGCCTGCCAACCTCAGCCTGGCCGCCCTGCTGCACGGCGACGACCGGGTGACGAAGGTGTTCTTCGACCGGAAGAAGGCCTTCGCGTGGCACGCCGGCATCATGGTGCCGGACGCCCAGATGCAGGTGCACTTCCTGAAGGACCTGGTGACGCCGGTCGACCCGACGAACCCGTTCACCTTCCTCGCCTTCGCCGTCGAGGCCCGGCGGCTGTACCGGCTGCTGATCACCGGCCGCGCCCGCATCCCCCGCAAGGAGTTCGAGCAGTACTGCCGCTGGGTGGCCGACCGGGCAGCGGGCCTGCGCTTCGGGGTCGCGGTGGAGGGCATCGAGTGGGACGGCTCCGCCTTCGTCCTGCACACCGACGACGGCGTGGTGCGCGCCAGCAACATCGTCACCGGCACCGGTCTGGAGCCCAGCGTGCCGGCCTGCGCGAAAGGACACGACCCGGAGAAGGTCTTCCACGCCTCGCAGCTGCTGGAGATATCGCGCGATCTGAGCCGCCGGCGGATCGCGGTGGTCGGCGGCGGCCAGAGCGGGGCGGAGATCGTCCACTATCTGCTCGGCTCGGAGGCCCGGCGGCCGGCGCGCATCGTCTGGGGCTCCCGCCGGCCAAACTTGTTCCCGCTGGACGACAGCCCGTTCGTCGAGGAACATTTCCTGCCCAACTACAGTCGCCACTTCTACGTCCAGCCGGTGGCACGCCGCGCTCAGCTCACCGACCAGCAGCGCATGGCGAGTGACGGCGTGTCGGTCGGTCTGCTGCAGGCCGTCTACCGCCAGCTGTACGACCTGGAGCTGGTGCAGGGCGTCGAACGGCCGTGCGAAGTGATGGTGGAGCACCAGTTGCTCGCCATCGAGAAGAATGACGACGGCTTGCGGACCACCTGGCGTACCGGCACCGGGCAGCTGGTCCACAAGCAAGTCGACATGGTCATCTGCGCCACCGGGTATCACCACGGCCTGCCGCCGGTGCTGCAGGGCTTGGGCGACCGGCTGCCGGACCCCGCCGATTTCGAGGTGCGCGCCGACTTCAGCGTGGCCTGGGACGGCCCACCGGCCAACCGGATCTATGTGCAGAACGCCGCCCGGCGGCACTTCGGCGTCGCCGACCCGAATCTGAGCCTGCTCGCGTGGCGCAGCGCCGTCATAGCCAACGGCCTGCTCGGCCGTCAGCGGTACGACACCGATGCGGTCAGTGCGGCCATCGAGTGGGACCTTCCCGGCGAACGCGGCCTGGCCGGCGCCCTCGGCGCCTGAGGCGGAGCAAGCATCCCCCCGAAAGGAGCAACGCCGTGCTGGTCACCGGTATCCCCCGGTCCGTCAGCGAGTTGAGCGCACCAGACTTCGTCCGGAGCGGCCGACCGCCGTGGGCCGGCGACGCCCGGCCGCCGTTCAACGTCTCCCGGGTCACCCTGCGCCCGGGCGAGACGACCGCCCCGCACAACCACCACGACGAGGAGGTCTGGGTCGTCCTGGCCGGGCACGGCACGGTCCGCTCCGACGGCGATCGCCGGCAGGTGACCGCCGGCGACACGGTGTACCTGCCGCCGCTGGAGAAGCACACCCTGCACAACGACGCAGCCGATCTGCCGCTGACCTTCCTGAGCCTGTGGTGGGAGGACATGCGCTCGCTGGCCGACACGCACACTACCCGCGCGGCTGCCGTCAGCACCGGCGACCGCCCGGTTCTGCTGCTCCCGTCGTTCCCGACGCCCAACGGGGAACTGCACCTGGGTCACCTGGCCGGGCCGTACCTCGGCGCGGACCTGGCGCGGCGGGCGCTGGCGGCGGCCGGGACCCCGGCGCATCTGCTGCTGGGCACGGTGGGGCATCAGAGCCAGGTGGCCGCCGCGGCGACCGCTGCCGGCGTGTCCTTCCACACCCTCGCCGAGCGCAACACCGACGCCATCATGGCCGGACTGGCCGCCGCCGGGATCGAGTGGGACGTGTTCATCCGGCCCGGCTCACCGGAGTACCCCGGCCTCGCTCGCCAGGTCTTCGAGCGGCTGCGCGACGACGGGGTGGTGGTCAGCCGCACCGCACCGACCAACTACTGCCCGGCGTGTGAGCGCTTCCTGTTCGAGGCGTTCGTCGCCGGCGCCTGCCCGCACTGCGGTTCCCACGACACGGCGGGTATCGAGTGCGAGGCGTGCGCGCTGCCGTTCGCCGACGCGGATCTGGTGGACGTCACGTGCGCGACGTGCGGCTCGGCTGCGGAGCACCGGCCGCTCACCCGGTACTTCCTGCCGCTCGAGCCGTTGCGGGAGCGCCTCGCGGCGTACCTGTCCACCGTGCGGATGGGATCGCGGCTGGCCGGCTACGTCGACCGGGTGCTGGCCGGCCCGCTGCCGGACATGCCGGTCAGCATCGTGGCCGACGACGGCATCGAGGTGCCCGGCACCGGCGGTCAGCGGCTGTACTCGGCGTTCGAGCTGCCCGCGCGGTTCTTGACCGCAGTCGACCGGCTGGCGCGGGAGCAGGACGTGGACGGGTGGGAGGCCTACCTGACCGGCGTCCGGCCCCGCACGGCGTTGTTCTTCGGCTTCGACAACGCGTACCTGCGGGCGATCGTGTTCCCGGCGGTGCTCAGCGCGTTCACCGACGCGGCGCCGTTGCCGGACACGTTCGTGAGCAACGAGTTCTACGAGCTGGACGGTGCGAAGTTCTCCACCGGCCGGCGGCACGCGATCTGGGGGCGCGACGCGTTCGACGACAAGAGCCGCGACCGACTGCGGATGTTCCTCGCGGCCACCCGGCCGGAGAACCGCCGTACCAGCTTCTCGGTGGCCGACTACGAGGCCTTCGTGCAGCGCGAGCTCGTC
>Ga0247737_1000156_pt1 | contig 22178 bp, 31 predicted proteins | sample UWRJL028104C2_FD_180937 | JGI IMG/M metagenome (GOLD analysis project Ga0247737, IMG submission 180937) | Plant litter microbial communities from Arlington Agricultural Research Station in Wisconsin, United States - UWRJ-L028-104C-2 | ecosystem: Environmental > Terrestrial > Plant litter >...
TGAGATCTACATTCGTCAAAAGGATAAGTTTGGAAGAATTATGTCTATGTAGATAAACCCGATACGATATTCGTTTTTGGATGAGCACCATTACTATTCATGAAACTTTACCGTCAAGAAAAAAATTGCGAAATCTTTTATCAATGAGGTTCGTAGTGGAATTAATGGTGCTTCAAAGCAATTTGAATTATCAATGTGGTCGGATGAGAAGTCACGGCAGCTGCAGAAGTCTTAATCAAATTTCGCCGGGGACTTTCATATAGAGATATATTCCTTGCGAGATAATTCATTACTTCTTCTATTTCTAACTAAGCTGAAAACCCGTCCACCCAGGTCTCTGGGTCAAGTGGATCATCTACTGCCCTGTGGCTTCTGTCCATCAGCTTGGGATAGTTATATCGCTCGGCCCACTCTTGGATTTTATCAAAACGCCGGCATGAGTGGACAACAGTGGCTTTTGCTGTGGTCTGCCTCCGCTCCTCGTCCCACAGCCAGGTCAGTGGGGTAACATCCGCGTTACACATAAGAGATTGTCGGATTGCATCAACACAATGATCAATGTGGTGAGGCTCAAGGATACCGCCATCGTTATTAGGATCGGCCTGAGACGAAACGTTATAATAGACGGGGTGTAGTGCTTTCCTGATCGCGTTCTGATGCCATTAAATCAGCTCAGTAATCATTCAACATGAAATTATGTTAGACTAAGGGTTTAACTAACTAGGCAATGGAGCTGGTGAAAAACATCAAGTTGAATAATGTAACGCTTCTGGGTATCATGAGGTATCATGGCGGTGCGATTCGGCAACTGTCTAGCCATTTCCAGAGGAATGGCACTAATTCCCACTGAGGATAGGATTAGATGTTGAATTATGATAGATGTTGAGTGAAGACTTACTTTTGTACAATGATTCCCACCTCTCGTCCAATTCTGGAGTTGGGTCTCCTTGGTACTCAGTAATATCATCATGCAGTCCGAGTCGGAATTTCTTTATCTCATAACCAAGAGCATCCTGAGCAGGACCTAAACTGTCAACTTTTGGGAGAAAGTGTAGGTATACAGCGATTAACTTACTGTAAAGGAGGCGGGAGACGCTGACTTGTACTGGTTCACGATAGTATTGCTCAAAGAGCAACCACATCGATAGAATGAGAAGTAAGCACCATGGTAGTATTATCCATAGATATGGTGTCGTTTTCGTGGTAGTCTGATATCTCGACAATTCATGTGAATTTTTCTCGAGGTCCGTTGCTGTTATTGAAACATCATCCTCGTCTTCCCCATGCTTCAATAAAGAGGCATGAAGTTCAACATTAGACATGATTGTGGTCTGAAACAAGGAGCACCAGCGGAATGGATAGAGATAGTATACCAACCACGGGGAATTCTGAACGTGATTGGCAAGAGTGGAAGATGTTACCCAAAACTGATCAGCAAACGTTCTCGCGTCAAATCTTTTAGTCATAAACCGTATCAATCTATTCTGTGGCTACTAGACGTTTGCTGCAGGTTGAAATAAAAGCGGGATTTCAAAATGGTAGTTTCGAATTCGGAAGGTAGCATCCTCGGTGCCACAATTACTTGGGGATCTGTTGCATTCTGCAGTGATGAAACTCCTGCATACCCCACATTATTATACAAGCTCATGCAACTACTATTATTCTTGCACACATAGGCACGTTTGTAGTAGTGAACCATGCACTTCATAAACAAACGCTGGCAGCTCTAATTAATAATTACTCACTCTAAGAAGAGAACGGGGCCAATTTGTTCAGGGATGCACACCGCAATGATGATGATACCAATTCTCAACCTATTGGCCTGTGTGATGGCGCTGGCAATTTCGGCGCTATCTATGATGTGACGAAGCATGCGAATCTCGGAAGCAATTTCAAGTTTTTGACCGCGCCTCCGGCCGACTAGATGATTAAGTTCTCTATTAGATTGACTTTGGACAATGTGGGCCAAATTGAAGAGAGGTAGAAAGCGGCCTCAACTCCGGGGAACACCTGACTACGGAATTATATCTTGATAAGGACGAAGCTGTGGCTATGTTAATCCCCTAAATTCATTTATCTAACGTTGTAATCAGCTGGCTACAAATCAATCGGTCCAGAACATCTCACAACAAGGATTGGCAGCCAACTTCGCTATAACCGCTGTAAATTCAAGTAGATTTTTTCGATAGCAAGTTCAGCTATTACGGTTCGCAGGCGTGCGGAAGTTGCGAACGAGACAATACTCTGGGCGTGATGAGATGGCAAATTACACCCACTTGATCCACTCTACCACCTACTTCGGCGGAAACACCAGAGCTCTAGAGAGTAAAGGCAACGATATCAATAGTACTATTGGCCACTGACACGACAGATAACTGCTCCGCTTTTGTTACCCCTCACGGTTTCCGCCAGGTTTATGGTGTAGAAGATTACACGCTGGATACAAGCAGTGGTAACTGCATAGCATTCGCAAGTTTCCTGAACATGTGTGCAGACGATCGGCGGACTTGATTTACGAGACGTCTCTGTGCTCGGGTGGTCCTTGGGTGACGGCCAAGTAGGCGGGCCATATCCATTCAATGATGGAAAGAACCGTGCGGAATTCACACCGCATTTCCCCTCTTCGTATCCACGTAAGTGCAGCTCGTGCCCCAAAACCTCCACATGTGCTGGTGTGATCTTCACTAAGCCTTCATATCAGATGTTGTCTCTGTCGGCGGCAATCAGTCCCGGGCGACGGGAGTTAGTTGGGGCCAAAGGCGGTGGCGTTTCAACAACTACTTTTCCCAAAACCTGGTATCAATTCAATGCCGTCGACACCTATCTTTATCGGGATATCAAGCCCGAGGTTAAAGAAGACTACACGACCGGCGCCTACGTTAAACTCCCCCCGCCTTAGCACCTGTACTTTCAGTGGTGGTTGCTTTGCTGAACGATACCTAAATACGGGCTGGGAAGCCAGCTATGGCATAGCTGAATCCATTCATTACAGTTTGAAATAGGGCCTCTAATAGATGGCACAGTAGGCACCGCAAAACGCTGCATTGGCCAAAAGCCTTCTGGTGCAAGTGTTATCCAGTACGTGGCGTGGCATAGCACAGTCGGTTTGGATCTTGTGGCCAGAATAGGGCTGCCAAACTTTAAAGAATTGGTCAAGGTGCCGTTGGATATCATTTAGAGTTGTCAAGATGTTACAGGCAGAGGAGAATAATCAAGATAACAGCAAGAAAGCAGGTAAGAGAAGAGAATTTAAGGAAAAGGATAGTAAGAAAAAGTAAGACTGAATTGGGTTGTTGATTGGATCTCTGAGTCTACCCTCACAACAACATATGCAACAAAATATTGATTTTAAGTGTAACCTCAATTTAGAAGCTGATCTTCCCATATTATTCCTGCTAAGAGATATTTCATCAACTATAGTGCTACCGCAAGTGACTTCATAGAATACAAGAGGGCGAGTATAGGTGAGACAGTGGAATGCACAGAAGAATGTTAGTAAGGATGAGTGAGGTTGATGTGAAGCGAGAACAGTGGCGATGGGTCACGTGTGCGGCGGGTTGTCATGTATGCAAATGTAGTCTAGTTGATATGATATAAGACCGAGTCTTACGGAGTACTCACATCCACATCACTATAAACCGCCACCACTTTACAGTTTTGATCTTTTGGAACTTGTGTAACCATCTCCATTTATGATTTCCTCCAACTCTTCAACATATCGTGCAAGCTCGGTGCTGCTCTGAAGTGGAACATGGGAATCTCTAAGAGCAATGCTTAGTCGCTCGTGAATGGAAATTTGCGCTCTCAGGTATCTTTTTAGGGATTCTGGGAGTGATCTCAAAAGAAGTCAGCTTGGTGATTAGATATGCGACAAAATTGAATGACATTTTGTACAAAGTGCAGTCCTCCAAGCCTTGAAATTGCTGCACATCACTCTTGCAGTTTTCTTTGAGACTCATGGGTGCTTCCAATCCGATTGATCTGTAGAGATGTGGGCGTCTTGAGAGGACTTTTGAAGTATTGTGTACTAGCTAAACTGTGGTTCGGGCGATATAAGACCTCCATATCTCCGGGAGAATATAGATACTTATGTTAATTTTATTTCGAATCTGCGTTCCTCCATTCGAGTAGTTCAGCAACTTCTCGTACCTGCGATGAAAGTTGATCCGGTGTAAAGTGAGAAATTCTCGCAATTGCGAGAAGCTTTGTGTAACTATCGCAGATAAGTTGGCACGTGACTATGCATAAGCCATCTTCAGCCTCACATCAAAGACTTCTCACCGTTCCCAAAATTTGGTGTGATATAGTACAGACTCAAGACTCAGCTGCTTCCAGTAATTCTCAGATCTTCCATTCGAATGAGCGCAGGTGTTGGGGTGTCTAGCAAGCATTGAAAACTAGTCATCTGGAAACGGCTGTGACAGGATGGTATTTGATGTCGAATGCTTGTCAAATCTGCACCTATCTTTGAATCTATGTTACATTTTATGCCAAAGTTTCTCTCAAATTCTCTCGAAACTTCTTCAAAATGTCTTTTGAGGTTACGGATCTTCAAAGTCTACGGGAAACAATGGGAGTTTATCGTATGGGAGATGATACAATCAGCCAGGAGAAAAGAAATCTCTATCGATCTAACAACTTAGAAGAAAAGAAGAACTTGACAAGTAAACAAGTTGCAAATGAGTACACGGCAAAGAGAGCACGTAGACCAAAGATCAAAAGTGGGTGCCTGACATGCAAGTACGCGTAGCTTTTATTTGGTGATAAAAGAGATACTAACGCGTCGGCAGGTCTAGAAGGGTCAAGTGTGACAAAGGAAAGCCATCATGTTCCAGCATGTCCTCGTAATTCCTCCACTGAATACATTGGTTAATTTTGTTTAGGGTGTTTGAATTTCGGAAGAGAATGTAACTTTCCGGTGAATGGTCCCATAAATGCACCACCACTAGTACCTATTTTACCTGTCTCCCGATCGCCGGCACCATTGATGCTGAGGAAAGATCTCACCTCTTTAACTTCTGAGATCCAGGTAACATCTTCCAAACGCGAGGTGACAGATGTTCTATCACATACTATATGTTCCGCCTGTAGTGTAACTTGCCTTACTCCTATCTATCATAGTCAACTTTCAACCAAAGGCTAACATACTTTTTCCCAAGATAAACATAGCCAGAAGTCACGAAGCTCGGCCCCAATGTGAAACTTGTGAAAATGATGCAAAGTTTAAAAATTCCGGCAAGGAGTTTCCCTTTTGGACCAAAAGCACGAACTTTGCTACCGAACAAAAAAGCGAAAATACCAATGAAAAGACTTCAGCCACGTCTGAAAAGTATCCAAATTATCCTGCCGCAGGTAAGAGACTATCAGAGACTTGGGGGGGGGGACGCGAATTTAAAGCTAGATGAATTTAACGCGCAGCAGTTTTAGACACTGATATGTCTTTGCATGATAAGGCACAGCACGCTCTATCCGATGGCATTCCTCAGACTCCCCGTAGTGACTGTAGTGGCGAATTCAAAAAATTGGACGTTTCCACAAGCTCCACGGGAGAAAAAAACTCAGCATGGAACGGCATTGCAACTTCGTATCTCTATGATGAAGATGTGCTAGGACCACAGCCTAGTGAATGCAACCGGTTAGAGTCTACCTCAAGGAAAGAGGGTTCGAGGAAAGGTAGAAACTCATGTGATGATCCAAAAGACCTAATAGATACAACAATTAATTACATGGGACGAGTTCTTGTTAGATGTCTCATCAAAGACTTAACATCTTCTGATTTAGGATTAGCCGACAACCATAACACAGGAACAAACTCAAACTCTTCAACGTCTTCAGATATATCACCAGCGTAAGTCCAAATTTCCCTTTGTTAACTCAGAGTATTGGAAGTTCTAAAATCCTGCACGACTCGACAAATTCATCTCGGTACGTGTATACTAACCTAATACGAGCTAGTGATCAAGGCAACGCTTCAGAAAAAGGAAGAGAATCATCAGCGTTGGGAAAACGAAAAGCTTATAGCAGAACTGGGGTCTCTCCAAATGACCACGAAGACGATGATGACGAAAGTCCAGAACGGAAAAAACCTAGAATGCCGAAGAAAAAACCAGATCATGAAGCCCGCTTTCATAATTTCGCATGTCCATTCCGAAAACACGACCCCTTCAAATATGGACTTCGCAGCGAAAGGTACTACAGCTGTGCGACGGGATCGTGGCCGGATATGAGCCATCTGAAGTAGGAACAACTGCATTGATTAGGACATCAACTAATCTATGTCGTAGAGAACACATATATCGCGTCCATCCAGCGAAGTGTAAAAACTGCAAAATTGTACTCCAGAGTACATTAGATCTTGAGACACATCTTCAAACGTCACCATGCAGGGTTTTCGACGGCGATCAGGTCGATGGACTCTTTGGAGACAAGATAGAAGGCCTCAAGAAATTGAAAAACATTGGGAGCGGAAGGCAGTTCAACTGGGAAAGCGTTTTTAAATTTCTTTTCCCTGGCAAGCAACCGATTCCAAGTCCTTGTAAGTCATAACACCGTTCAAAATTTGCATCGGAATTTAAGCCTATCGTTCGGGACGTTAACAGCTCTCAGGGTATATTCCTGTCAGCGATGATTCTTGCCATATGGAGGACGACGAAGAGTTTCGCAGGTTAGTAAATGAAGCTATGCCTGAGGAAATAGCAAATTACATAGGTTCAAGGGTCCGTCCTATATATAACGAGATATTGTCCCAACGCCCTGAGATTGCTCGTCTTTTGACTGAAAACATCAGGGCTCGCTATGTTGAGTCGAAATCATACATGAAAGGATCAACAAAACGATCCAGTTCTAACAACGAAGATAAAAACTCAGAGAACTCCGCTGAAGAAGAGATATCGAGTGGTGAGAAGATCATTCCATATCCAACCTTCGAGGAGTTCCAAGTATCAGCTACGGAACAGAGCAGTAATATAGGCCATATTCCGGTCTCTGAGACAGCATCAACCCAACAATCTGGAAAGGGTAATGAAATGCGTGGTCATGATAGCTGTGGTTCATACGAGGATGGATGGAGTGCTGGGCATGAGGAGGGATATCTAGAAGGCCAAAGAGATGGCTACAAGAAAGGCTTTGCAGCAGCGAAAAAAGCAGCAGGGATATGTCGAGAAAGGAACTCGCAACTCCATATGCATAGCCTCGGACATGAATTCTCAAGAGGATCTATGGATTTGACCCCATCCACTCGTTATTCAAGAGGTCCTGGATTTATGTTGGCAGCACATCAAAATCAAACCAGACAACGTCACCTGAATACCCTCTGACCTCGAGCAATTCACATATGTCACCTTCCTTAATGACGTCTTCCGCTCCCAACCAAGCAAGCAACGCAGAGGAGAGTCCAGACTCGGAACATTCACGTACGATCTCATTTTCTTTTGACTGCCTAGACACAGGGGAAGAAACCGAGGATTGGTTTAAAGATTATGATATTCAATGCCTTTTGCAAGGATCTTGAGTGAACTAGATAGATACATATATACACACTTGACGCAAAGGTACCTTAGCCTAAATTATATGAACTGAAGAATGCTAGAAAAACAATTATTACCTAGAGCATATTGTGTGAATAGTTAATTCTGTTACCTATCCTGAAACGCCAAGACTTCGCTTGCCAAGTTTGACATGGAACCACTTATCACCCATAATGGCAGTATTTACGTGATGTATCACACAAAACTGTAGCCTAACAAATAGGCAGACTGGTTTACCGGCACACATATTAGGTTCGCCGAACAACATTGCCATTCGATCTATCATTCTATATATTCTCAAACCAACATAACAGCAAGGTCAACATAATAGAAAACAATATAGAAGCCATATCCTGCGACAATTTTGAAAGAAACATATTTCCAAGAATCTCTAGTCGACTGATCAATCATGGATCAGCCCTCCATTCTGCCAATTGACATGACCAAAGAGCAGTTCGAAGCTGGTGTCATCGCGGACATCTATGGTACCGCAAATCCCAGTATCATGGAAAACCAGGTGTGGAAATGGATGATCTCCACTTTGCACTCGGCATGGTCTGCACGCAAATCTATCACACTCGCCAACAGTTTCTCCCACACCCCAGGTTGGTGTTTCCAGCGTTTCGGACAAACAAAGACCACACTTCCAGACGGTCGCGTGGTATACATAGCTGGTGAGCACGAAGATGGCTATGATCCTGACTTCTTCATCTATAATGATGTTATTGTTTTCAATAAAGCAACGCCCGAAAAAGAGGAGGATATCACGATATACGGGTATCCGGTAGATGTGTTTTTGCCAACGGATTTCCATACAGCGACATATGTTCCTGGCTACGAATGCATATATATCATCGGTGGAACAGGGTATATGCACGGTAGACACAGAAGGGAGGTAGTGGTACAATGTCTTGATTTGGGAGATTTCAGCATCAGGGAAGTAAAGACTAGTGGGGAGAAACCACGTGCTTATCTCTCCAAACACACCGCTCAATACATCCCTGCAGAAGATGGTGCAACTGGGAAGATTCGAATAGTATTAAGCCAAGAGAGTATTATAAGTTCGATAATCGATTCCGAAGATGAGAAAGATACCGAAGAGGCGCCAAGAATAGCGCAGAGCATTGAAGACGAAGATACATTGAAAGATACCCTTGATGAAAATGATACAGGATATGGGAAGACAGACATCGAGAAAGAGAACACAGCGGGTGAGTATGAGGAGAGAAATTCAGATTCAGAGGAAAGTTCCAATTATGACGAGGAAGATGGAGCTGCTACTGATCTCTCGCAAATGATGCAGCGAGAAAACATGGCTGCCAACCCACATTTCGATCCTAAACTTCCATTTCCAAAGGTTTATAGCTTGGATCTTGATAGGTTTACTTGGACATACGAAGATGCAGAAAAAAAGGCTACAAAGTGAAAGAGCTAGGAGTGCCATAAACCTTAGGGGCCGAGGATGAGCCAGGTTGCGAGCTGGTAAAGGAGAGTTTTCCATTTGAAGGAATTTTCCAACTAAAGGAGTATGTCCAAAATCTTCAATGTTGATCGAAGCCTGCAGGTTTGATCTCACTCTTCCGCCCCAGGAGATTTAGAAAATGATTTAAAGAGAAATTAAAAACAAAAGTCCAGAGCTATTCCACATTGTGTTGTGTATCAAGCGAGGCGTAATTCAAGACTCTAAAGATTTCTATAATACAGGCGCAACAATTTAGCAGAAACATCCATTTCCTTGTTTCAAATTAACAGAGATTCTCATTATACTAATCTCCCACATCGGTGTTGCTCTTTTGCTACCCAAATTGTCTCTAGTCCCTCTCCCATCCCCCTTATTCGGAACACTGATGGCACAATGCTTTAACTTTTCTCACCTCATCTTCAATTGCCTCTTTTATTGCTTCACGAATCTGAGTTTCAGTGCCGTAATTCATGAAAGGGCTTTGATTTGCGATAAAGCGTTCGGGTGCAGAATTTTGTGAAACAAGCCAGCAAACCGGAAATACCAGAGTAAACATGAAAAATCTGAAGATAAACAACGCACATATCTCTGGTTGGCTAAGGAATTCTAGGTACTCCATATTGTATAATTGTTAACCGTGGGTAGTTAGTTTCGATGCGTGCGTTGTTCCAGTTTATGACACAATTTGAAGGTGAAAAGGCCGCAGTTGTTGTAGAAAAGCTATATCCTTTTCACCTGAGGTCTAAGTCCAGATCTACATTCTCTAGTCTAGTCGGTTCCAACGCCCGCGACTAACCAACCTCTGGCGCTGCTCCCATTGGTCTTCGTGAACTGCTCCTCTTTTATTAGCTTGTAATGATCAGATCTGAACCAAGTCTAAAGTGTCGAAATAGTGGAGGGTCACACCTACGCCCTGCAAGGTCCTCTTACTTTCCATCGTGTATATAGATTTACACAGATCCCCATTAGTTAGAAATCAATCAACACATTATCAAGCTACTGTTACTTGTAACAAATAATTAATTTACTCTTAGACCATAGCGAATGTAGGGTGCAGATCACCCATCCCCAGATCTAGTTGTCCCAAAACGAAGAAGATCCAACTAAAACCCATCTTAATTATTCAAGGAGAATGAGACGTTTCGGTGCACCCTAATTTAATTGACCCGTGAGCTCGACGACATTGGCATTAAATATTTAACCTCTACACGTATAGATGCCGCCATCCTACTCTAATATTTAATCTCAGACATAATTGCCACTCAAGAATTTACAATGCCTGTTGCATCTGATAAACCTTAACACTGTTAACTAGCCAATAAGCATTTTCAAACACTCCCGGGTTTGCAGCTACATAATCCAGGCATCTTGGCCACTTGCTTGGATTGTTTTTATAACAACTCGTCTGCTGCCAGAAGTAATCCTGGCCAGCATAGTTTCCGCAAAACGTGATGTCGAATACGATGTTATGGTTTCTGAAGTGCTCATCGATGTTACACGAGCCACCCGCTGTAGTGAAATGCGCTGTACCCCAGGTATTGGGATCTGGCTGGCCACTCTGGATGTTTTGGGGAGTTTGGCTTGGGGAGAAGTTCCAGATCTTTATTGCGGAAGAGGTCCATTCCATGGCTATGGTACCTCCGTTATTGGAGTTGAAAGTAGAACCGTAGGGCCCTGGAGCAGTTGATGCGCAACCTGAGCAGTCAAGTCAGCATTGTTTTGGACACAAACAAAATATTCTGTCATATACTATCAAATGTGCGACATACCTTGATTGATACTCTGAGTCGTCCCGTAGGGTCCAGTTGTTGACAGGTCATCGCAATTGTAGGAGTACACACTTCCCGTCATCCGCGTGGTGCCTTGGTTTCCAGCAATTGTACATCCTGGACTTGTGTGCAAAACATTCAGACCTAATCTACATCTCAGTATGCTATTTCCATGGGTTCAAACCTTACCTCATCTTTTCTCAGTTCAGGAGCAAAGGGACATACTCAGTGAATTCTCATTGATGTTCTCATAAATATCAATCTCACCCCATTTCGGATACTGCTCGTTCGAGAATGTCCAAAACGCAGGCCAGATTCCACAAGCTTGTTGTGGAACGTGCGCTAGATCCGCAATGAATAGTCCGTGAGTGTAGCTCTTTTTAGATTCCAATCTGACGCTCGCTCTTCCACGATTTGAACCAGTTTGAGTAGTTGAGAGGACATTCTTGTTATCGACGCCAATGTAGACGCGGTTTTGAGTGGAGTCGTATCCAATTAGGGAGCGCGAGCTGGCGGCGGATTGGGAGAGATAGTCCACAAATCCGCCAGTTGGGTCGTTCTCCTGTGCGTTGTTAGGGCATTCGATGGCTTCAGGAACGAGACAAAATGAGGGAGAGTTACGGTTCGGAAGTTCCACTTAGAAAAGAAGTCGGGGCCGGAATAGTTATCTGAAGGGTCGAGAACATAGGCCGCAGTTGCGAAACCTGAGAATGTAAAAGTCCAGAGTACGAGCTTCATGGTCAACATTGCGGGGCTGATATGAGTAGATCGATGGAGTGTTCTATTTCAATCAAATAAAAAAGTAGCGGCAATAAGTGAGGAAGTAGCAATGATCGAGCAACTGCGAGCAAAGTTTTTCGAGGCTACATAAGAGTTCATTCAAAGCCTAGGATCTCCAAGATCAAACTTCTCAACCTAGCTGGCTTATCACGATCCCAATGTGATCAGGAAGGCCACTATTGTAACACCTGATAAACACCTGATGAACGATAAGTCGGATTCCACCACACTAAGTCGTACTTGTATACTCTACGTCGTAGATTTAAATATAAACTCGATTAATGCATAAACTTTCTATCACAGTATTGAACATAAGTCATTGGTTCCTTGGTAATTCTAAACTGGTTTTATTTAGATGAGTACCACCTATATCCGAATCAAATATCTATTACCCTGGTTTTACCCTGAATAGGCGAGAAGCAGCGCTTCCCAAAAGAGTGATTATAACGACGCAATATGAAACCAACTAGTCTTAGTGTAATTAAAGCCAATGATGAGTAAATCTAATGTTACAGAGAGTATTTATTGCAAGATCAACATAGGAAATGGTAGTTTTGAAATATCACGTGGTCTGATCATGCCATACGATTAAACATAATTTGTACTTCTTCCAGTGTGGTAGATAGGAAACGCGAAAAAGCTTTTCTATTTTCTCTCATCACTTGGCAATACAGCTCCTTCTGTTGAATCGTAAATAGTATAACCGCCTTCCACAGTATATCTTGTGCCAAACTTTACGAATGAGTTCCCACCAATTGTGAAGTTAGTCGCAATTGGTCAAAGTAAGTCTCACAGTCCTCGTATACTTATGGCAGCTCACTCTGATACGAGTTCGTGATATATTCAATGTCACGAGCCACAATTCATGCTCAGTCTCTTGTTAATTGCCGGAAAGATCGAATTTGGTCCCACAATGATAGTGCATTTGACCGAAATGATTGGTGTAAATCCTGGTTCGGGCAAAGCCAATGGATGGTGTTGTAGAACCAACATATGTGGAAACCAACATCTGTAAGACCAACATCTAAGAAAACTAACATCTCTGAAAGCTTCACGTTTGCTGTATATTCATCTGGATAACTGTTGATCATACAGTAATCCTGGTTGTGGAAAGCATTGCGTCCATCGCGGTAAATCAGTATCTCTGCAACTCCACGTTCTTGTACCATCCCCACATTATCTATCAAGAGCTGCGCTTCAGCTTACGCCAAAGGATTAGCTTCGCTCACCCTTTTCCATTGTTTGTAGGAGCAGAAGGTAATTACCATTATAGCAATATTCACATGATTTAAATTTAACTATAATTTAGGTAAAGTTAAATTGTGTTACAGAAGGGAACCCAACCCTCCAGTAACAGTTCCATCCTTCAATTCAGAAGATATCCCGTACTTCACATCTTGTTGCTACCTAGTACCCACCTACTTATCTCCTGTCTTCCAGAAATCAAGATGGCTTTTGCTTCCTGGAAAACACAATGGTTCCCACCCCCGCCTACTTTCAAAGAGGAGCATGTTCCATCCCAAGATGGTAGAGTGTTCATCATCACCGGTGGTAAGTGACCATGCGCAGAAAACTTATAGGAATAAAATTAATTTTTGGATCTCTCAGGTAATCAAGGAGCGGGGTTTGAGCTCATCAAAATGCTCTATCCTACCGGTGCTAAAATCTATATGGCAAGCCGCTCCAAAGAGTTAGCCGAAGAAGCTATCCAAAACATAGTTGCGACTGACCCGAATGGAGCCTCCCGTCTCAAATTCCTTCATCTCGATCTCGACGATCTGAATATCGTGCGTACCGCAGCCAAGACCTTTGCAGAGCAAGAAACACGACTCGATATATTGTGGCAGAACGCGGGAATCGGAGGGGCGCCGGTCGGCTCCAAGACCAAGCATGGGTTTGAGGCCCATATGGGAATCAACGTTATCGGCCCGTTCTACTTCTCGCAGCTGCTTTATCCTCAACTGAAGGCAGCAGCACTTGCATCGCCGCAAGGTAGTGTTCGTGTCGTTTGGACCAGCTCGCACATGAGCGAAACGGTGGCTCCTCAGGGCGGCTACGTGCTTGCAGATATTGAAAAGGGCGGTGCCAGTAGTCATTTTATGAACTACGCTACATCAAAAGCATGCAATTGGATTTTGGCAGACGAGATGGGAAAGCGCTGGGGTAATGACGGCATCGTCAGCGTGGTACAAAATCCAGGCGGCCTGGACACCCACATCTACCATACACAGCCCAGGCTTATGATGTTCTTCTTCAGAATGATCCTATATCCTCCAAAGATGGGCGCTTACACAGAGTTATTTGCTGGTTTGAGTCCCGAGATTTCAGAGAAGACACAGGGAGCTTATGTAATTCCTTGGGGTAGAATCCTTGAGCGAGTCCCAAGACCTGACATATACGAAGCATTGGAGAGTGGGAAAGGCAGAGAGCTCTGGGACTGGATTGAAGGACAGATTAAACTGCATGTCTAATATAAAATAGAGCGGGCTGAATTATCAAATATTATTCTAGCCTTCTTTATTTCCGAACTAATACACTAACAACATGAACTATCTAACATTTTAAGCTCGTCTATGTTTATCAAAATCATTCTTAGAAAATCCAAATAATCTACAAAAGTTAGCCCACCACGGGAAACTAAACTTCTTCAACAACCGGGGAAGCTAAAAAAAACATTCCCTTACAACTCAAAAGTCTACTTACAAAAGCAAGCTCGGAATCATGTTTGATCCAGTGACTGAGCCACACACATCTCATAATATCTCCCTCTAAGTCTTTGCAGCTTTTGGTGCGTCCCCGTCTCTGCTATCAGTCCATTGGCGAACACAAAGATCATATCCGAATTTTTGATTGTTGATAAGCGATGGGCAACAGCGATGGTGGTTCTAGTTGAGCTTGCCTCATCAAGTGCTGACTGCACCATCCGTTCCGACTGCGTATCAAGGGCAGAGGTCGCTTCATCTAATAACAACAGGCGTGGATTTCGTATCATTGCCCTCGCGATTGCGAGACGCTGGCGCTGACCTCCAGAGAACTGAATACCCCGAGTGCCACATGGCGTGTTGAAGCCTTCGGGCAATGAATCCACAAAATCGAGCGCGTTCGCCTGTCGACATGCCTCGCGGAGTTGGTCATCTGTTGGCCCGGTATCAAGGCCTAAGCAAATATTTTCACGGACTGAGCACTGGTACAGAATTGGCTCCTGTTGTACCAAAGACATATGGTTTCGGTAAAGACGAGGTGACATTCCCGCAATGTCTTGGTCGTCAAAACAGATGCGGCCTGAAGTGGGATCATAAAAGCGTTCGAGCAAGGAGATGAGTGTTGACTTGCCGCAGCCACTGCTACCTACAACTCCCACTGATTGGCCTGGTTCGATCTACGCTAGTCAGTAGTTGTCACACCTTGTGCCATAGATAGGGGCACGTTACCATCATTGTAACCCCATTTAAAACGCGAGAAGATTCCCGCTGCTTGTACTTGAACTCGACATCCTCTACCCGAATAGTAGCATCTCCATGAGGCCCTTTGCCACGGTTCTGATTATTCTCCTGCATAGTAGGCCTAAGTGTTCGCAGCCAGAGTATATAGTTGGCAGCTCCCACCGCTTTGGTTAGACTAGTACTATACCCAAAGAACTGTGCAGCTGCTTGGCCAGCGAAGAGGACACCGATAAAGATGATGTAGAACTGCTCTGTGGTATATTCTCCCGATGCCAGTAATTGGCCACCGTACCAGAATCCGATAGCCATCACCAGAAAGTCTAAGGACTGAGACAAAGCGAACCAGAACATTGTCCACAAGAGAGACTTGATTGAACGTCGAACAATACTATCGAGCATAGCCGAGTATTGATCCAGTATTGGCGGCTCCATGGTTAGCGATGCAATTGTTCGAATTGCTGTTACTACCTCGCTTGCAAGACTTGCGCTCTCTGCAAATCTTTCTCCATTAGCCTCTTCAACTTTCGTTTCGAGCCGAATTCTGAGGTAGCCAGATCCTACGATAGGGGGTAGACCACCGAAGACCATGACTAAACCCAGCTTCCAGCCATATGCAATTGCTAGTGCGCTACTTGAGACAAGGTTTACGACAACAACTAGTATTAAGAGGATATTAGCGCTCATCAGCTCCTGTAATTGGGTGGGTAGGACCGAGAGTTTGGCCGTCAGCGCGCCTGAAGCGTTCTCAGGTCGATCGAAGAATTCCATGTCCTTTGCCTTGTTAGCAAACCTGGTATTTACGTGTCATGGAGCAACATCAATACTTACTTGACTCAAGACCTGATCAAACATTTCTCGGCGGTATCTGTGAGTCACTGTTTGCCCAATATAGTTGCAAGTCCAGCCAATAACAAAGTACGCGAGCAGGTTGCCGAGTGCAACTACAAAGAAGAGAAGCGAGTAGAAATTTGCTTGCTGACTGGCCTTTTCACCTTCTAATAGGAACACGTTTAGGATTTTTGAAAATAGAATGGCTTGAGCAGGGTACGTTGCGCCACCCATCATGCAAGCAATCGTGGAGAAGATGAAGCAAATATAAAGTTTCTTCTGTTCAGCAAACATGATGTAAATACATCTCAGAAGCGAGTAGTTCACTGTGCCAGATACCAGGCTTTGAAATTCGGCATCAGCGGATTTCGATAATTTTAGCATAGGCTGGACGGATAATTGACGATCGATCTTTTCGGAAAGGTCTGGTAGCGCAGTGCTGATTGCTGATGCCGCTTCTTCATCTCCCAAATCCTGTGCAGCAACTAGAGCCGCGTAATGTCCATTCTTTTGGATCAACTCATTATGGGTGCCTTGTTCAACCACTCTTCCCTCGGAAATTACAGCGATACTATCTGCAGCTTCTATCGTTGCCAATTTATGAGCAATAACCAGCGTTGTTCGGCTGCGTGACACATTGTGTAGCGCATCCTGGACAATCTTTTCTGCTGTGGGATCTAGAGCACTTGTCGCTTCATCAAGTAGCAAGATCTTTGGATCCGAGATTATGCTGCGAGCAATGGCTATGCGCTGTCTCTGGCCGCCAGACAGCATACCTGCTCGTTCACCAACCTCAGTGTGATAGCCCTGCGTTGCATTAGTGACAGCTCTGTAAATCAGGAATTGAATTATACATACATTTGGAAGTTCCTGAATAAAACCATCTGCATTGCTTGAAATGCAAGCTTCACGTACAAGCTTCAATTTTTCTGCAGCAGATAAGTGACGTTGATCTGCAACTAGGCCGTTACATACGTTTGCGAAAATTGTACCTCGAAACAGGACTGGCTCCTAAAGTAGATTTAGAGAATAGGCTACAAGCAAAAGATATAATTGAGGACAAACCTGTTGTACTAGCCGTATGCGGCTTCGGAGCCATCCAGTGTTGTAGTCAGAAATGTTAATGCCGTTGAGCATGATTTTACCAGATGAAGGAATGTACCACCTCTCGAGTAGTCCTACAATAGTGCTTTTCCCGCTTCCACTTGCACCAACTAAAGCGGTAGTTTTGCCCGCAGGAATTGAAAGATTGAAGTCGCGAAGGACAGATACTCCAAGGCGAGATGGATATGCGAAAGATAAGTTTGTAATCTCGATATTGCCGTCACAACTATTCAATGGGGGCATCTGTCCTGATTCATCCAGTGGATCAAGCTCAGATTTCTTGTCTATGATGTTGAAGAGTTCGGACGCGGCACCAGCTGCATTAGTGAACGCTGTGATCTGTGGTGCAATTGTGGAAGCTGAGGTCGCTGCTATCAGCGCGGCAAAGACTACACTACAAAAGTTTGTGAGCCCTGGACGTCCAATATGTAAACAGAAAGCCTATACTCACGTAAATACTTCGCCAGCATTCGCAATCTCGCCGCTCTGGAACATCCTAAATCCCTGCCAAAAGCAGAGAGCAATACCAGCATGAACACAGAAGTATTGAACACAAAATAGCACACCATAATTAGGCGACTTCTTGTTTCCTTCTGTATGCGCCTGTTGGAGAAAGTCGTCATATTTCTTCACCATCTTCGTCCGAGCTTCGAAAGCATGAATGGTTTTGATAGATGAAATGATCTCCTCGGCCATATTGGAGGCTTGCGAATAAATGCGAACGATCTTCGCTTCTTGAGGAGCATCATAGGCAATGCAGCCTCCTGTAACAACAAATATAACAGGGACAATGGTTAGAGTGATGAGCGAGAGCTTCCATTGTACGGCTAAGGCGACAATGAATGCTGAGCCAAAGGTTGAAAGAGACTGTACCACAAACGATAATTTCTCAGCGACGCCTTGGCTGACTCTGTTGCCGTTAGTAGTAACTTGAGAGGCAATCGCGCCAGTTGATCTTCTATCAAAGTGCCATATCTCCTGACGGAGGGTATGCTCCAAGAATGCTTGTCGAAGGGTTCGTGTTGTACGAATGGCAGCTATGGAGATGGCGAGCTAGATAGCTAGCTTAGTCAAAAAACGCTTATTCAAGCTGCGCAGCGTGGGATAAACATTACCGATGACGTGTAGATGAGACAAAATTTTGCGATGAAAAGATAGATAAACCACAAGCTTTAGCCGTCAGTATATAGACATGATTGGTGATAGAAATCGAGTATGGATGTATTTACACGAAGCGGGCAATATCTCTACGAAAGGCATCTGCACTGACCTGACCGCTCTCAAATGCATTAAATTTGGCCACGAGTTGTCCAAAAATCAAGGTCATAAGAGGCAGGGCAGCACCTGCGGCAATACTAGCTACGAGAGCGACCGCATTCAAGCACCAGTCGTACTTGTCGGCGTAGCTAAAAATCCTCTATCATTTTATCAGCTGTGTCTTGGTGACTGCATGAGAAAACCTCTCTTCTCGTACCAGATAGTCTTTAAAGCTTCCTTCTGGCTGCTTCTCCTCCTGCGGTCGAGCAAATTTATGGCCATCATCTACGTTTGCCTCGCTTGAGGGCAGACTCTTCTCCTTCGGGCTCTCTGGCTCTGGTAGAGACATGTTATTGGGGAGGTCTGATTTAGATAGTTGGTTCGAGACCAAAAGAGTAATGCGACTTGCTTCATATCAAAGAATAACAGCGCGTGCAACTAAAGTAGATATGTGGAAAGGTGACAGCATCGGTCTAGAATATTCGGGCAGTACGGGACCCGAACGAGAACCTTACCGGAACCCGTCGGCCAAAACATCACTCGCATATATCGTCACTAGGCCTTCGCTCACCATCGCGTTACTCTCGCAATTCTTTGCTAAGGAGAGAACCATTCTCTGCCACGATCCTTACGTCTTTGACGATGGATATTGATCGTTCGGATCCCGACGGGGCCGACTCGGAGCCCCGAGCGACCGCCAAAGCTGTACGTAAAGATGTGCAAGTTAAACGCATGGAAGGTGCTAACCATATGGTGTAGTGCGACATCTGTCACTCCAGAAAGGTGTGTCACAGCTATTGACACTATCGAGAGCTTACAAAGCTTAGCCAGAATCTAATTTACTGATTCTATGCCAGATCAAATGCGATCGCAAGACACCCTGTTCATCTTGCCTTTCTTCGCACGTGACTTGCAAGACTTCTGCAAGGCCACCTGAGAAAAGGAAACGAGTTACAACCGCAAGCTAGTCGGTTTAATCTCAAGATTCTCCTTTACTCAATCCTTTCCTACTAAGACTTATATAGTGAGAACGAAGTCAAAAGTGTCAGCGAACGACTTGCCAGTCTCGAGAAGATCATCCATTCCCTTGCTAAGGATCCAACATCCATAGCTAAAGATGATTCATCCCAGCGAAATAACATCACCAGATCCTCTAGAGAGGTGGCAGATGATCACAACTCTCCTTTTGATGGCGCATCCTCATTTGCAGCACACTCGAAACAGGTCCGGCAAGCTTTCGGGTCCATCATTACTGCTACTTCGACGGGCTTCCCAAGCGAATCTCCCTTGAACCCCGGCTTCAGGGCAGACCTCTCCAATGCTGAAACAGTAGAGCCAATTAAAGATTTCTATGAGCTCCCGAAAGTGTCACTAGTACTAAAAGCTATAAGAGTTGCCAAGAGTAAGTTAGTTGTTTCTAAAGTCTTCTTTCAGCTAATAAATACTCCATTTAGCGAACCCGAAGAAATTCTTTCCTGGAATGTCGGATTTGAATATCACAAGCCTGGCTGATATGTGCCAAAAGGTGTTCTTTCCTATCGAGGACTGCTCTAGGGCATTTGTAACGGTAGTCATTGCTTGCTTATGGGAATTGTTCAGCAATTTCGGAGAGTGCGATCTGCATCAACATGGAATTGACGGTCGAGAATTGGAGCGAGCAAAAGTAATTTGCAAGCGTAGCTTAGATGACGCAGTTCAGTGTACGCCACTCCTTCTCAATCACTCTTATAGGCAAATACAGGCGCTGCTTCTTCTAGTGAGTTAAGCATCCCTCAGACTTATGAAGCGTCGACTAACAGAGCGCTGTCTTTGTTCCTACTGGAAACTTCGCGACCTTCCTTAGCCCTGTCATTTATATCCACTTGTGCGCGACTATGCCAAGGCGCAGGCTATCATTGTTTGAAGTTTGACAGCTCCGATTCCCAAGCAAAGCAGAAAATCGTAATCTTTTGGCTCGTATTCTCAATAGATCGAGGACTGTCTCTAAACTTTGGTCGGAGCCCATCTCTACAGGACTATGATGTTATGGCCAGCCGCCCTTCGCTTGTGGAGTCGCAGAAAGATCGTGAACTGTTCTTTTGTTCCGTTGGCGTTGAGCTGGCCTACCTGCAAGGGGACGTATATAAACTTCTTTATTCAGCCCGTGCCCAATCTGAGAGCACCGATATCAAAGCTGATCATGCTCGAGTCTTGTCGGATCGGATGAGTTCCTTGCGTCAACAAATACTATTGGTCTGTGTCTTCCAGAAAGTTACTACACGAGTTATATTCACTAACAATGCGCAGTTCGAAACTGGCAATGATGTATCGTTCATGCATATGATCGAAGGTTATGATCTACTGCTGCAGTCACATCTAGCATTAATATACCAGGCAATCCCCTCAACCCGAGGTGACAGCCCTCTCCATTTCTCCGATGAGTGCATAACTGCTTCCCGTGCAGCCATGGAGGGGTACAATACTGCTTGGGAAAAGTACGGGTCCAGAGATGACACGGCTTGGAAGACTTTAATCAACTGGTAAGCCGAAAGTGTCACATTCGTTTGTTCCCGCTAATTTAATGTACACGTAGGACCTATCTCTTCTCGCCTTTCACAGCATTCATCGTCCTCTTTGGTACGGTCATCACACTCAAGAAAGAAGCCGACTTGAAACTAATGAAAGCCTCCGTCAAAACACTCAAGTCAGCTGCGCAATACTCACCCGGGATCTCAAAGCTGCATGATGCCTGCGATACGTTCCTCAAACTCGCAAGTTCTTACATGGCCCAGACAATCGAGGAAGGAGGACCTTACAGCGACCAGCTCCACCAGCAGCTACCAGCGGAGGCCTTTGATGTGACAAGCCTCTCTTATCAAGACTGGAACGAAATGCTCGATGATTGGGAGCTTGGTCTTGGTGGCGAAAACGCCCGGGAGATCTCGTCCTTTTTGACCGAGGGTTTCTTCCCGAGCTCTGAACAACCCTAATCAGCATAGTGGACTTGAAAACAAAAAGATCATCCGGTTCACGACCACTTGTACTAATCATTCATTTGCACTAATGATTACGTTTTCAACTATTACTAAGAAATTATTTGCAATGATTCAATAGTACTAGTATTCATAGCATGAATGATTTTCTCACACTAAAATTCTCACCAATATGTCTAATTTGGTTTCATACTATATGTTATGCTTTTTCAAAGGAATTTATTTGGTATAACGAACATTCTTATTAAGTTTTTAGTCTTGGATGTGACAAAACAGTTGCATTATCACGTGTAAGTATTTCGTTTATGCAATTTGACTAATATCGATATTCACTTCAAATTGCTTCGTTTTTCTTTAGCTTTGCAAGCCTAAGGGCAAACCTTTCCACATTCAGTCATTTAACCTGTGCAATACAGATTGCGTTTAAAGGAACAGAGTGAGTAGAGGGTGACACAGAGAAGAGAGGGAAACGAGAAAGGTGATACTAGAACACATCGTACCTTGTCTATAGTTCTAGGAGTTCAAGGAAACCGCTATTGCCATTCATAACAACAAACATCTATGTGATATCAAGTGCGCCAATCTATACCAAAATATCGCTCTCTATCAGTTATCCTCCTCTTATATCTGATTGCCACTAGTTTAAGCGGCCCATCTCTTCGCCACGCTATCCGTTTCGGATGCGCCTTCCGCTTGGGTAGCGCTTGCTGTGTCGGCATCACTTCCTGCTTCAGTGACACAGTAATCATCTTTCCCGCTACCGCCGTCCATGCAGCCTTCCTTGCAATATTCATCAAAGCTGATGCCGCCATTTGCAGTGCATGCCCATAGAGACTGTCTTTGGTATTGAAACGAGGTAGATAAGCCTTCCGATTTCAGACCGGTGTTGACTTGAGTGGCGTAGTTGCCTGTGTACAGTGGCTAGTTAGAGTGGGCAATTTAATTTATTCTGCACCAAGAATAATTTGGTGGTGGGGCTAATGAAAAGAACATTACTTACCTTTCGCAAACAAGGTGGAACCACAGTACATGAGACC
>Ga0247737_1000157_pt1 | contig 22107 bp, 14 predicted proteins | sample UWRJL028104C2_FD_180937 | JGI IMG/M metagenome (GOLD analysis project Ga0247737, IMG submission 180937) | Plant litter microbial communities from Arlington Agricultural Research Station in Wisconsin, United States - UWRJ-L028-104C-2 | ecosystem: Environmental > Terrestrial > Plant litter >...
CTGCCACGATCGCCCCCCACCTCAGTGATTTCTTCACGGATGTACTCCTCTTGGTTGATCGGACGTCCGCGGCAATCGTTCTGCCCGGCTTCGACATCCGGTGCGAGGGATGCCGCGCCGCCCCTCCCTGGGGGGACACCTGAATCCTGCTGTTCACCGCGAATTACGTCAAGACCCCTAACAAATCTTGTAACAGGGTGTTCACATGCGGAAACATGCAGCACGAGCGATGGATTGTCAGAGCCAGTCGACTGAGGAATTCTCTAGGATAAAATGCGGATGACACGCGCTCGTACGCACTGGTCCATGACGCATCAGAGAGGCGCGAAAGTGACGATGCATCGTTGGCCCAGACCGATTGAGGTGACTGTCGCGATCGTCACCACCATCGCGGCTGGCTTAGCAGCTCTGACGTGGATCGTCGTCGCATCCATCCCTGATTTTGTTGCAGCCGCAGAGCACCCCAACTATGTCAGTCCTTTTGTATACCTGATCGTCTTTGGGGCGATGGCGCTGGTATTCGGCGGTATCGTCGGACTGCTCGATGCGCTCCTCTTTTGGTGTCTGCGATGTGCTGCCAGCGCAGCACGGCTGGGCACCTGGGCGAGCTATGGGGCAGCGGCGGTCGCCTCCATCGCCGCCGTTGGAGGCGCCTATGCATCGCTGGGTCTCGGCGCAGCCGGCCCCAACCCGGTCGTGTTCATCGGCACCTTCTCGACAATCTCCTTCGCCGGGTTCGTTGTGTGGATCGTGGCCACAGGGCGGGTTCTGCGGCGCCGCGATCGACTGTCGTCGTTCGAATTGAGCGGAGATGGAGACATTGACGAACTGTTCGATCGCCATACCGATCAGGGCGTGTGAGCGCGAAGGCCCGCACGACCTAGGCTCATTCCGTGAGCACCGTGAAGAAGATTCGCATCTGGCTGGTGTTGTTCATCGTCGCTCTAGTGCTGAGCGGACTCACGGCGTTCCCGCTCGAATCCGAGCTGCGATGGGCCGCGGTCATCCTGCACTCCTCCCCCGCCCCGCAGCTGCTGCCCGGTCTGGTCGAGTGGGTCGATCGCGTGCGGGATGCTCTCATCGTCACGAACGACCGGTACCCCTTTCTCGCCTATGGCACCGATTGGCTGGCATTCGCCCACCTGGTGATCGCGGTCGCGTTCATCGGGCCACTGCGCGACCCGGTGCGCAACATCTGGGTCATTCAATTCGGCATCATCGCCTGCGCAGGAATCATCCCGCTGGCGCTGATCGCGGGGGCGGTGCGCGGCATCCCGCTCGGCTGGCAGCTCATCGACATGAGCTTCGGCGTGATCGGGGCGATCCCGCTAGTGATCGTCTACCGTCTGATTCGGCGGCTCGAGCGCGAGCAGGTGGCCGAGGCACTGTCGGTCTGACTACGCTCCAAGCCCCTGCAGGGCGTGGAACACCACATAGGCCGGCCAGACGATCGCCTGCAGCAGCCCGAGGATCACGCCCCAGAACGACCCGTCGGAGTGCGAGATGAAGTAGATCGCGGCGCCGACATAGGCCACCAGGAAGATGAAACCCCAGGGCCCGTCACGTACCACTCTCGAACCGCCGTTGCCTGCCATGGTCCACTCCCGTCGTTCGTCACTGTCACCGCACCCACCCGCGGCGGGTGTCCCACGATACGGGCACCGATGGAGCGCGTCGAGCCTCCCATCCTCGACGAACTACGATTTTCGGATGCAATCCCCCGACATCATCATTTCCGCCTGGCAAGACGCGCTCACCCGTTTGGCGCGAGCTCTCGACGGCACCGCAACGACCCCCGAAGACGGACTGTTCGAATTGCACAGCCGAGTTCCGGTGCCGAACCTCAATGGGCTGCTGGTCACCGACCCCTCGCTCGATGACGGGGTAATCACCGATGCCATCGCGTCCTTCGAGGCGGCCGGACCCTGGTCGGTGCAGCTGCGCACCGCCCCGACCGAGGCCGTCGTCGCGGCAGCCGCAGCACGCGGACTGGAAACTCTCGTCCCCCTCCCCCTGATGACTCGCGGCCTCGACGACGAACTCGCCACGGAGCTCCCCGAGGGCGTGACAGTTCGCGCGATGAGCGCCGGCGATCATGCCGTCTACGGCGAAACCCTGGCCGACGGCTTCGGCGCTCCGCGGGCCGTGCTCGCGGCCCTGGGCGATACCGCGGTACTCGGAGCCGACGGGATGCGCGGCTTCCTCGTCGAGAGCGGGGGCCGTCCCCTGGCGACCGCGTTCGCGGTGCGCACAGACGACACCGTGGCGATCACCAACGTCGCCGTGCTACCGGAGCACCGCCGGCGCGGTCTGGGAACGATCGCGACGCGGGCGGCACTCGACTATGCGCGGGCATCCGGGGCTCGATCCGCGTACCTCCACGCGAGCGCGCTCGGGCTCCCGGTTTACCGGCGTCTGGGCTTCACCGTTGCCGAGGAGTGGACGATGTTCGTCTGACCGCGGACGCGCGGCCCAGCAGCGCCTCCCGCTGGGCGACATTCGTGGTGAGGGATGCCGCTGCCGCGAACTCCTGCGCCGCCTCGTCTTCGCGACCGAGCCGTTCGAACAACTCCGCACGCACCGCCGGCAGGAGCGGTGAATGGCGCAGTGACCCGTCTTCGGCGAGACGGTCGACCAGGGCGAGGCCGACATCCGGGCCGTCCATCATCGATACGGCCACCGCACGATTGAGGTCGACCACGGGATTCGGGGCGAGCTGACCCAGCGCCTCGTACAGCGTCACGATGCGCTCCCAATCGGTGCGGTCGAAGGTCGGGGCGGTCGCGTGGCAGCGGGCGATCGCCGCCTGCAGGGCGTAGGGTCCGCGGCCGCGGCCGAGGGCATCCGCTCGGTCGAGGGCCGCGACGCCACGGGCGATCTGCGAGCGATCCCAGCGACGGCGGTCCTGATCGGCGAGCAGGATCGGGGCACCCGTCGGCCCGACACGGGCGGCAAAGCGCGACGCCTGCAGCTCCATCAGCGCGACCAGCGCGTGCGCCTCCGGCTCCCGCGGCACCAGGCCGGTCACCATTCGTCCGAGTCGGAGCGCCTCGTCGGCGAGATCGGTACGCAGCAGATGGTCGCCGCCGGTGGCCGCGTAGCCCTCGGTGAAGATCAGGTAGATCACCGCCAGCACGGAGCCGAGCCTGGCCTTCCACTCGGCCGGCTCGGGCGTCTCGAACGGCACCCGGGCCTCGCCCAGCGTCTTCTTCGCCCGCACGATGCGCTGTTGGATGGTGGGCACCGGCACCAGGAACAGCCGCGCGATCGCCTCGCTCGTCAGGCCCCCGACGAGGCGCAGGGTGAGCGCGACCTGGGCCTCCCGCGCGAGCACCGGATGACACGCGGTGAACAGCAGCCGCAGCACGTCGTCGGGGATGGGTTGCCACTCGTGCTCGTCGGGACGGCCCTCCGCCAGGCGCCGATAGCGATCGTCACGCGCCCGGCTGCGCGACCACGCGTCGAGCACGCGGCGCTTCGCCACCGCGGTGAGCCAGGCAGCGGGGTTGCGGGGCATCCCCTCGATCGGCCACTGGCGCAGGGCGTCGAGCAGGGCATCCTGCGCGGCGTCCTCGGCGAGACCGACGTCGCCGGTCATCCGCACGAGGGTGCCGATGATGTGCGCACTCTCGATGCGCCACAGCGCTTCGACAGACCGATGGATGTCGCCGCTCACGTCAGAGCGCCTCGCTCACGCGCCCTCGGAGCGCGCCCGCAGCTCCTCCTGCTTCTTCAGCGCGGGGGACTCCGCGAAGTCGGCGAAGTCGCTCATGTCGGTGACCCGACGAACCTCGAGTTTCGAGCCGGGGCCGAGCGGGCAGCGGGTTGCCCACAATTCCGCCTCCGCCTTCGACGAGACCTCGATGATCCAGAAGCCGTTGAACAGCTCGTGCGTCTCACCGTAGGGACCATCGGTGACGACCGGCGGCTGGGCGGAGAAGTCGACGACGAAGTTGTCGACCATCGAATCGGCCAGGCCGTCACCGGCGAGCAGCACCCCGGCGTTCACGAGCTGCTCGTTGAATGCGCCCATCGCCTCGATCACCTGCTCGAACGGAATCTTCTCGTAAGCCTTGCGGCCCTCGTCGGTCGATCGCATGATCAGCATGTACTTCACGGGTGTCTCCTCGTTCGCGGGGCGCCGTGTGCGCCCTCTCACTATGACGTCTGACGGCGCGGAGCGAAATCGACATCGATGGCGAAATGTTTCTCTCGCGACCGTTCCCGCTCGGGTCTTCCGTCTCCCCGTTCGACCTCACCGTCCGACCGTGCCGTCCCACCGTGCCGTCCGACCTCGCCGTTCGAAATGACGGAGATTCTGCAGAATCGGCCCCGGATCCCATTCAATCGGGCAAAATCTCCCGTTTCTCCGTCATTTCGGAAGGAGAAGGGGCGGCGCGGGCGGGCGCGGGCGGCTGCACGGCGGACACCGGACGGGCGCAGCCTGCAGGCTAGGACACGCCGAGCCGCTCGGAGATGACCAGCGCGGAGGCACCCCGCAGAACGATGTCCTCACCGAGCGCGGTCATCCGCAGTTCGAGGTGCGAGTGGAACTCGGCCATCGTGCGGGCCCGGATGGTGTCGAGCGTCGCCTGAGCGAGCTCGCCGTCGAGCAGTTCGGGCGGGCCGGTGAGCACGACCTCCGAGAGGTTGAGCGCGCCGACGATCGGGGAGAGCGCGATGCCGAGCCGCTCCCCCGCCTGGCGCAGGATGCTCGCGCGATCCGCACCCGGAACCGCCAAGCGGGCGTCCAGCCGCGGGGTGGCGAGCCAGGTTTCCAGGCAGCCGCGCTTTCCGCAGCTGCACTCGGCCCCGCCATCCGTTCCGACGACGACATGACCGATCTCCCCGGCGGCGAAGCGCGCACCGTAGAGGGGGCTGCCGCCGAGGAGCAGGCCGGCACCGACGCCGTGCCCGATCTTCACCAGCATCATGTCGCCGTGGGCACCCCCGAAGCTGTGCTCCGCCAGCACCGCCGCATTGGCGTCGTTGGCGACGACGACCGGCAGCTCGAACCGATCGGCGAGCAGACTGCGGAGGGCGACATCCGTCCAGCCGAGGTTGGGGGCGCTGAGCACGACGCCATCGAGATCGACGATGCCGGGCGAGCCGACCCCGATTCCGAGGATGGGCAGGGTGGTTTGGCGCACGAGGGTTGCGGCGAGCGCCAGCACCTTGTCGACCGCCTCCTGCCCGACGCTGCTTGCGAGTGGAATCTCGGCGCGGCTGATCACCGACCCGGAGAGGTCGAGCACCGCCCCTTTGAACAGTGCCGCCTCGCTCAGGTCGATGCCGACGATCTGAAACGCCGTGCGGTTGATGTCGAGCAGCGTCGCCGGTTTGCCCGGGCGCGCGCCCTCACGCTGTCCCATCTCCACGACGAGACCCTCCGCCATGAGCTCGGTGACCAGGTCAGAGATGGTGACGCGGGTGAGTCCGGTGCTGCGGGCGACATCCGCCCGACTCTGGCCGCTCGCAGAATAGAGGGTCTGCAACACGAGGGCACGATTGTGGCCACGGGCGTGCTCCGGCAGCACCTTGGTGCTCGGGCGCAGGATGCGACCGGTCGAGAACGCGGGCGCGTGGCGCGCACCGCGTGTCGGCAGCTCGGACTCGGTCATGGTGGTTAGTAAAGCTTACAAATCAGTGGCGCGCGTGGCCGACACCGCGAGCCGAGGGCGAAATGCCCCCGGCTCGCCTGGTCGTCTACTTCGCGAGCGGCCGGATGCGCAGGGTCGCCAGCTGGAACGGCGTCAGTTCCAGCGTGATCGGCTCTCCCGCCGACCAGCGGCCCGCGTCGGTGTCCCGCTCGAGCAGGTCGGTGCGCCACGCCTCCGCGAAACCATCCGCGAGTTCGATGGACGCCTGCGCCCGCCCTCCCGCCGCCTCATACAGTCGCACGATTAGGTCGCCGGAGCGGTCTTCGGCGAGCTTGACCGACTCGACGATCACCGCCGGGTTCGAGACGGTGAGCACCGGTGCCACCTCATGCGCGCCGCGGACCGTGTGAACCGGCAGGTTGAGCCGGTACCCGCTATCGGCCGCATCGAGCACCGTCGGCGCGACGCGCAGGCTGGTGCGGAGCACGTGGATGCCCTGGTCTGCCGAGGGGTCGGGGAACTGCGGTGCGCGCAGCAGCGACTCACGCACCTGGGTGAAAGTGCTGCCGTCCTCGGCCCAGCGCCGGGTGATGTCGTGACCGTAGGTGGAGTCGTTCGCCACCGCCACCCCGAAGCCGGGCTCCCCGACGTGCACCCAGCGGTGCGCGGCGGTCTCGAAGCGCGCGACATCCCACGAGGTGTTGGCGTGCGTCGGGCGATACAGGTGGCCGAACTGGATCTCGGACGCCGCACGGTCGGCGTGCACCGCGAGCGGGAACGCGAGCTTGAGCAGCTTCTCGTGCTCGTGCCAGTCGACCGTCGTCTGCACGTGGAGCTCCGACTCCCCCTCGAACAGCGTGTAGCGCTGCTCCATGGTGGACTCATTGAACCGGTGCGTGACCACCAGTGCGTCACCGTCGACGGAGACGCTCTGCGGCTCGCGCAGCTCGGTGACGGTGTGCCGGTAGTGCACGTCGATGTCCCAGGCATCCCACTGGTTGGGGGTGTCGCGGAAGACCTGAAGCAGGCCGCCACGCTCACCCGCCGCGATCAGTTCGCGGCCCGATGCGCGGTCCACCGCCGACTCGATCAGCCCGGCCGCGTCGAAGCGCACGCTGATCGCGTCGTTCTCGAGCACCCAGCCGGTGCCGTCGACGCGGGGCGCCACGGCGACCGGGGCCGAGACCGCCGCACCGGCCAGCGGCGGAACGCCCGCCGCTGCAACGGGGGACGCATTGAAGACGATCTGCTCGTCGCCGTCGCCGGCGAGAGCCGACTGAGCCGCGGCGATGATCACGCCGAGCTTCTCGGCGATCTCCCGGTAGTTGGCCTCCGCCTGCTTGTGCACCCAGGCGATGGACGAGCCGGGAAGGATGTCATGGAACTGCTGCAGCAGCACCGTCTCCCAGATGGACTGCAGCTCGTCATACGGGTAGTCGAGCAGCCCGCGGGTGGCGGCGACCGCTGACCAGAGCTCGGCTTCGCGCAGCAGGTGCTCGCTGCGGCGGTTGCCCTGCTTGGTGTTCGCCTGCGAGGTGTACGTGCCCCGGTGCAGTTCGAGGTACATCTCGCCCGACCAGACGTTCGGGTTCTTCAGGTCGGCGCGGGCCTGGTCGAAGAAGGCACGCGGCGCCTCGATGCTCACCGTCGGCGATCCCTCGAGGTCGCGGGTGCGCTCCGCGGAGGAGAGCATCTCGCGGGTCGGGCCGCCACCACCGTTGCCGAAGCCGAACGGGGTGAGCGAGATGTTCGACGCGCCCTTCTCGGCATACTGCCGCTGGGCGCGGGCGAGCTCCTCACCGGACAGGATCGAGTTGTAGGTGTCGGTCGGGGGGAAGTGCGTGAAGATGCGGCTGCCGTCGATGCCCTCCCAGAGGAAGGTGTGGTGCGGCATCCGGTTGGTCTCGTTCCAGGAGATCTTCTGGGTGAGGAAGTAGTCGGAGCCCGCCTCGCGGAAGATCTGCGGCAGCGCAGCGCTGTAGCCGAAGGAGTCCGGAAGCCAGACCTCCTTCGGTTCGACGCCGAACTCGCGCAGGAAGAAGCCCTTGCCTGCGACGAACTGACGGGCCATCGCCTCACCGCCGACCATGTTGGTGTCACTCTCGACCCACATTCCACCGACCGGCACGAAGCGCCCCTCGGCGACGCGTGCCTTGATGCGCTCGAACAGCGCCGGGTAGTACTGCTTCATCCAGGAGAACTGCTGCGCGCTCGAGCAGGCGAAGACGAAGTCGTCGTGCTTGTCCATCAGCGCGAGCACGTTGGAGAAGGTGCGGGCGCACTTACGGATCGTCTCGCGCACCGGCCAGAGCCAGGCGGAGTCGATGTGGGCGTGCCCGACGGCGACCACGTGGTGGGCGCTGGCGTAGGCGGGTGAGGCGAGCACCGCCGCGAGCTCGGTGCGGCCGGCCGCAGCCGTCGCCGAGACATGGTCGGGGTCGACGGCATCCGCCATCCGTTCGAGGGCGCGCAGGATCTCGGCACGGCGCGGGAGCGTCGGTTCGAGTTCGAGCATGAGCCCGGTGAGGGTCCAGACGTCACGGTCGAGCTCGTAGACCTCGATGTCCCGCTCGGCGAGGTCGATGCGGCGCAGCGTGTAGATCGGATCCTGGCCCGCGGTGTCCTTGTCGCCGAGATCGGTCTTGACGTAGAAGAAGTTGCCGCCGACATCCGGGTTGGATGCCCCCTCGATATAGAAGTCGATGGCGTCGCCGGGCGCGAGATCGAGCGAGACGTAGCCGTTGAGCGGCTCGATCGCCTTCACGATGCTGCCGTCGGGACGGTAGACGAGACCCTCGGCCTGAAAACCGGGCTGACGGATGCTGAAGCCCAGGTCGACCACGAGCTCGAGCGCGACACCCGGCCCGCCCCAGCCCTCCGGAACGGTACCGGTGACGTGGAACCAGGTGGTCCCCCACGGCTTGCTCCACGGGGTGTTCGGCGCGAACGGCGCGAACTGCTGCTGGATGGCCTCGGCGAACGGCACCGGCTCATCCGGCACATCCCAGGCTTCGATGGCGAGCGGGATGCTGCGTCGTTCTACCGCAGGGACGATGCGCTCGCGGTGGAAACGCTCGATCCGAGCCTCGACCTGAATGGTGTTGTCGTGCATGGTTCTTCTCCTGTGCCCGGAGGACTTGGTTCGTCGCCGCACCGGGGTGGTGCGATACGTGTGCGGCATGGACTCGGCGGCACGGAGCATCCGTGCCGCCGATGGCAATGGTGAGGCGGGTGGTCGGTGAGGGGGAGGAAACTGCTGCTAGCCCTTGATACCTCCCGCGAGCGCGTTGCCGCCGCCGAGTCCGCGCGAGACCAGCACATACAGTGCGATGACCGGCACGGAGTAGACGAGCGAGAAGGCGGCGAGCTGACCGTAGGCCACCGAGCCGTGCTCCCCGAAGAAGTTGAAGATGCTCACCGCGGCCGGCTGTTTCTCGGGGCTGAGCAGCAGCACGAAGGGGACGAAGAAATTTCCCCACGCCTGGATGAAGACGAAGATCGCCACGACCGCGATGCCGGGACGCATCAGCGGAACGACGATGCGCGTCAGCGTCGAGAGCATGGTCGCCCCGTCGGTCCAGGCGGCCTCCTCCAGTGAGATCGGCACGGAGTCCATGAAGTTCTTCGCCATCCAGATCGCCATCGGCAGGCTGCTGGCGGCGAGGAAGAAGATCGTGCCACCGACGGAGTCGATCAGGTTGAGGGTCGCGAACAGGCTGTAGACCGGCACCATCATCGCCGTGATCGGCAGGCAGGTGCCGAACAGGATGCCGTACAGGAACGGCTTGTTGATCCGCAGCCGATACCGCGAGAGCGGGTAGGCCGCGAGGATCGCGACGACCACGGTCACGATCGCGCATCCGCCCGACAGCAGGAGGCTGTTCAGCAGCGGGATGAACGAGATCTCGGGGGTCAGCACCTTGGCGAAATTGTCGAGCGTAAAGCTCGACGGAGCCTTGATCGACAGCGTCGCCGACGGGTCGAAGGAGGCCAACACCAGCCAGGCCAGCGGCAGCGCGAAGCAGACCGCGATCAACACGAGCACGGTGTTGGAGACCGTCTTGAGACTGCGACGGCTCGGGGAGGTCATACCCATGGTCAGTCCACCTCCGGTCGGAGAGCTCGGATGTAGATGATCGAGAAGACCGCGCCGACCAGAAGCATGATGGTCGCGATCGCCGTACCGAATCCGAGTTGCGAGAATTTGAACGCCTCTTGATAGGCGAGGATCGGCAGGGTGGAGCTGTTGGTTCCCGGTCCCCCGCCGGTCATCACGTAGATGAGGGTGAACACCGACAGCGTCTGCAGCGTGGTCAACATGAGGTTGGTCGAGATGGACCGACGGATGACCGGCAGCGTGATGTAGATCAGACGTTTGAAGCCACCCGCACCGTCGACCTCCGCCGACTCGGTGATCTCCTGGGGAACCTCCTGCACGGCGGCGGAGTACACCAGCATCGAGAACGCCGCACCGCGCCAGATGTTGGCGAGGATCACCGACAGCATCGGGAAGTCGTAGAGCCAGTTCTCGCCGGTGATCCCGACCGAGCCGAGGATGGTGTTGAGCGTGCCCTTCGAGCTGAAGAAGGCGTAGGCGGAGAACGCCGCCACGATCTCGGGCAGCACCCAGGCGGCCACCACGAAGGTGCCGACCAGGCTGCGCACGAGCTTGTTCGCGGAGCGCATCAGCAGGGCGAGGCCGAGTCCGAGCACGTTCTGGCCCACCACAGCGGACGCGAAGACGAAGATGAGCGTGAGCAGCACCGACTTGGGGAAGTCCCGGTCGGCGAACAGCTTGGCGTAGTTCTCGAAGCCGATGAAGGTCGATCCCTGCGCTGCCGCTCCGGTGAGCGACATGTTCGTGAACGAGCCGTAGAAGGAGGAGATCACCGGTCCGAGCAGGAACACCGAGAGCAGCACGATGGCCGGGAGCAGCGGGATGCTGCGGGCGATCGATCGGCGGGTGGCGATCTGGGAGCGGCGGCGCGCGCGCTGCTTCGGTGTCTCGGGCGGGAGGCCCCCCGGCTCGCCGCCGAAGCGGCGAGCCGGGGTTTCTGCGATGGCGACCATGGGTTAGCCCTTGACCGTCTTGTCTTTCCCGACGATGCCCACGAGCGCCTCGTCGTAGGCCGCGGCCGCCTCCTTCGGCGACTGCTGGCCGGTCATCACCGCTTCCATCGCCACGGTGATCTCGTTCGAGATGCGGCTGTAGTCGGTCGTGGCCGGACGGAAGTGCGTGTTCGCCACGATCGAGGAGAAGAAGGCGAACGACGGGTTCGAGTCGGCGTATTCCTTGTCGTCGGCGACATCGCTGCGCACCGCGATCTGGCTGGCCGCGATGTCGTAGTTCTTCGAGCCGTCCTTGTCGAGCGCGTCGGCGATGAAGTCGAATGCCGCCTGCGGGTTCTTGCTGTTCTTGCCGACCGCGAGCGTCCAGCCACCCGACATGCTCACTTCGCCGGGCTTCTGACCGTTCTGGGTCGGCATTGCGGCCTGTCCCATCACGTCGTTCCACTCTGGCCACGGGTTGGTGCCCGACTCAAGCCAGGTGCCGCTCAACCACGAGCCGTCGAGGTCGATGCCGAGCTTGCCCTGCGGCAGCAGTTCGGCCGAGACCGAGGTGCCAAAGTTCGGGTCGAGAGCCTCCTGCGGGGTCGGGCCGTAGCCGCCGACGTACAGGTCCTTGATGAACTGCAGCGAGTCTTCGAATCCCTTCGAGCCAACCTTCCACTTGCCGGTCTTCTCGTCATTGAGGCTTCCGTTGGGGGTGCCGTAGAGCAGCATCTCGAAGCCCTGCATCGTGGAGGCCTCACCACCGGTCTTGCCCGAGTAGACGTTCAGGGGCGTGACATCCGGCACCTTCGCCTTGATCGCCTTGGCGGCATCGAGCACATCGTCCCAGGTCTTCGGCTTCCACGGCACGGTGAGACCGGCCTTGGCGAAGATTTCCTTGTTGTACCAGAGTGCGCGGGTGTCTGTGCCCATCGGGATTCCGTAGGTCTTGCCGTCCTCGCCGAGCCCCGCCGCCTTCGCGTTGTCGAAGAACTTGTCCCAGTCGCCCCAGGTCTTGGTGTACTTGTCGAGCGGCAGCAGGTAGCCGGCCGCGGCATCCGACTTCACCTTGAAGGTGTCTTCGTACATCACGTCGGGCGCCGTCGACGCGGATCGGTTCATCAGCGCGAGCTTGGTGTAGTAGTCGTCGTTCTGCGCGGCGATGGTGACGAGCTGCACCTTCACCCCGGGGTTCGCCTTCTCGAAGGTCTTCTTGACCTCCTTGAAGTGGTCATCGAGCTGAACGAAGTTGCCCGACTTCTGGTACGCGATCTTGATGGTCTTGCCGTCACCGTCGTTGCCGCCGGCACTGCAGCCGCTCGCGAGAAGTGCCGTACCGACGAGAAGTGCCGTTAATCCGATGATGCGCTTGCCCCGCATATGGTGCTCCTTTGCTCCACTGTGATTGCGCGGATCGAGCGTCGATGCTCGACCGTCCGGAATTACTAAATCATGTTTAGTTAATCGGGGCAAGCACACGCGCACGGCGTGATCGCGGGGAGGTCAGACCGCGATGAGCATCGCCGACGGGCGCGGCGAGAAGGCGTGGTCGAGAACGAGACATGCGGCGCCGATGGCCGCGACGTCCGCCCCGATGGCGGAGGAGACGACTCTGATCGGATGCTTCGGGATGAGGGCGGAGGATGTCGCGATATCCCTCTCCAGGGCGTGCAGCATGAACGGCTCGATCGCCCCCCAGAACGGTCCGCCGACGATCACCTCGTCGAGGTCGAGCAGATTGATGATGACCACGATCGAGCGCGCCAGACGACGTGCGGCGTGACGGATGACCGCCACCGCCCCCTCCTCGCCGGCCTCGGCCAGCGCGACCAGGGCCACGATCCCGCTGTCGGTCTTCGCGATCTCGTCGGCATCGCCCTCCGCCAGACGGAACCGTTCGTCGAGCACCCCCGCGTCCACCGCATCGCGCACCAGCGCCGCCGGGGTGACCAGCATCCCCACGCAGCCGTGGTCGCCGCAGATGCAGCGCGGGCCACCCTCATCCACCACGATGTGTCCGAAGTCGCCGGAGTTCGCGCTCGCGCCGCGCACCGGCTCGTGTCCCACCACGAGCCCCGTGCCGAGGCCGGTGCCGTAGTAGACGAAGACGAAGTTCGCGCGGGTGCCTGCCGCACTGAACCAGAGTTCCGCGACGGCCGCGGCAGTGACGTCCTTCTCCAGCAGCACGGGGAGGCCGGTGGCGTGACTGAGGGCGGTACGCAGCGGCACGTCACGCCAGCGACGCAGCATCGGCGGGTCGAGCACCACCCCCGCTCCCAGGTCGATCGGTCCTGGCGACGCGATCCCGACCCCCATGACCCGGGTGCGATCCACGCCGGCGGCGGCGATCAGCTCGTCGATGTTCCGGGCCATCAGCTCGATCACGTCGTCTGGATCGGGCGCCGACGGGGTGCGGGCGAGCGAGTGGCCGACGACCGTGCCCTCGAGGTCGAGCACCACGAAGGTGATCACGGCCGGATCGATGTGCACCCCGACCGCGAACCGGCCCGCCGGCTCGAGTTCGAGCATGGTGCGGGGCTTGCCGGGCCCGTTGATCAGCTTTCCGGTCTCCCGAATGAGGCCCGACTCGATCAGACGCCGGGTCACGTTGCCGACCGTCTGGGCGCTCAGCCCGGTGCGCTGGGCGAGCTCGACCCGGCTGAGACCGGAGCGATGGCGCCGCACCGCATCGAGAACCACGGTCTGGTTGTAGCCGCCGATGGCAGGGAGATTGGTGCCAGTCTGCACGTCTCCCCCTCGGTCTACTCGTGTTCCGACCATAGCGGCACGGCACACGGCTTCGGCCCGATCGGCGGCGGTAGCCGTCGGTCGGGCCGAAGCGTGAGGGGTTCTGGTGCCGCCTAGAAGATGACTACGAACCGCTTGACCTGGCTGGTCGAGCCGACCGCGGTATCCGCACTCGGAACGAAGCTGGCCTTCACCGAATAGATCCCGCGTCCCTTCTTCGGCAGTTCGTAGCTGATCTTGCCCGACGAGCCGGCCGCGACCGGGATCTCGGTGAGCGACTTTCCGTTCAGCGTGATCACGACCCTGCCGGCCGGCAGGGTCGCTGCGCCGGAGGCGACCGTGACCCTCGCCGTGGTGTGCTGCCAGGAGAACAGCACCGACTTGCTGAGGCTCAGCGTCGTGGTGGTGCTGAATTTGACGGTGACCGGGGCGGAGGTCGCGGTGCCCGGAGGCAGCGTGCCCTTCGTCGCCGTGACCACGACGGTCAGCGCCTTGCCCTGATCACGCGCTCCTACCGTGTAGGTCGGCCTGGTCGCCCCGCGGATCGCCGCTCCATCCGCCTGCCACTGGTAGGCGTAGTGAAGACCCTTCACGTCCCACTCGCCGGGGCTCGCCGTGAGGCGGGATCCGACGGTCGGCGTGCCGGAGATGACCGGCGGGCTCGTGTTGACCGGGGTGCCGGGCTTCACGTCCTCCTTGGTCGTCACGTCGATCGCCGTGACGGCACCGGTGTCACCGTAGTAGACCAGCCCGAGGTAGCTGGAGAACGGCTTCAGCCCTGCCCACGATGCCGTGTACTTCACCGGAACGCCCTGCTTCCCGGCGAGCACCGGAGGCGTCAGGGTGAGCGCGGCTCCCCCGTCGGCCACGGCGTAGCTGCGCAGATCGAACATGGTCGGTGTCGGAGCCGCGAAGACGGCCACGGTCGCCACGTAGGTGCCCGCCTCGGGGGCGACGATGTCTACGCGCTCGTCGGCCGAGCCGGTGGCCGACTGCCAGCCCTGCACCGGAGTGCCCGCGGCATCCAGCAGGACGACGGTCAGGTCGAGGTCCGCCGCGTCGTCGGTCGAATCGAGATCGAACCGGGCGAACTTCGCCCCGCTCGGCACCGTGACCGTGTAATCGAAGCTGTCGCCCTCCGCGCTGGAACCGGAGTGCCCCGGGGCGCCGCCGGCGGTGTCCGGCTGCAGCGTGCCGGCAGTGAGCCCGGTGGTGCTGAGCGGGATGTCACCATCGCCACCGGGGGTGACGGCCACGTCGACCGAGCCGTATGTTCCCGTACCGCTGGCCGAGGCCGGCGCCACGATCGTCACGGGCTGCACCGCGATCGGGCTGCGCACACTCGTCGATCCGCTGGTCCAGGTCAGCGACCCGGTGGCGTACTCGTCGAGCGGAGCCGTGGTGCGGGTGAAGCTCACCGTGAAGCTCTTCGACTGTCCCGCGGCGTCGAAGCTGAGCGTCGACGGGCTGACCGTGACGTCGACCCCGGGAACGCTCACCTTCGCCGTGAAGGTACCGGCCTGCGTCGAGGTGACCGTGCGGGTGACCGTCTGCGAACCGGTGAGCGAACCGATACCGATGGAGGCGAGGTTGAGGTCGCTCGCGTCGATCGGTTCTGCGCCGACGTCGTAGCCGATGCCCTGGATGTAGGAGTACCAATCGTCGAGATCGTTCAGGTACAGCAGCCCGGGGTTGAAGTACTTGGTCGGATCGACATGCCCGGCGCCCTGCGTGAACGGATCGGTGACGGCGCTGCCGTCATCGGCCTTGGTGTCGTACGCGGTGGTCATCATCGCGGACTTGATCTCGGCGGGGGTCGCGGTCGGGTGCACGCCCAGGTACAGCAGCGCGAGGCCCGAGATGTGCGGCGCGGCCATCGACGTTCCGGAGAGGAACTGGAACGTCGGGTCGGCACCGGCGGCGTTGGCGCCGTCGGCGATGATCGCCACACCCGGCGCCGTGATGTCCGGCTTCAGGATGTCGCTGCCGTCGGCGAGGACGGGCCCACGAGACGAGAATCCGGCCACGATCGGCGTGGGCGGGGTGTCACCGGCGGTGTTGTCCGGGGTGAACGTCGCCGTCGCGTCAGCGATCGCCGCATAGGCGAATACCGCGTCGTGGTACTTGGCGTCGAGGTGCACGGTCGGCACGGAGTGCGGGTCGAGGTCGGTGGACCCCGGCACGACGTTCACCAGCACCATTCCGATGCCGCCGGCGCGCTTGACCTCGGCGGACTTCGCCACCCGGTCGTTGACCCCGCGCTCGCAGACGACGATCTTGCCGGCCGCCTTGGCCGGGTCGAGGGAATCGGTGAAGCAGAGGTTGGCATTCGCCGCACCCGCGAGGGCGACGCTCGTCGCCGTCACCAGCGGACCGCTGAGCGGCGTTGCCCCCGCCGTGCGATCGACCGTCACGGATGCACCGCCATACTTCTTGCCGTCGCCCAGCGTGACCGTTGCCTCGTAGGTGGGGATCGTGCTCGCCGCAACCGTGGTGACCCACGGCGAAGCGTTGTCGAGGGTCGAGGCACCCGGTCCCGCGTTTCCGGCAGATGCGGAGACGAAGATTCCGGCCGCCGCAGCGCCGAGGAAGGCCTGGTCGGTGGGGGAAACGGTCGTCTCGGCCGCACCGCCGCCGATCGAGTAGTTGATCACGTCGACACCGTCGGCCACGGCCTGGTCGATTGCCGCGACCAGGTCGGAGGTCGCACAGCCGTCGTCATCCTGCGAGGCGGGATCGGGGCCGGACCAGCAGACCTTGTAGACGGCGATCTTCGCCGCGGGGGCCACACCGGTGATGGTGCCGTAGTCGACACCGTCGATGGCCGCCGGCACGCGGGCATTTCCCGCCGCCGTGCTCGCGGTGTGCGAGCCGTGACCGTCGCCGTCGCGCGGCGAGGTGTACTCGCCCTGAGCGACGCTCCCGATCTTGCCGGCCCCGAACCCGTCGAGGTAGTAGCGCGCGCTGATCACCTTGGTGCTGCAGTCTGCGGCGGTGAACTGCACGCCGGTCTGGCAGGTGCCGGTGAAGGTATTGCCGTCTGCTTTGACGTAGGTGGTGGTGGTCCCGTTGAGGTAGGGATCGGCCCCCGCGGTCGTGCCGAGGGGCTTACCGGCGAAGGACGGGTTCTCCGGTGCGATGCCCGTGTCGATGTCGCCGAGAACGATGCCCTTTCCCGCCTTGTCCAGCCCGCCGATCGTGTTCCAGACGCCGGAGTCGCCGTCGAGGCCGAGGTAGCTGGTCGACGGGGTGGCGGTGACGTGCTTGATCTCGTCCGGCGCCAGCGAGGCGACCTGCTTGTTCGCAGAAAGTGTGGCGAGCTGCGAAGCCGAGAGGGTGGCCGAGAAGCCGTTGAGGGCCAGGGTGTAGGACTGCTTGATGGTCACCCCGGCGGCGGCAGCGACATCCTTCTGCTGCTGTGTGAGGTGGTCACCGTAGCTCTGCACGGCCTTCGAGCGGGCGTTGAGTTGCTTGCCCGGGCTCGGCTTCGTCGCCGAGAAACCGTTAACGCCGCCCTGGTATGTGGCTACCGCCGGATCCGCGAGCGTGACGATGTATCGCCCGGGGGTGAACGTGGTCTGGTGCTGACCGGCGAGCGCTGTCGGCACCGCGGCCGACGCGCTCAGCGTTCCTCCGGTGAGCACCGTCGCGGCCACGAGGCCCGCGACCGCGATGGACGAAAATGCTGTTCTGAGCCCTGGTTTAGTGCGGGTAGTTCGATTGCTCACAGAGTGATCCCTTGTCGTCAAAACGGATATCTGCAGCAGTCGGGTCTGCATGCGTGGTGTCACCATAGCAGCGGGTCTACCCCCATTTGAGGGCCGAATATTTCGTCTGTGTTAACAGAATCCGCGGGCGCTCCGGTGGTCAAACACCCTCTCGCTCCGTTGCTATGGTCTCCCTTGGAGGCGAAATGGGTGGGTTCGGGTTGGGGGTCAAACGCGCGCGCTCGCAGTCATCCCTTCTCCTCTCCATCGCGGTGGTCGTCGCACTGATCTGCGGGTTCCTGCTGGGTGGAGCCGGCTATCTGAGCTTCGCGAGCACGGCACTCGCCCGCACCGCGCTGAGCACCGCCTCGCCGCGTGACGCCGCCGTTCGCTTCGAGACCGCTCTCGGGACGGATGCCGCGGCACAGTCCGCGCGGATCGATGCGGATCTCGCCCGCACCATCGCGCCGATCCGTCACGAGGTGACCCGTACTGTGCGGGCCGCTCCGTTCGCAGCGACCGTCGACGGTGCCACCCTCGTCACCACGGCCGGCGCCCCGGCCGAGCTCACGCTCGGTGTCGATGGCCGCCTGCGGGACTCCGCGGTGCTGGTCGACGGCGCGTGGCCGGCGACCTCCGGAAGCGAGGACGCGAGTGTGCTGGACGGGGCGCTGCAGTCATCCGCCGCCCGATCCCTCGGGCTCACCGTCGGCGACACCGTCGTCACGGAGAGCGGCCTTTCCGTGCGCATCGCCGCGCTGTGGAAGCCCCGCGATTCGGCAGACCCGAGATGGTTCGCCGACCTCGCCACCACCGGGAGCGAGCGCGACGAGGTCACCGAACTGCGCGCCTATGGACCCCTGATCGTGCCGGAGTCGGCACTCCCGATCGAGAACAGCACGGCGCAGTGGACGGTCACGGTTCGCGCAGCGGACCTGACGGCCGGTGGGCTGCCGATCGTCGCCGCCTTCGCCGGCTCCGCGACCCGCGCGCTGGAGGCCGATCAGGAGGCCACGGACGGGTCCATCGATACCAGCGGCGGTCTGTCCCGCACGGCCGGGCGCATCGCCGCCGACCTGCGAACCATCGTCGGAATCACCCCCATCGGCACCATCCTGCTCGGCATCATCGGGCTTGCTGCGCTGTTGCAGCTGTCCACGCTGCTGGTAGCGACACGACGCCAGGAGAGCGTGCTGCTGCGGTCGCGGGGCGCATCCGTCGCTCGGATCGTCGGCGGTACCGCCGTCGACGCCGCACTGGCCGGAGTGGTCGGCGCCGCCGCGGGCACCGGCGCAGCAACCGCGGTGCTCGCCGCCACCGTGGGGCCGGTTGCACCGAACTGGCTGCTCGCCGCCGCCGTGGCAGCCGCCGTCACGGTGATCTTCACCGTCGTCGCCCTTGCCGATGCGCGCAAGCTCACGCGTCGCGACAGCATCGACGACTCCGGGCGAGGGCGCGGCACCGCCACGCTCACCGCCGCAGTTCTGGTCGTGGCCGCCGCCGGGTTCGCCGTCTTCCAGCTGCGGCTCTACGGCTCGCCACTCATCGCGTCCGGCGGTGCACGCGCGCGGGTCGATCCGGTAGCGGTGAGTGCGCCGGCCATCGCCATACTCGCCGTCGCGTTGTTCGCTGTCGTGGCCTTCCGCCCGGCGGCATCGGGGGCGCTGCGGCTGGCCGCATCCCGTCGCGGCCTGTCCCCCTTCCTTCCGTTGGCGCAGGTCGTGCGCCGGAGCGGTGCATTCGCGGTGATCGTGCTGCTGCTGGCCGCCACCGTCGGCAGCACGGTCTTCGTCGGATCACTCCAATCGACTGCGACAGCACTCGGCGACCGGACCGGCGCCCTGCGGCTGGGTGCGCCGGTGCGGGTGACGCCGAAAACCGTCAACGCGCTTCGCCCCCTCGACTTCGCGGCGACGCCCGGAGTGACGGCGGCAGCGGTCAGCTCCGAGCGGATCGAGATCGACGACTTCCTCGGTCGGCTCGTCGCCGTCACCGACGGGGCGATGCGCACGGTCATGTCGGATGTCGGTGGGAGCGTCCATCCGGACCGACTTGCTCGCGCGCTTCACGACCCCGCTCCGATCGGGGTGGCATTGCCGAAATCCGCGACAGCGCTGCGGCTCCGGCTGAGCAGCTCCAGCGCAGTCGTCAGGGAATCGGACCCGTCGCGGATCCCGAACGGCGAGGTGCGCGGGGCCCTCTGGCTCGCCGACGACGAGGGCATCGTCATTCGCAGGAAGCTGACCCCGCTCGGGCTGTCGGTCGCCCCGGCCACATCGACGAGCTCTCTCGCTCTGCCCCGAGCCTCTGGCCGGTGGCGTATCGTCGCCGTCGATCTGAACAGCGATTCGCCGCTGTCCTACGCCATCGACCTGTCCCTCGGCGACATCGTCGCGCAGGTCGGCGAGACTCCCGTCTCGGTGCCGGCGCCGACCAGCTCCTGGACTCTGCAGGGGGCACGGCCGTCGGGTGCCGATATCGCCGCCTCGACCACCGGCGCGATCGGGATAAAGTTCGCGTCAGGCGGCAGCGTCGATCTCCGACTGATGCCGCCATCGTCGCCGGGCGCCGGCCCGATCGACGACGCCCCGCCGCCGCTCCCGATCGCGGTGACGAGCGCCCTCGCCCGCGCCTTCGACCTGAGTGCGGGAACGAGGATCGATCTCGTCCTCAGCCAGACCGGGCAGCCGCAAGCCGCGATCGTCCGTGCGATCACCCCGGTGGTGCCGGGCAGCACAGCGGGATATTCAGTGCTCGCCGACCTCAATGCCTACGTGGAGGGCGTGCTGCGCTCCGGCGCGGATCCCACCGGTGTCACCCAGCTCTGGCTCCGGGCCGATGCCGACCGGCTCCCGACCATCCGCCGCATCGCGGGATCCGCGACGGTCGAGACCGCCCAGGCCGGCTCGACCGCGGCAGCCGGGGTCGCGATCACCACACTCTGGATCGCGGGCATCGGCGCGGCATTGCTCGCCCTGGGGGCCGTCGTCGCGGCAGCCGTCAGCCTGTCCCGCCTCCGCCTCCCCGATGTGCGCGCCCTGAGTTCCACCGGACTCTCGCTGCGGGCACAGCGTCGCGGCCGACGAGTCGAACTGGTCACGGTGTCGCTCTTCGGTGCCCTGTTCGGCGCAGCGGGGGGACTCGCCGTGTCGGCACTCACCGCGGCGCCGATCGCCCGCTCCGTTGTGCCCGATTCGGCCGCGCTCCCCGCGCAGCTCGGCATCGCCGTGCTTCCCACGCTGCCCGTCATCGCCGCCATACTGCTCGGCGTCGCCGCCATCGCGGTGCTCTCCACCGGGCGTCAACGACCACGGGACGGACGATGGTGATGCGCTACTCCCTCCCCCGACTGCTCGTGCGTCAGTTCCGAGCGGATGCTGTGGCTCACGTCTCGCTGGCGGCCCTCGTGCTCGTGCTCTCGGGTCTCGTCACCGCGCTCCCTCTCGCCGTGCTCGAGATGCAGTCGCAGGAGATCGGATACCGCCTCGCACACCTCGAGCCGGAGCAGCGGGATCTGACCGCGACCACGGACGACCTTCCCGCCATCGACGACACGGCCACCACGGCATCCGCGGTCTTCGCGCCGACGACGGACGGTCTCGCCCAGTTGCGCTCGAGGCAACCCCAGCCCCTGCGCTCCCGAATGGGCACAGCGCAGTACCTGACCGTGACCGAACCCGCCCTGGCCAACACTCCGCCGCGCGCCTCCGACCCGACCCTGCAACTGAGCTTCCTCATCGCCCCCGACCTGAACGAGCGGGTGACGGTCGATGCCGGCACGGAACCCCTTCCCTTCACAAGCCTGTCACCGGACAGCCGCCCGGTGCAGGTGATGATGACGGAAGCCAACGCGAAGAGTCTGCGCTGGGAGATCGGCGATGTGCGCTCGATCTCCGCGGGGCTCGCCGTGCTGAACGTGAAGCTCAGCGGCACATTCACCCCTCGCGACCCGGGTGACCGATACTGGGGGCTCGATGCCTCGGCGCTCACCCCGGAGTCGAAGACAACGGTCAGGGGAACCGAGGTGGAGAAGTTCCGCATCAGCTCAGCGGTGATCGACGCCGCATCCTGGCCGACGCTCGCAGACTCGTTCCAGACCGCAAGCACGCGCATCCGTTACCCCACCAGCACCTCGGCGCTCGCGCCGACGGACGCGGAGCGTCTGCTCCCGGAGCTGCGCCGCTTCTCCGCGACCACGCAGACCGTGGTCCATCGAGAGGAGACGACACGACGCTCGCTGACCAGCGTCGGGTTCCTCGCCCCGCAGACGACCGCACTCGCTCTCGCGATCGACCGCGACCGCACGGCGACCGCGATCGTCATCCTCATCGTGGTCGGGCCGCTCGGGGTCGGGGTCACCGTCATCTGGCTGCTTACGCGCCTGATCGTGTTGCGCCGCCGCGACACGCTCAACCTGGTGCGTGCGCGCGGGGCATCCGCGACCCAGCTGACCCTCACCCTCGCCGCGGAGACCATCGCCCTGACCATCCCGGCTGCGGCGATCGGGGCAGCGGTGGCCTTCACCATCCTGGGCTTCCGAGCGGATGCGCTGGTCGGCCCGATCCTGCTGGGCCTGGTCCCCGGGGTGGTGATCGCCATCGCGAGCGTCACCGGCGGTATAGGACGACGCGGGCGCAGCGACCTTGCCGCGGGTTCGACCCGACTCGGACGCCTGATCGCCGAGATATTGCTGTTGGCGCTGACCGCCGTGTCGGTCATCCTGCTGCGCGAGCGCGGGCTCTCCACGGCCACCTCGCTCGGCTTCGACCCGCTCCTCGCCGCGGTGCCACTGCTGCTGTCGATCAGCGTGGCCGTGGTAGTGCTGCGGCTCTACCCGCTTCCGCTCCTCGCCCTCATGCGACGGCTGACCCGGTCCCGCGGGGTCGTCGGACATCTCGGGGCTGCGCGCGCGGTGCGCGACCCCGCCGCGGGGCTCGCGCCGGTGCTCGCGATGGTGGTCGGGCTTGCCGTGGCGGTGTTCTCGGGCGTGCTCGTCGGCA